>Ga0182024_10005020_pt1 | contig 29969 bp, 25 predicted proteins | sample P32metaG_FD_120480 | JGI IMG/M metagenome (GOLD analysis project Ga0182024, IMG submission 120480) | Permafrost microbial communities from Stordalen Mire, Sweden - P3-2 metaG (Illumina Assembly) | ecosystem: Environmental > Terrestrial > Soil > Wetlands > Permafrost | place: Sweden: Stordalen...
CGAGCTTTCCGGTCATCACTTTGACTTTTTCGCGGATCTGTTCGGCCGGATATTCAACCAGGTAAGGCTGAAAGTGATCGTCGTCACTCGTGAGCGGCGCGATCGGCGGCGAGTTCCAGGCGTGCAAGTGCATCCCGATCTCGCCGGCTTGGCGCCGAAGAACGTCCTTGCCGAGTTCCACGAACTTCGGGCAATTTGCCATCTCCCAATTCACCAGATACGTCGGCTTAAAGTTGTATTTTTCGCAGAGGGATTGGAATCGCGGCAGATAGCCGCTGTTTCGCGTGGTGACCTTTCGCGGGCGCGACCAAAGATTGTCGCCTTCGGTATCCACAGTGATGAGGAACGGCGCAGGATGGGCGACTTCTCCAACTTCGGCAGCCGAGCGAAATGCGCCATCGCTCGCGAGTGGATTAGCGTGTCGGGTGATTACCAATGCTTTCCTTGTCATCGTAGGGGCACACGGCCGTGTGCCCAAGCCGGGTATCGCGTGGTTGCCAATGCTTTCCTTGTCACCGGCAGTTTACCCCACTAACTCCTGACCCCAAGCCCCCGCGGACCGATTCGCACTACTGATTTGTCTCATTTGTAACATGGGCACCCATTCATATCGCAGCTAAATTCCGCACCGGAATGGCTTTGCCATTCTGTCGCACCCGCCTTTTCGTGAGACAGGCGCTGGGTTGTCTCGTAACTGTCTCGCCGCCTATCCATGACGGTTGACGCATTTTCGTCGCGGCGCCGCCCGTTCCTGCACAAGTCGTTCCGCGGCCGCTATCTTTTGTCATGGCAGTCTTTTCCCGCTCCATCCGGGGTCTTGGCACGTTGAATTGGGCGTCCTGATCTGATCTACTTCCTCGCCTCAAGGGAGGTAAACCAGATGAATACCCCGCTGTGCCGCACGATCGGATTACCGCGCGTAATCGGCCTTGCGGTTTCATTGGTGGTGATACTTCTGGGCACCGGGACGGCACTGGCTACCATCTTCGACGACGACTGGAAGCCGCCCGTTGCGCGCGATCGGCCGCGATCGTCCGTGCCTCCGGCGCAGGAGGATACGTCCGGATCAGCCACGCGGCCCACGTCCATGCCGGCGCCGTCGCCCGGCCCGACCCAGTTGACGCCCCCCGCTGCTTCGACTTCGAAAGCAATCCCACCGGAGGCGGACAGAGCGCGGTCTCGAAAGGTCCTCAAAGAAGTCTTCGCTGACAAGTTGAAGGACTCCGCGCCGGCGGCCCGCCGGGCGCTGGCTACGGCATTGCTTAACCAGGTCGCCCCCTCGGAATCGAGCGCGGCGGATCAATACGTGCTCGTTACGGCGGCGGTTGATGCCGCCGAACAGGGCCGATCGCTCGATTTGGCGTTCCGCGCAATCGATCTGCTGGCATCCCGGTTTGATGTCGACGCGCTGGCCGCGAAGGATGCCGCGTCCGTCAAGGTGATGTCGGCCCCCGACGCGTGGGTCGACGACGGATCGAACGCCCAGGATGCGATGGAGGTCGAGGCGCAGTTGGTCCAGGAGGGCGACTTCGTCGACGCCCGACGCGTGCTGGGCGCGGTCCAGCACTACGCAGCCAGGTCCGACGACCGCGACCTGACGACACGGGCCCAGGCAGCAACCACCGCAATCGACGCCGCACAGAGGAGTTGGCAATCGCTCCAGGCAGGCCTGGTCCGTCTTAAGGCGTCGCCGCTGGACCCGGAGGCCAACTTCGCGGTCGGCGCGTACGCCTGCTTCGTGCAAGGCCAATGGGACCGCGGGCTACCGTACCTCGCGCGCGGGTCCAATAAAGCAGCGAAGTCCGCGGCAGTTGCCGAACGATCGCTCGCGCCCGACGCCGCGGCCCCGGCGGTCGCCAGCGTCGCCAATGCGTGGTGGGACGTCGCGCCCCAGCAGCCGACGAGTTATCGCCCGTGCGTCTTGCGCCACGCGTCTGACCTATACCAACGTGCCGTGCCAAACCTCAGCGGCTTGGAACTCGGGTTCGCAAAGAAGAGGATCGAACTCGCCGAGCGTGAAGCCGTCCATGCGCCCGCCGTGAAGCAGTGGTATTGGGTCGCGAGCAGCGAATCGTGGACTGCGACGGACCTGAGCGTCACGGCCAGCACTTGCTATCAGATCGTCGCCAATGGGATCTGGCGAGGCTCGAAGGGGCCGGAATGTGGTCCCGAGGGCGTTTGCCCGAGGAACTGCTTCGCGGTGCTCGGCCCTCAGCCGGCACTCAGTGACGAACAGAAGGAGGCGTACTACCTCGGCCAACATCCGCGCGGGGCGCTGATCGCCAGAATCGGCGACGAGCGCTGGACTTTCCTCGTCGGCGCCGTCTGCCGCTTTGTTGCACCGGTTGGGGGGAAACTCAGCTTCAAGATCAACGACACCGACCAGCCCGCCAACGAGCGATCGGGCCGCGTTCAGGTGGCAGTCGCCCAGGCGCGTCCCCGATGGGTAAACCCCGACGGAACGGTCGAGATCCTCGGACGACTCGATGCCGCTGACACGTTCCACATCACGCCCCAGGGCGTTTTCTGGGTGTATGGCGGATCCGACGCCCGCGTCGGCTTGCACGATGGGTACTTTCCCACTGTGATCAACGGAACCTATTGGTGGCCCAACTGGCCAAACAAGGATCGGACCGACACGTTGGCGATCACCGATCTGTGGCCGCGCAACCCGTTGCAATTTCGCCTTGTCAAGGTCGAAGCCAAGCGAGGCCACGTGAAAGTCATGGATCAGTCGCGGGCCGAGATCGTCATCCAGTTCGCCGATGACGGGCTCGGATCAAGCCAGGTCGGGTGCATCATCGCCGTGGGCAAACCGCAATCGTAACCGCCGCAACCCCCGGCGAGGCTGAAAACGTGGGTAACTGTTCATCGTCCGGCCGTTGATAGGAGGTGTCGGTGGGGAACGCATCGGCAAACCTGCTTCAGCGATCTTGTACGCTCGCGTTTCAAAGACCGCGTCGTGGGATCCACCGAGATGCCCAGTCCCTCCAGGGCCAATACGCCGAGGATCGGCTCTGAGCCCTCGGGGCCGAAGATGATGGGGGTGACGGTTTCCTCCCCCATCAGTGATATTCGCGCAAAGCCATATTCAAGTTCCACCGGACTGCCATCGGCTAGCTCGTAGACATTTTTCCCCTCGGGCTTGATGCCGGCCTTGCGCAGGGCCTTGGCCGGAGCCAGGCAGTCAATGGCCCCCGTATCAACGAGGAACTCGGCTGCGAATCCCTTGCCGCCACCGGCCAGCCTGCGGACGGTGGTTGTTACGTGCGTCAAACCCATTGAAATATCCTACGGTCGTAAGTTGCCGCGAACAACCGGGGGTCTTGGGGCAGTCAATTTGTGCTTGATTTGAGGCGGAGACGCTGGCCGGTTGTTCCATTGGCAGCTTGTGGATGTCCAGCGCGCGAAAAAGTTTCGGAAGCCGAAGGGACATCCGCAGCCGGTGTGGTTCAAGCCCGTTTTGATCGCTCTTTTCCCGTCAACTCTACGAAGTCGTTTGCCCAAACAGGGCTTTGAGCCGTCCGCGAATTAACTGCTCTCTCGCCTCAAGAAAGTTTGGGAACCGATCGAATTTCCAAAGTGACTGGTCATGCGGGATCAAATGACGCCGTGAGAACCCCGGTTCGCGCGACGCCAGCCATTGATCAATTGGCATGTCCTGCTTTCCGATGTTCTCTTTCGCCAGTAGCAAGCAAAGATTGCCGAGCCGATCCGTCTTGCCAATCCAGTCGAGCCGGTTCAAAGGTGCCAGTTCTTTGGGCTTGAACGAGCTGCGCGCGAACAAGTGATCCTGATGGAACTGCATCGTGCCCCACGCGGCATCATCGTACAGCAGAGACAGAGCGAGAAACGTCTGTTGCCCGCCGTATGTCAGATTCAACGCCTCATCGATCGCGAACCTGTCAAACCCGATTGAGAGACCCGTCTTGGCGATCGTGGCATTGATCGCATCCACGGGGAAATCGGCTCCGGGGTTGGCAATCGCGCCGATGTTCGAGCGAATGTCCCGCAATAGATTGTCAGAGGCGCGGCCGAACGCGCCCTTCAAAAGGGACATGATGAGCCAGCGGCGGATATACTCGGCATTGCGCGCATCGAAAGGGGTCGATCCACGTAGCGTGACGTTGGGGTTCTTGAACAGAAAATAGATGATGGGAATGAGGGCGTTGGCGCTTGTCAGGTTGTCCCGGTCGATGCCGAAGGAGTTCGCAAGGTCAACACCTCGCTCGACTGCTTTTTCTGATCCCGCCCCAATTCTTCCGGATCATAGTGAGGTTCGCATTGTTAAAGTTCTGGACCTTGTACGCTACCGGCAGGTCGGTCAACACCAGGCAGGCTTTCATAATGAAGTCTTTGTCGAAGTCATTGCGGCGGGTCAGTTCCGTGTTCACACGGTCCACGAAGTTGAAAATCTCTTCGCGGGCGTTTACCCCGTCCCAACTCGAAGTGACCATCGACAGCAACAGATCCGACTTACTCAGCTTCGTGCCCCCTTCGTTCGCGCGTACGAAGATGTCCAGCGCTCGGTCATAGTCCTGATCCGTTTCGGTGTAGTAGGCGATCACCTCATCAGCATGGATTGCTTCATACAGCCGCTTGAGGTTGCGCTCGAAGATTTTGCGGTCCGTCCGAGGAAGTCCCCGTTCGGATAGCGCATCATCCTGTTCGTCGAGGAACGCCTCGAATTTCTGGCGCTCGTCGAAATCAAGAATTCGCCCGACGCGGAACCAATAATGCTCGGAATCTGGTTCTGGCTCATCCTCCATGAAGTCGAACTTGTAGTACAGCCCCGATTCCGCCCCGTCCTCATCCAGTCGGGGTTCAGCCAACAGGTCGAGGTGAAGGCGCTGCGCGCTCCACGCATCGGGGTTGTCCCATCGCTTGTATTTCTTCTTGGTGATGTAGGTGCCGCGCAGCCCAATCATCAATGAAGTGAGGCGCTGCTGACCGTCCAGCACAAGCGATAAGCTTGTAACGCCATCGGTGTTCGCCAGTTCGTTGTGTGTCCCGCCGTGCTGCGCTTTTTCCAAGAACTTGTAGGCCTGCCACTTGTCGCGATTCTCCGGCTTCAACTCCCAGAACAGGAACGAACTGATCGGGTAGCCCCGCATGATCGAGTCGAAGAGCTGGACGATCTGTTCGGGCTTCCAGACAAACTCCCTTTGGATTGCAGGCAGGAAATACTGCCGATTCATCCGACCAATAGCGGTAGCGATGGTCTCCGATCGGTAACTCATGCCGCGATTGTAACTCTGATTCTTCGCGAAGCCATGTTCAATCCCTTCTGATCCGCGGCCGAAATGTCGCCGGTAGGATCAGGGCTTCACTTCCAGGATCGCTTCCAGTTCGACCGGCGAACCGAGCGGAAGGCTCGCGACACCCATGACAAGGCGCGGAGAGATGGTCTCGTCGCCGAGGACATCTCGCGCGGCCGCCAGGGGTCACCACTGATTCTCCCGTCGCAGTCGACTTCGGCGTCGAGGCAGCAACCTCCGTCACGCGCGATCGCCCGTCGGCTTATCCACCTGGCGCCGGTGCAACGAGTTTGAGAAACGCAACGGGGTTGAGAACCAAAAGGCGCGGGAAACGTTGGCGGAACTGCTTGCCCAGGATTGAGTGGTCGGTGGCCAGGGCGAGTAGGTCGCGGTCGCGGCTGACCAGATAGTCGGCGTCGGCCGCGGCGGCTAAGTCGATATACGGCTCGTCCTGATGCGCCCGCGGATAGTCAAAGACGTGCGGAACATGGCGAACCAATGTCGCGCGGAACGAAAGACGCTGAGTGAATGTTTCAATGAGGGCGTCGTTAAGGTCGGGCAGTTTCTGGCGGACGCTCGGATAATTCAGCACGAGGCGCAGTTCTTTGAGCGCGGCCCGGCTTACGTACACCCCGATCACACCCTGTTCGAGAAGTTGAAGGCATCGGCCGCCGGGACCGGCGGCGTTGGAGATCGCCTGAACAAGGACGTTGCAGTCCAGGACGACGCGCGGGCGGGCGGCGATCTGAGTCACGTTTCCGGGTCCAGTCGCGACTGGGATTGGATTGCCTTGCGGGCCTCGTTGACAGCCTGATCGAGTTGTTCCTCGGTGACGCTGCTTGCGGCGAACGCGTCGCGGACAGGCGCGAGAAGCTCGTCAAAGGACAGCGTCGCGGCGTCAATGAGCGACTGGATAAACCGCTCGGGCGTCGTCCCCAACTCGCGCGCCTTGTCGGCGGCGGCCTTGAAGTGATGGTCGTCGAGGATAATCGCCGTCGTGCTCATGAATCCGAATATAGTCTAGCTTCGCATGGGACCGCTGCCAACTCCGCCGCGCCAAAAGTGGGAAGGTGCTTCGATCGATGCCCGCCGAGGTCGCGGCGTTGCTTGCCGGGGATTGGGGCGGCATCTAAGGTGGTCAGCCCGGTGAACACGTCCGGCAGCGACGGTCCGCAAACCCTGCGACACATCATCGACGCGGCGATCGGAACCGCGAGGTCACCACTGATTCGCCCGGCGCGGTAGACTTAGGCGGCGAGGCTGCGACCTCCGTCATACGCGATCGCCAGTCGGCTTATCCGGCTTCGGGCGCGGAGGTATGTGTACTTCCGCATCGCACAGGCGATCGTACTGCTGGCGATTTTTCCCAAGTCTGCCCAGCCAAACCTGACGGCGGCGGAGAAGGCGCGATTCAGGCAGGTGATCGCGTCATTGGAGCCCTGACGCGCGTACCATGCGCATTCGGAGCAATCCCGTGAAGACTACATCGAGAAAGTTAAGAAGGCCCCCCAAGCGCAACGAGGCGACGACGGACTTGTTGAAGAGTCTGGCCGAGATGGAAAGCTATGCGAGCCGGGGCCTGACGATCGGCGACGTGAAGCGCCAAATCCGGCGACATCATCCGACAAGAGTGCGCGTGGCTTTCCACGCGCCGGCCCCGGGTCGTCATCCGCCGGCTGCGGTGAGAAAGCTCCGCGATTCCATGGGCATGAGCCAGGCGACCTTCGCTCAGGTCATCGGCGTGTCGCGCATCCTTGTGCAGAGCTGGGAGCGAGGTGTGCGCGAGCCGTCGCCGCTGGCGTGCCGGCTGCTCGACACGATCAGCGCCGACCCGTCCGCATGGCTGGCGGGCCTGCGCATGCAAAAGGCGGGATGAGGAACACAGTCCTGGACGACGCGCGATTGGGCGACGCCATGCCGTCATCACCAAAGGTCAGCGCGATCACCGAGGCCGACTTCGCGGAGGTTGCCGCCTTCGCTACGCGGCAGGCGCGGGCGGGGGAGCCGATCGCGGCGCGCGCGTTATCGCCGGAAGATCGGCTGCGCTGGCTGCTCCTGGAGAACCCTGCCCGCTCGAGCGACATCCCATTCGGTTGGTGTGTGCGGGAGGAGGTGGGAAAGGCGATCGTCAGCACGCTCTTGTGCGTGCCATTCCGCGTGGGCGTCGGCGATTTTTCCTGCACTGCGCTGGTGGCCTCTAAGTTCTATGCCGACCCGCGCTATCGCGGCGCGGGCATCGGCCCGCTGATGCGATTCGTGCAGGAGGGCCGGCGTTTCCCTCTATTAGTGACCAGCGCAAACGAGCTGGCGGGGGAACTCTATCGCAAGTGCGGCGCATATCAGATCGAGGCGATGGACCACACGATGCTCGGCGTGCGCAAGGTCGGGCCGCTGGCCGAGGAGTGGTTCTTCCGCCGCACTGGAAGCGCGCTGGCCGCACGAGTGCTCTCGTGCCCGGCTCGGCTGATGCGCCGCGCGCTCGGTGGATCAAGCATCCGCGGCGAGCTGACGCTTCTCCGATCGCAAGAAGCAGGAGTGTCCCCCTTGTGGGCCAGGCCGCGCGAGGTGCTGGCGGTGATTCGCGACGCCGATTACCTCCGCTGGCGATACTTCGGAAAGGAGCGGGGCAAGGAGGTGTACCGATTCCACTTGACGACGGGCGAGGACCGCCTGGTCGTCGTCCGGCTGACGCGCTCGGGACATCGCTCACAGATTCGGGTCCTTGATGTGTTGGACATTTGGCCGCCGGCGGACGCCGAGGCCGCCGCGGCGTTGGCCGCGGCCTTGGCGGGGCAATATGCAGGCGCGTTCGACGTCATCTGGCTTCGCTCGCAGCCGGACGAAGCTGAACGGATGCTTGGTGAGATCGGCTTCATCCGTCATGCGTTTCCCGCGCCGCTGGGCTGGTGCATCGACAGCGCCGGGGTATTGCCGACTAACCGCTGGTATCTGATGCCGGGCGAGGCGGAGTAGGAGGGTCAATGGGCACACGAGCCGCCTCTACGCTGCGCCGCCGCTGGTCCCTTCGCGGAAACAACGGGTGGTTTATCCTCGCTTTTAGCGATTGACGATTGGTGAAACTGCGACGCTATCGACGGTGCCCGCGATCGATCCGGCGGTGCCGGCGCTCGCCGCCGCTTCGCACGCTCAAAGCCAGTTCTTTCGCAACACCCGCAATTGATCCCACTCCTCGGCATTGAGGTAGTCGGGCTGGCGGTCTCCATCGCCGAGCATGGCGCGAAAGAAAAGCGCGGCTTCAGCTCTCACTTCAGAGCGAGGCACGCCGCGCTGCAACTGGGCGGCCCACGCGTCGTCCTCGCGACTCGCCAGGCGAATCGCCTCGGCTCCCGCGTGCGCGCGGACGAGATTCGCCAGGTCGGCATAAAACTTCATCACCGCGTGCGGAGCCATGTCCGGGCCGTTGCAATGGCTCCGAATCGCGTGACGGAAGTAGCGTGATTTCTGCTCCCATGTGAGCCGGGAGCCCATCGCAAGCGTTACGTATTGGCCGACCTTAAACGCCTCGTGTGCGTGTCGCATCCCCAGACGGTCGGCACGGGCCACCTGCTTGGCATAATAAGATTCGGGACGCCCGATCTCGGGTAGCGGCGGAAGATCTCCCCACGCGGTAAACATGTTTCTCGTCGCCCAAACACGAAGTATTCCGCCACGTGCAGATGTGATTCAGCCCCCGGCGGCGGTATCGGAAGCTGCGCTGCATTGTACCCGATGTCCCATCTCATCGGTAGGACCATGCCCAGCCGATGGCCGATAAACAGCGGTCGAGTCGTGCGGGGAGAACTTGCTCCTGTCGAACCGCGTCTTTAGGATGGGTGTTATTCACCACTGGAGACGCACCATGCAGCGATCGTGGATGCTCGGCGGGGTCGTCGGACTTTTGCTGACGTCGTCAGTCTGGGCTCGCCCCGGCATAGTCAAGACGCGCGACGGCCAGACCGTCGCCGGGGATGTGACTGAACTGACCGACGAAATTATCGTCGAGAGCCGCGGCATACACACCACGATTGATCGCGATAACCTTCGTTCAATTGCCTATTCCGACACGATCGAGCAGGAGTGCCGCAAGCGGGTCGCGAAGCTGACGGCGTACGACGTCGCCGGTCGCGTCGAGCTGGCGCAGTGGCTCTTTGAGAATAAAGCCTATGAGCTGGCGCGAACCATCCTCCACGATGCGGCGCAGATCCAACCGAGGAACCTGGATGTGATCGAGATGAGCCGGACGGTCGAGCGGCAGATCCTGCTCGAGCAGAACGAGGCGCGCAAGCACGCCCCGATTCAGCTCGCCGCCGCCGATGGCGCGCCACCGGCGGGGGCGATACCTGCCGCGGCAGGTGGGGAACAGCCCGCCGCCGGCCGCATGCTGACGCCGGAAGAGATCAACCTTATCAAGCAGGACGAGTGGCAGGAGGGCCAGTTGGTCCGGGTCACGTTCAAGGGCGATGTTCGCCGGAAATACACGGCCAAGGAGGGGATCGAGCCGACGACGTTCAACCGCATGACTCCCGTTCAGCAGGGCTGGGCCATTGTCAAGAACGGCACGCCGGAGATGAAGAAGGACGTGTTGCTCGTGAACGACCCGCCGGCGTTTGCGATGTTCAAGCGCGTTCAGCAGTCGCTGATTGCAGCGGGGTGCATGAGTTGCCATACTGCCGGGAAATCTCAGGGCAACTTCGCGTTGCACGCGCCCAATGACGATGCTGCCACCTATACCAACTTCCTGATCCTGCAAAAGTATCAAAATAAAATCGGGGACCGAACCTATTTGATGATCGACCGGTCGCGGCCCGAGGATTCGTTGCTGGTGCAGTTCTCGCTGCCTGTGGACATCGGCCAGCCACCGCATCCCAAAGCCCAGTACTACAAGGGAGCCGTGCGGACGCGGGCCGATGTCCGGCTCAAGGCGGCAATTGATTGGATCACCGGTTTAAATCCGGTTGTCCCGGACTACAGCGATATCGACCTGGAACCGAAGGCCGCTTCGGAGCATCCCGTTGCACCCTCTCCAACGACCCGGCCCGCCGCCCCACATCAGTGAACGCGCCGCTGGAATACCCGCGCTGCGGGTCGGTTCGGCAATCGGTCGACGGTGTCAAAGCGAATGACGGGAACGGTGAGCCGTGATCGGCGCGTTTTCTTTCCGAGCGTGGTTTCCGCTTAGTCCCGCCGTCGTTCTGGTCGTTCTTGTCGCGCTAAGCGTTCTCGCGGCGCTCATTGACAAAGCATCCCGCCGCCGTCGCAAGCGGGCGCTTCGTCAACTTGCGGTTCAATGGCAAATGACCTACAGCGCCACCGATCAACTGCGGGTGGCCGCGAAGGTGGTTGCGCGGCTGCCAGTGCCGGGGGCTGCCGATGTGTATGTGACCGATGTGATCTATGGTGGCGAGGGGGATAGCTATCGCTACTGGTTCACCGCCGAGTACACCATCGGCGCGGTGCGGGTGAAGCGGCGGCAAGTGCGCGTCGGCACGTTCAGCGAACCGCGAGACAGAAAGGCGGGGGGCGTTGCGGGACCGGTGGCCTTCGCGTCCGAAGGCCTGCCCCTGATTGAACAGTATCTGAAACTCGGGCCGCGGCAGAGCGCTCCGCTGCCGCTGCGCGTCGCGGCTAACCCAATCAAAGCCGCGCCACCAACCGGGCCGGCGGCATGATTTGGCCTTTCAACCTGGCGGATGATGCCTCGCTTGCGTGAAGATTTTATGAATATCATGAATGTCATTTGAGCCAGCGAAGGGCCTCCCAATGGTTGGGCGGCGTTTGTGCAATCGTCCCATCGTGGCCGACGGCGCGTTTACGTATACTCTGCGAATGGCCACTCTCACCTCCGGTGCTCCGCTTGGCGAAGTCGCCGAAATCCTCCACGCGGCTGCCGTGCTTGGCCACTCCGCTTGGGATCTACGATCCGGTTCGGAGGCTCATTTCATGCCCGACATTGAGGAGCAACTTCGAAGAAATCTTCTCGATCTATTCGCGCTGCTGAACCAACGCCAAATCCCATATCTCCTCGTCGGCGGCATCGCGATGCTTACCTACGTGGACGGGCGAAACACAAAGGATGTGGACCTCGTGCTTTCCGTGAAGTCTCTTGAGCGCGTTCCAGAGATCGCAGTTTTGGAGCGTGACCGCGACTTCGCGCGATGCGCGTTCGCCGGCCTGCGGGTTGACGTGCTGTTTACGACCAATCCGCTATTCGAACTGGTTCAGCAGAAGCATGCGACGATCCACCCTTTCCTCGAAACAAACGTGCGATGCGCAACAGTGGAGGGGCTGGTCATTCTTAAGCTGTACGCGCTTCCGTCGCTCTACCGACAGGGTGATGGCCAGCGGATCGGCCTGTATGAGAACGACATTTTCATGCTTTCCGAGCGATATCGGCCGAGGATGGAGCCGATATTGGCCGCGATCCGGCCGCATGTTGATGACGCCCAGATGGGGGAACTGCGCAGCATCGTTGCGGACATTGAAGCCCGCATTCGACGGGTGGATCGGCTCAAGCGACCACCGGCATCACCGTGACGGGGCGAGCTTCCTCCGCATTCCCGACGCCGCTACAATCGGCCCGTTCTCTTCAGGGAGTATGACGAATGAGCCTGATGGAAACCGATCCGAAAATCGCCGAATTGATCGCCAAGGAACAGCACCGGCAGGCGAGCACGCTCGAGTTGATCGCCAGCGAAAACCACGTCTCCGCCGCGGTGCTGGAGGCGGCAGGAACGGTGCTCACCAACAAATATGCTGAGGGCTACCCCGGCGCGCGGTATTACGGCGGGTGCGAGTATTACGACCAGATCGAAACGCTCGCCATCGACCGGGCCAAACAGTTGTTTGGCTGCCGATTCGCAAACGTCCAGCCGCACAGCGGGGCGAATGCCAATCTGGCCGCGTTCATGGCGATGATGAAGCCGGGCGATACGTTCCTCTCGCTGAATCTAGCCAGCGGCGGGCACCTCTCGCACGGAATGAAGCTGAATACCTCGGCGATTTTCTATCATCCCGAACACTATGAACTCGACCCAAAGACCGAGACGATCGATTTCAATTCCGTCCGTGCCAAGGCGCGCGAGATCAAGCCGAAGATGATCCTCTGCGGCTACAGCGCGTATCCGCGGACGATCGATTTCGCCCAATTCCGCCAGATCTGCGACGAGGTGGGCGCGCTGCTGATGGCTGACATCGCCCACATCGCCGGCCTCGTCGCCGCGGGCGTGCATCCGTCGCCTTTCCCGCATGCTCATGTCGTCACCACGACAACGCACAAAACCCTTCGCGGCCCCCGCGGCGGCTTGATCCTCACCAACGACGAGGACCTGAACAAGTCAATCAACCGCAGCGTTTTTCCCGGCACCCAAGGCGGCCCGCTGATGCACATCATTGCCGCCAAGGCCGTCGCCTTTGGCGAAAACCTCAAGCCGGAATTCAAAACCTACAGCGGCCAAATCATCAAGAACGCCAAGGCCCTCGCCGCCGCGCTCCAGCAAAAAGGCTACCGCCTTCAAAGCGGCGGGACCGACAACCACCTGATGCTTGTGGACCTCCGCGCCCGCAACGCCGACTTCACCGGCGCCGCCGCAGAGCAGGCGCTTGAAGCCGCCGGCATTATCACCAACAAGAACGCCATCCTGAACGACCCGCGCCCGCCCAAAGTGACTAGCGGCCTTCGCTTGGGCACGCCAGCCGTCACAACGCGGGGCCTGAAAGAAGCCGACTTGGTCATGGTTGCAGATTTCATCGACCGCGCCTTGCTCGGCAAGGACGACGCCGCAATGCTGACTAAGATCCGCAACGAGGTGGCGGAGTTTTGCAAGCGGTTCCCGATGCCGCACTGATCGCGGCGAACGGAGCAATGACAATCATGCCAACTTTCACTATCTCAGAGTTGGACTCGGAGCTCGCGCGGCGGTTGAGGGAGCGGGCGACCCGTCATGGACATTCGGTCGAGGATGAGGCAGTCGCGATCCTGCGCGAAGCCCTGAAGCCGGAGCATAAGGCGAAGGCAAACCTGGCTGAGTCAGTGCGGGCTCGATTCGGTCCGATCGGGGGTGTCGAGCTTCCGGAATCCGTCAGAAAACCGATGCCTGACCCGGTGGACATGGGCCGATGATTCTTCTCGACACGAACGTCATTTCGGAGCTCATGAGGCCTCGTCCGGATTCGGGAGCAGAGGCTTGGATTGGTTTAAGTGGGTGAGTTGATTATCGAAGGCCCCCCAGTGACCGAGAGCAATCAACATCCTTCACAAGAATTACCCGAGCCCTTCCAGTTGGATGCTTGGGGTTCGGCCAAACCCGAACGATTTGTTCGGCTATTTCGGCGTACTTGGGACAACCTGATACCACATGCTGCGCGCGACGTAATCCGCCGCTTATGCCAGCGGAGCAGCGATGGTTTCGGAAACGTTCAGTACACCCATGATAAGGTTGTTCTCTCGGGCGGCCCGAGCGGATCTGCTGACGGTCAATTTTGCTACTCGAAATACGACAACGGATGCCATTTTGAATTCCTCGCCTGTATCGTGGAGCGGATTCCTGACGAGTGCGTCTGTACACTTGTTGCCCACGAATTGGCGCACTGCTATCTCACCGCAAAATCGCTGGAGCATCTGACCAGGAGCACCGCGGAAGACGAGGTGGCGGGATTGCTGGTAAACGACTGGAACTTGTCACCGGGAGCTTTGGATCGCATGGACGAGCAGACGAACGTTGCGCGCGCTTTGGTGGCAATGATCGGGCTGCAGCAATCGCCTCCCGGATGAGAATCGTCTTCGCTATCCACAAAGGCGTCTGAGCGCGCAGCCAATCTACTCCGAGCGACACCCACCGCGCATCTCGATTGGCTGATACGGGTCGATAGCCTTGGTCGCGGGTAATACAATACCTGTATATGGCGAAAGTTGATGATCAGTCCTTCTGGACAGACGACGCCGACGCAGTCGATGCGCAGTTGTCCCGGGCAATGGCAGATGGACGATTGGCGGAAGCCGCGCGCGGGGCGATCGAGCGGCAGAAGGCCAAGGGCATGGCAATGACTTTTCTTCGGGGGGACACCGTCGTGATGCAGCACGCCGATGGGCGGGAAGATATTCTCGGAACAATCGCCCGGCGGCCGCACTGGACCCCGCAGCACACCCTAATCCCGAAGACCCCGTGAACACTCCTCGTGTCAGGATGGTGGGCGGCCCGAACGGTTCGGGGAAGACCACTCTGGTCGAGTATCTGCGCGGAGCCATCGCTCTCCCACTTGGTCATTACCTGAATCCAGATGCGTTGGACTACGAACTTGTTCAGTCGGGCCGAATAGACTTTGCACGTTGGGGCGTTGATTTGGGCGCCGGCGAATTCTTGCGGTTTGTCGAGCATCACCCGCTCTTCGCCCGGGCGCAAGTCGGGCTGCTCAGGGTCGAACAGAACGCAATCGTTCCTGCGCAGCCGGTTCCTCCTGGCTATCTCGCTTCAATAATCAGTGATTTTATGAGGCGGCATTGGTTGGGGGAGCGCGCCTCGTTCACTTTTGAAACCGTGATGTCAAGCGGTGACAAGATCGACCTGCTGGCCGAGGCGCACCGGATCGGATACCGCAGTTATTTGTACTACGTTTGCACCGAAACGCCCGCAATTAATCAACGGCGGATTGCCAATCGAGTGCGGGACGGCGGGCATGATGTGCCCGCCGACAAGATCGTGCATCGTTACGAACGCTCGCTCGCTTTGCTTCCTGAAGCGATCCGGTTGAGCGACCGCGCGTACCTATTTGACAACTCCGGGCAATCCCATCGGATGTTCGTCGAATTCGAGTCAGGGAGACCAATCAATACCCCAGCGAGCCCGCCTGAGTGGTTCCAAGCAATGACAATTTGAGAACGGCCGGCGTCGGGGCGGCATAGCATTACGGTCGGCATGCGATAAAATTAGCGCGAACGCCAGTCCCGGGAGGCTGTGTTATGCAACCATCTGATGTGATTGAGGCCCCACGTATCCCGACTGCGGGGTCGGCGCGGGATCAGGATTGGATTCGCGAGTACCGCGCGTTTGTTCGCCTGTTGCCGGAACTGCTGAAGACGCATCGCGACAAATTCGTCGCCATTCACAATGCGGGCGTCGTAGCGATTGCGGACACGTTCAAGGATGCGGCCTTGCAGGCGTGCAAACGGGTCGGTTACGTGCCGCTGCACGTCGGGCTGGTTTCAGACGCCGCTCCCCAACCGGTTCGCATTCCCTCCCCGCGGATCAAGCCTGCTTTATCCGCATGATGCGGTACCGTTACAATCATCAAGTCAATCCGCCTGCGCCTCACGTTCGCGCGGTGATTGATCGGGATTGATGGCGGCGCCGGGAACAAAGCGATTCATTAAAGTGCTGTCGCCGCGTCGCCCCGGCTTCCGGGACCGCTAAGATCAAGGGCGAAATGGCGGCGCTCCCAAATCCGGGGCGGCGCGGTGTAAAACCTCTTTGCGATCGACTCCTCTCGCGCCGCTCTGCCCCGGCGTGGGGGGTATTCGAACGAATGATCGCAAGCTTCGGATGGCATCATTACTTTCATTAACAGATTTCGGGCGAGAGTTTCATGACAGCTACAACGCAAACCAAGTCTTCCATTCCGAATCGTTACTCCTCCAAAATCACCCAGCCCGCCGTTCAGGGCGCATCGCAGGCGATGCTTCTGGCCACGGGACTGAGCGCCGCGGATTTGAACAAGCCCCAGGTCGGCATCGCCAGCGTGTGGTACGAGGGCAATCCCTGCAACATGCACCTGAACAAGCTGGCCGACTACGTCAAGCAGGGGGTGGAGGAATCGGCGTGCGTCGGGATGCGCTTTAATACCATCGGCGTCAGCGACGGCATCTCGATGGGCACCGACGGGATGAGTTACTCGCTCCAGTCGCGCGACCTGATTGCCGACTCAATCGAGACGCTGACTGCTGCCCAGTGGTACGACGGACTGGTGACGATCCCCGGCTGCGACAAGAACATGCCGGGTTGCGTCATGGCGATGGCCCGGCTCGATCGGCCGTCGGTCATGGTTTATGGCGGGACGATCCGGGCGGGGTGTGCCAAGATCAAGGGAGTCGAAGAGAAGCTGGATGTGGTCTCGGCATTCCAGTCGTTCGGACAGAAACTTTCGGGCGCGATCACGGAGGACGAACGCAAGGAAATCGTCGCCAAGAGCTGCCCCGGCGCCGGCGCGTGCGGCGGGATGTATACCGCCAACACGATGTCGTCCTTCATCGAGTGTTTGGGCCTGTCGCTGCCGTACTCTTCATGTACGCCAGCAGAGGATGAGCAGAAGCTCGATGAGTGCCGCCGCGCGGGCAAGCACCTGTTGACGATGCTGGAGAAGGACCTCAAGCCCAGCGACATCGTCACCCGCCAGAGCTTCATCAATGCGATGAAGCTGACGATGGTACTCGGCGGATCGACCAATGCCGTGTTGCACTCGATCGCGATGGCCCGCGCGTTCGGGATCGATCTCACGATCGATGATTGGCAGACCGTGAGTGACCAGACGCCGATGTTGGCGGACTTCCGGCCATCGGGCAAATACGTCATGGAAGACCTGCACAAGGTCGGCGGCACGCCGGGCGTCATCCGCATGCTGATCGAAGGCGGGGTGATCGACGGATCGCAAATGACCTGCACCGGAAAGACACTGGCCGAGAACGTGAAGGCACTTCCCGCGCTACTACCTTACGGCCGCGGAGCGGGGCAGCAGGACATTGTTCATCCGCTCTCCGAGCCGCTCAAGCGCGTCGGGCATATTCGCATCCTTCGGGGCTCGCTGGCGCCCGAGGGCAGCGTCGCCAAGATCACCGGCAAGGAGGGCACGCGCTTCACCGGCCCGGCCCGCGTGTTCGATTCGGAAGAGGCAATGATCGACGGATTGGAGCAGGGCCGCATTCAGAAGGGCGACGTGATCGTGATCCGCTACGAAGGCCCCAAGGGCGGCCCCGGCATGCCCGAGATGCTCACGCCGACCAGCGCGCTGGCCGGCGCGGGAATGCTGCACGATGTGGCGCTCATCACCGATGGCCGGTTCTCCGGAGGGTCGCACGGGTTCATCATCGGGCACGTCACGCCCGAGGCGATCGATGGCGGGCCGATCGCACTGGCTCACGACGGCGACCGCATCACCATCAACAGCGAAAGCTGTTCTATCGACCTAGAGCTTACCGCCGATGAGATCGCCCGGCGTCGTGCCGCCTGGAAACGCCCGCCGTACAAGGCCACGCGTGGGACGCTCTACAAATACATCAAGAATGTGAAGAGCGCATCGGAGGGATGCGTGACAGACGAATGAATCCAGTGTAACTCATCTTCGTGGGCGACTCGGTGGGGTAGACATTCCTGTCTGCCCATTATTGTCGCAGGGACATTCCTGTCCCTTCCTCATTCCTTCGGGTCCGCTCGGCGGAAGTGAGTACACTTCCGCACTCGCAGCCCCGAGGCAGACAAGAATGTCCGCCCCACCGGGGGAAGCGCCACAATCAAGCGCTATACCCAATGAATCTCGCTCTCCCCGGGGCTCCTTCCCGAGGGGCACGAGGTTTGCCGGCGCAGGGGTGAAGGAGCTTTGATGACCCCGAGTTTAGCCGCCGATCTTCATTCGCCCGTTGGGAATTCGCTGGAGTATTCGAATCCCGTTTGGCCGCATTATTTTGCGGACCCGTTCGTGTTGCGTTATCGCGGAAGTTATTTCGCGTACGGCACCGGCGCCGAGCCGGTGGAGGCGGATGGACGGGCATTTCCCGTGCTGCGCTCCGACGATCTGGCACATTGGGAGTACGTGGGCGGCGCGGTTCGGCCAATTGCAGGCGCTACCGCCTACTGGGCGCCCGAGGCCGCCGAAAACCACGGCAAAATCTACCTCTACTTTTCGGCGGCATTTGGGCGCAGCGATGAATCGCACGGGCTTCGCGTCGCGGTGGCCGACTATCCGACCGGGCCGTTTAATGATCTGGACCGGTTGCTCCTGCCCGAGCAGGGATTTTCCATTGATCCCCATCCATTTCGCGATCCAAAAACCGGGCAATGGTATTTATTCTTCGCCACCGATTATTTGTCCGATGAACCGCACGGCACGGGCCTGGCGGTGGCGCCGCTGAACGACGACATGGTTTCCGTCGCCGGTCCCGTCCGTCCGGTCGTTCGAGCGAGCCAGGACTGGCACATCTACGAACGGGAGCGGAACTACAAGGGCCAGACGTGGCGCAAGTGGCACACGATCGAAGGGCCGTTCGTGCTGTTTCATGAGAGCCGGTACTGGTGTCTCTACTCCGGGGGCCGCTGGAGCGGGGAGAACTACGGCGTGGGCGTCGCGGTCGCCGATCATCCACTTGGGCCATGGCGCGATGAGTCGGCCGCTAGCGGGCCGGTCGTCTTGCGCGGAACGTCGGACGAAACGATCGGCCCGGGCCATAATTCCGTCACCGTCGCCCCCGACGGAAAAACGCCTGTGTTCGTCTATCATGCCTGGGATCCGCAGCGCACCAAGCGGCGGATGTGCATCGATCCCCTGATCTGGACGTCCGACGGGCCGCGATGCAATGGGCCTTCGGTCGGCCCGCAATCACTTCATCGTTGATTCAGGCAGCGTCATTTCTCCCTCTCCCGGTGTACCAAAAAAGGGAAATACACTGCCCGGCCGATCGTGCCACGCACCCGAATCGCCATTTCTGAATTCCCCGGATTTGCCAATACACATTCATTCTGCTATAAGCGTCGCTTGAACGGGCACGGGGTCCATTTTTCCGAGATTTGATTGTTCAGCTCACGCTACCAAGGCGGTAGTGCATGTTTGCCATGGCGGCAGCACGCTGAAGGTGTGGGCACGGAGGCTGGCCGATGACTTTTCTTTGCGACGGGCGCGTGTACGCTGCTGCCGGGATGCGGCTTTTCCGCACCCACGATCCTGAAGTTCCATCGATTTATCTGACCCGAGACGGACGCGCCGTCTTCGTGGTGCGGTGCCAACCGGACGGGACGTTATCCAGCCATCGCGCAGGGACCGCTGAGCTTATCGCTCTATCCCGACGACACGGCATCGCCGGCCTGCTTGGCGCATTTCCGGCTTCCTTCGCCCCCGCAGAAATCATCCCTGGCGAATGTCCAGAGGACGGCTCGCCGCCAGCGTTTCGAGATGTGCTGCACCCGCGCGGCAGTGGAACGGAACGTGCTAAAGCAATGGTATGAGCGCGATCGTCAGCAATTCGGCCGCACCCCCTGCTTGGAAGACGATTTTCGTCGCTGAGATCGATTCCTCCCTCAGCTTTTCGATGGTTGAATACACAAACGGACAGCTCGATATTCTCCGCAACGGCACGTCCATTGCCGCCAGCCCTTGGTCTGGGGGAGACTTGGCCAACTGCGTTCGCACGTTCCGGACCGTCTCAAGGTTGGCCGCCGCCACCAATGGGCCGGCTCAGCGATAGCTTCGCACGGGCTTTGCGGCCAATACTTTCTCTCCGCATGTTATTGCCGTGTCTCTTGCCGTCCGACTACGATTCATGGCATATCAGGCTGAAGGTGCGTTTCGAATCCATTCATTGAGGCAGACAATGCGGCTCAAAGATAAGGTGGCGGTCGTGACGGGCGCCAATAGCGGAATCGGCAAAGCCATCGCCGAGCGATTCGCCGCCGAGGGCGCACACGTGGCCGTGAATTTTCGCACGGGTGGCAGCCACGATCAGGACGTGGCCGCGATGCTGGCCACCTTCCCGACGCCGGGCATGCCCGCTCCCGCTGACGTGAGCAATCGCGCCGAGGTCGAGCGCATGTTCGCTTCAATCATCGCCAAGTTCGGCCGGATCGACATCGCGGTCAACAATGCCGGCACCGAGACCAAGAAGGCGTTCGTGGACGTGACCGATGACGAATGGAACAAAGTGTTGAACGTGAACCTCTACGGCGCCTTTGTCGTCAGCCAACTGGCGGCGCGCCAGATGATCAAGCAGGGGCAGGGGGGCAAACTCGTCTTCATCTCCTCCGTGCATGAGGACATCCCTTTTCCACAATACACCCCATACTGTGTCAGCAAGGGCGGGATGCGCATGATGATGCGCAACATCTCGATGGAGCTTGCCCCCAACAAAATCAATTGCAACAACATCGCCCCCGGCGCCATTGCCACGCCGATCAATCAGGCCGTGCTCGATAATCCGCAGGAAAAGAAAAATGCGATCAGCGAAATCCCCTGGGGCCGTTTCGGAAAGCCGGAGGAGGTCGCATCGGTCGCCCTCTTCCTTGCGAGCAGCGAATCCGACTACGTCACCGGGAGCACCTACTACGTCGATGGGGGAATGACTCAGCAAGTGACTTTGTATTGATCGAGCGACGCGACGACACGCGTAGCGGCGCGACCGCAGGTCCGCCTGTTACCGCACGATGCATTGAACTCCAACCCGTGCCGATGCGCTGCGTCCCTCCGAATTGACGACGCGAATGTCGTGCGTTCCGGGAGTGGGTTCCCACCAAAGCTCCGCCGAGCCCGATCGCTCATCGACCGGCCGTCCATCGACGAACCACCAGAGTTCGGATCTCGTCCCCGTTTGCGCCGCTTCCAGCCGCACGCGTTGTCGATCCCGCGGGACATCTGAGGTAAGCACCAACTGCTCCCCATTTCCCGGCCGGACGATGACAAGGCCTTTCTCCTCGGATCCCCGCGCCAGGCTTGTATCCGACGAATCGTTCGTCACGGTGGGCCAAGCCTCATCGGATGGATCCAGCGTTGCGATCAGTTGCAGCGCCAGCGGCGCGGCAGCCTCTTGCCCGACCAATGCCATCGAAGCTTCCCCGCGGGCATTTCCCATCCAGGCCACGACGGTCCGGCGGCGCGTGACGGTCGCACACCACGCGTCGCGCCTTCCGCTGCTGGTGCCGGTCTTCCACGCGACGTGGCTGCGCATCGCCTCGCGGCAGACCCCCGCGGTGCGAGTCGTCTCCGAGAGAGCGCCCAGCACCTCCCAGCAAGCGGTCGGCCGCAGACAATGCGTCGGTGCGCCGCCTCGCCCGAGCATGGCATAGGCCAGGGCAAGCTCCATCGGGCTGGCTTCCGCTCCACCGATTGCAAGCGAAAGTCCATAGCGGCCCGGCTGGCGGGCCAGGCCGTGCAACCCCGCGGCATCCATGACGCCGATCGCCGATTCCACGCCCACTTTTGACAGCACTACCATCGCCGGAATGTTGCGGCTCTCCGCCAGCGCCTCGGCCGCGGTCAGCTTCCCGCGGAAAGTCCGATCAAAATCATTGGGCTGATAACCCGGCCATGCCGCCGGGGAATCGGAAAGAACAGATTGTGGCCCATAGATGCCGGCGTCAAACGCGGCGGCATAAATGAATGGCTTGAGCGTCGATCCCGTCGAACGCCGCCGGCGAGTCAGGTCCAGCGCAGGATTAGCGGCGCCGAGACTCACGTCCGCGACGCAGTCCCCGGATTGCGTGTCGAGCACCACGACCGCGACAGCCGAGATCCCCGAGTTGACGGCGGATCGAAGACGCTCCGCGGCGGCCACCGCCGCCTGCCGCTGAATCCCGGCGTCAAGCGTGCTATGAGTCACGCCACCGGAGTGTTCCCGCGATAGGGCGACGAGTGCCGGAAGAGCGCCGTCGCCAGCAGGCAGGTTATCGGCGGGGCGATCCTGCGACAGCGGCCTCCATGATGCCGTGATCGGCTCCACCGCCGCTTCATCGTGCTGCCGCGCGGTGATGAACCCGCAGGCCAGCATCCGATCGAGCACGTGATTGCGCCGGACCTTGGCGCGATCTGGAAACCGGTCCGGCCTTAGCCGATTCGGAGATTGCGGCAATCCCGCCAGGAGCGCGGCCTCTCCGAGGCTCAACTGTCTGCAAGGCCTTCCGAAGTAGCGCCAGCTTGCCGCCCCGGCTCCGACAAGATTCCCGCCGAACGGAGCTCGATTGACATACTCAGTTAATATCTGCCGCTTGCTCGAGTTCGATTCCACCTGCTCGGCGCGGATCGCCTGTTCGATCTTGTTGACCAGTGTGTGCGGCTGAGGGTCCCGCAGACGCTGAAGCTGCATCGTCAGCGTGCTCGCGCCGCGGCGGTCGCTTAGATGCGTGACGTCCTGCCACGCCGCCCCGGCCACCGATTTCCAATCGACGCCGTGATGCTCAAAAAACCGCCAATCCTCGACCGCCACGATCGCATCCATCAGGTGAGGGCTGATTTGCTCCTGGCCAAGCGAAACGCGCCACTGTCCGTCCTGCGCCGCGAATGCAGCGAGTTCGACCCCGTTGCGATCTTCAATTCTCGACGAATCCGCCGGCGTTTGATCAATTCCGATCGGGTAAGGCCACCACAGAATTGCGGCGCGAAAACCGAGCCACCCACCTAGCGGCCCAGCGACCACCATAATGACCAGCGCGCACGCCGCCCTCCGCGCGCGTCCGTATTTCTCCCTCTCCCTCCGGGAGAGGGTTGGGGTGAGGGGAAGCCGCGGAAGACTTTCGTCGGCCGATTGAGTCATTCTCAATTCCCCCTCACTCCGGCCCTCTCCCTTTGGGAGAGGGAGACAAATACCGGCCCTCAACGGTCGTTGGCGTCATCCCGCACATTTGCGATCCTTGCCGGCTGCTCTGAAAGCACTTCAAACAGCCCTCCTTCAGACAAACTATTGGTCCCCATGTCATACATGCACTCGGCGTGCGCCGGCGGCAGAATGAACTTGCCCGGCGTGACCGCCCGGGCCGTATAGACGTATGTTCCCGTCCCTGCCGAAGTCAGATGACCGATGACAATCAGCCGATCATCGCGCATGTCCACGCGAGAATCCTGGAACCTGTTGGCGCTTTGCTCTTCCTTCGGCTGTTCCACCGCATCCGCGGCGGTCGTCAGCAACCGCGGATTCTCGATCTCTAAACCCGCCGGCAGGAGGTCGTCAATCGCGATATATTCCAAAGGCGTTTCGCTGGCGATCGACAGCTCCACCTGCACCAGATCACCGCTGCGCACGCGATTGGCCGCCAGCGGCTTACCCCGCTCATCCAATAGCCTGCGGCGAATCCGCATCCCATGATCGGCGGCGGGCTGCGGCGCCAGCGGAACGCCGCTTTGCAGCCACGACACGTGCGCCTTCGCACCGGCCGGGCCGGCGATCTCGATCCGAACCTTCGTCAGATCGCCAGGAATGGGATGACCGTTCGAACCGGCGTCCCACATCAGCGGCTTTCCACTTGTGGCTTGTTCGATCAATGTCGTGCCGTCCCGCAATGCGGCGGTTTCATATGGCGTCACCTTCTGGTTCTGTCGCAAATATCTCCCCAGCGCCAGCACCGCGAAGGCTGTATCCTGCGTGCTTCGCCATTGCCCGGCCCGGCCCGAATCGGCAAGTTGCTGGACCAACGCCGGCAGCGCCGGATGATCGGGTTGCACCGTGAGCAGCGTGTCCACCAGAATGGCCCGGTCCCGAACCGGCGAGCCGAGCGAGCCGGAAAGTGACCGCTTGCCGCGCGGCGACGGAAGAACCTGGGGAATGAGCCCCTCGGCCAGATCGCGCCTTCCCGCCGCCAGCCAGGCGGCGGCCAGGTGCAGTCGCGCTTGTCCCGATACTTCGATCCCATCCGATCGAGGCGCATTCACGATCTCCGAGAGCCGGCTCATCACGGCGCGTTCCGGCTTTCCCGCCAGCGCCAGCACATAGCACGCATATGCCTGCGTCTCGAGCGTCTCCGATTCGTCGCTGCTGACGTTCAACAATCCGCGCACGTACCCGAGCACGCTCTTGCGTAGCTCTTCCGGCACGACGTGCCCGGCATTGTGCGCTTCGATCAGGAAGTGCGCCGCGTACACCGTTCCCCATGGCCACGGCTCGTTATATCCGGGCCACATGGCCAGGCCGCCGTTGGTGGTTTGCATTCCGATCAGCCGCGTGATCCCGGCCTGCACCTTGCCGTCGATCCGATCCTTCTCGAACAAGCCCGGAGCGATCTGCTGGCCGATGTCACTGAGATAAGCCAACGGAAATAGCGTGCTGGTCGTCTGCTCGAGACAGCCGTATGGGTAGCGATCGAGATAATCGAGCCCGCGCGGCAGCTCCAGCGACGGCCACGGGGTGACTTTGATTTGAAACCGCTCGGTGCCTTTCAGCATGCCGCCGGGAAGGACAATTTCCGCCGGCTTTTCGGCGGTTGCGACGGCATATCCGCCGAGTTGAATCTCGGGGCTGGCCGGGCGGACGGGGATCTCGACGTCTTCCTCATAGGTTTCATTGCCCGCCGACGCGATGAGGCTTACGTGACTGACCCCGGAATCGCGGCTTGCCGTCACTTCGACGAACTCAGTCGCCTGGCCATCGGCGGAAAGCTTCACTATCGGAAGCGACGCGTCCGCACTTGCTCCAAATCGCAATGGGCCGTCCCCGACATGCAGCGTCATGCTGGCATTCATGTCGGCGGGCGTGTTGTTGAAAACCGTCAAAGGCACCAGGAACCTATCCCCCGGCGCGGCGAACCGCGGCCAACTGCTCTGGACGAGCAACGGTGACCGCACCAGAGTCGCGGTTTGGCCGGATCCGAACCGCGCGCCTTGCGACGTCACGACCATGAGCCGCAACTTCCCCGTGAATCGCGGCACGCCGAAGTCGGCATGGGCCATCCCCATTTCGTCGGTATGCAGGACCGCTGACATCAAAGCGACCGGCTTCACGCGTTTGGCCGACACCGGAGACAGATGCCGCGGGTCGTACGCATCCTTGTCGCCGCCAACGGCGCTCACCTTGTCGGCCTTGGGCACTTCCGGCATAAGCTGCCCGTACAAATCAGCCGTCCCGACGCCCAGCGCGCGAATGCGCGTGAAAAACCCGAACGGGTCGGGCGCGGTGAAGCCGGTGAGCTGGCAGATGCCTTCGTCCACCGCCGCGACGGTGAGGGCGGCGTTCACGACCGGACTGCCAGAGCCATCCATCACTCGCACGTCCACGCCAAGCGATGTCGCGGGCCGAATGCTCTGCGGCGCGGAAACCTCGACCGTCAGCTTGCGATCGTCGTTGCTGAGCGGAACGCGCAGCGTTCCGGTCGCGCGATGCGTCTGCCATGCGGCATCGGGATCGATCGCCCGAATCACCGTCGCGGTGACGTACGCATTTGGACGGCAGGCTTTGTTGAAAATGATCGGCACGGAAACATGCGACGCAGGCATCTCGATCACCTTCGTCGTCACGACATCGTCCGTCTCGACACTCAATAGCAGTCGGCCCGCGAAGGGGCTGCGCACGATTACCTGGGCCGTGTCATCCGTGCGAAACTTTGCGTTCTTAGGGTGCGTGGCAAGCGCGCGGAATGATGCGATGCCGTCCGCAAGCTCCGGCGCGATGGGTAGTGCCGCCGGTGGCATGGGCGTCCCGCCCATGCGAGGTTGTTCCCACGGGCGAGACGCCCGTGCCACCAATAGCGCCGCCTCCGATCTGAAGCCGGCGCCCAGTTGACTCACCGCCCGACGGAATTGATCGGCGCGCGGCAGCGGCTGGACGAGCAACTCCAGCTTTTCGGGATTCTCGCGGCTGATGTTGTCCTCCCACGCGCCCTGCCCAGAGTAAAAGCCAAGCGAAGTCGTGCCACCTGTCTTCGGATCTCGGAGGCAAAGGACGTACGATCCAAAGCCGCCCGGCGTCACATCGAGTGTGCCCTTACCTCCGGCAACCTTGATAACGCCCTTTTGCCGAACCGGCTCCAACAGCCGAGTGGCGTGATAGACGTAATGGCTGTTCTCATAAGCCAGCGAATTGTTCCACGCTTCGCGGTAAACCTCCGCCTCGAGTTCCGCATTGTCGGAAACAACCTGCCCCGACGGCGCGACCAGACTCACGTCGAACGAATTTGGCGCACCCGGCAAAGTGCTCGTCGAGCGCGGTCGGACGGCGATGTACCACGGCAGCGGGTCCAATTCCGCAGTCCGCGTCGCCGACACGGCCCGCCCGCCGGTTTCGATGACCGACGCCACCAGCGTTAGCAGCCACGGGCCGACGTAGTGAGCGCCCGATTGCGGCGGGGGCTCGACGGTGACGGTTGAGCCGCGTCGCGATTTGCGATGCTTCGTCGCGTGAGCCGGCCCGCTCTCATCGCCAGAGAGCAATTCCGCAAGGTCGAGATCGAACGCCGCGTGCCCCTTAGCGTCGAGTAACTGCTCAGGCAGTTCCGTGCGGTGGCCCGTCACCTTCAGGTTCTCCAAGGTCTGGGCGACCGAGGCGGAGTCGCCGAAGGTCCAGCCGATCCATTGTGGCGGAGCGAAGGGAGTCGGATCGATCCGCGCGACGATCCGTGCCGGCCGCTCGGAGACCGGTTTGCCGAACAAATAATCCGCCTGCACCTCGGCTGACAGCGTCCCATCTTTCAAGAAGAACCGCGGCGTCGAGCCGTTCAATTCACCGCGATCACCCGCCCCGGCCCCTAACGCTGCATCGCCTTTCAACATCAACCCAACCTGCATCCGGCTGGGCATGAACTCTTCAACCTGAAACGACGCCGAGCCGAACGATTCGCTTTCCTTCCGGTCTCCCGGCAAGCCGAGCGTGACGCTCCATTGCCCGGTGGGCAAATCGTCCGGCAACGACAAATCCAGCGACGCCGCCCCGTCCGCATCGAGCTGGCCGACGACGCCCTTCCAATCGTGCAAATCCGGCCGGCGGAATTGCCATCGGATCGGGAAGCTTGGCGGCGTGATGCCGTCGGGTCCTCGGACGATCGCGCGGAGGTGAACGGTTTCGCCGGGGCGATACACGCCGCGATCGGTGTAAATGAATGCTTCGTGGCCGTTGCGGAGATAGGCATCGCCGGCCGTATCGGTTTCTCCGAAGTTGATCTTGCTGGATCGCAGATCGAGCCAGGTCAGATCGCGTGCTGACGACGCGGAGGCTGTTGCCGGGGTTTGATCGGCTGGGGCATTCGGCCGGTCGGCAAGAATCACCGCAGGCTCTTCGCCTTCGGCGCCGGGGGCGATTGCGATGGTCGCCAGTCCGTCTGCGCCCGTCGTCGCTCGGCCGAGGCGCTGGTTCTTGTTGGAAAAGAGTCGCACCCGCACCCCGCCCAGCGGCTCGGCGGTGCGAAGGGAGGTGGCCCACACCGTCACCGCGGTGCGGCCCTGCTTGGCGGTCAGGCCGATGTCCGAAAGCGTCAGCATCGCCGAGTCCGCGAAGCGGCCCTCTGTCTCGGCCGCGGGCTCTGAGCTGGATCCGGCTTCGATGCGCAGCATGTAAACGCCGTCGCGCGGCGCGTCTGCCGGCAGCAGATCATCCAGCGACAGTCGCAGGTCCTGCGTCTTATTTTTCAGCGACGGCAGCTTGAGGTCTTTGGTCGCGACGGGACGATCCAGGCTTGCGCCGTCGACACGAGTGTTTCGCCAAATGACAAGGTTGTTGTCGTAGATTCGCGTGACCGTGGCATGCACACGGGTCAGGTTCACCGCATGGGCGAGCACGGTTCGATTGCCCCCGGAGCCAAGGTATCCCTCCTCGTGCTCGAATCGAAGCGAAGGATTGCGATCCGGCACAAAGACACTGAGCGTCTCGGCCCGCGGCGTTTTGTCTCGTGCGAGGCCGCCCTGCGCTTTGGCGATTCTGATCGCGTATCGCGTCGCGGGCGCAAAATCGCCGCGGAGCTCGACCAAATTATTTCCGTAACTGCTATTAAGCGTGTAGGCAATTTTCGGATCGACCGAGAGAAGCGGCGCGAGCGCCTGACGATCGACTGGATTATTGAAGTTGAGGTAAATGACCGGCGCACCGTCGTTGGAATACGCGACGCGGGCCCCGGTGGCGGCCAGGCCCGATGCGATCTGCAGCGATCCTTCGTACTCGCTGGCGAGCCCCATCGGGCCGCTTCGTCCGGCAACGCCGGAAGATACTCGCACGAAGATGCGCGGATCATGCTCCGCCGCGGGCGCGGCCGGGATCGGATCGGTCAGGACCCGCACCACGTGCCCGATCGCATCGCCGTGCGGATGAAACGCGAGCGGCTTGCCGTTGAAGTCCTTCAGGCTCAGATGGGCCAGCACATCAGCAGGCAGAACATCGTCGTTGAAATTGATCTCGAGAACGAGCCGGTCGCGCTCATCGAACGCGGCTTGGCTGATCGCTGTTACCGCAAGCGGCGCGGTATGCACGGAAGTGACATGGGGAAATTTGAGCCGAAATCCCTCCGGCGTCTGCAACCGCTCGGGGAGCAGCGTAACGGTGAAGGTCGTCGCCTTGGGCAGCGGGGCATCGGGCATGAAGTTGAGGCTTCGCGGCCCGTCCCAAGCCCATTTGCCCGGCACGGCGGGAGAAATCGTCCCCGGCGGCGGATCGCCCGGCTTGGCTGGCGCGACGTCCAGATTGAACGTCCACCAGAAATTTGGCCGGCCGCCCACCTCCCAGCCGGTGGACGGCTCGGATTGGCGCACCTCCAGCAGTGCATGCCGCCCGTTCCGCACGAGGCGGTCGTAGGCGATCCAAATTCCCAGATTGGCAACGGCAAAACAAAGCACCGTCACCCAAAAACGCCGGCTTCCAGCCGGCCCCGACCCGGTCGTCGCGGTGGACATGCTACTCCTCCATGAGTAGTTGGCGAGTGATCAGCAGATGAGACTAGCACGGAAAATCCAGAAGGCAAAAGGGTGACGACGGTTTCTTGGCTCGTGACGTTCACGTCCGATAAAACGACCCCGCGACACGGGCTCGCCGCTTGCGGCTTCGCGAACGAAGCAACGTCCTTTCGTCCGCGAAGGGGCAAGCGGCAATCCCATCAAAAAGCGGTCTCTTTGGCGCAACTTGATTTTTGGTGCTAAATTGAAGGGGTGGTTTCATTGAGGCCCGGCCGAATGCCAGGTTTCCGTTGCGAACATTGCCGACAGAAGATCGCCGCCCGCGACGAGTACGCGGGCCGGCGGGTGCGATGCCCGCGATGCAAAGAGCCGGTTAGGGTTCCGAGTATCGAGGCTGCGGCCGCGCCAGCGCCGGCGGCTCCCGCCACGACGAATGTCGTGGAAAAGCCGTCGCCCGTCGCCGCCAAGCCCGTGGCCTCGCCGCAGGGGACTCCGGTCTTTGCGCACCCATCTCCGCAGGACTTTTCATCGATCTTCAGCGCGCCGCTCGACGAGTTGTTCGAATCAGGCGGCCACGACTATTCGCCGGAGGAGCAAACCCAGGTGCTGCGGCCGGTGCATCCGATCGAAGAGCGGAATGCAGCTCCGCGCCCGTTCGAGGTCCCGTATTCCGACATTCCGCATTTCGTTCATCCGCCGGAACCCGCCCCGCGGCCGGTGGTGATCGAACCCGCGGAAGTCATCGACGCCCCGGCGCCGATGCGATCGGCGCTTCACTCGGTCAATGAGGTGGCCGACCTCTTGCGCGGCCTGGACAATCCCTCGCAACGCGCGCGCTTGGCCGCGGCGTCCGCGGCCGTCGAAGCCGAGGAGCAACGCGAGCGTGCCGCTTCCTCGCGCGCGACGCGCGTTCTCGGATGGCTTTCTCTGTCAATCGGCGCGGTTGCTCTTGCGCTGAGTTGTCTTGCGGCGACCGCGCGGTTCGGCGTGCCGGTCGGGTCGGCCGGGCTTCTGCTGGCGGTAACGGGGCTCGCCATCGCGGTGGGACGCCGTGCAGGCGTCGGCGTGCCAATCGGTGGGGCGATGGTTTCGGCGGCTGGGTTGGGCGTCGCACTGTTATGGGCGTATGGCTTGCTCCCGATGGGTGCCAGCGGCCGGCCCAATGCCGCG
>Ga0182024_10005021_pt1 | contig 29967 bp, 21 predicted proteins | sample P32metaG_FD_120480 | JGI IMG/M metagenome (GOLD analysis project Ga0182024, IMG submission 120480) | Permafrost microbial communities from Stordalen Mire, Sweden - P3-2 metaG (Illumina Assembly) | ecosystem: Environmental > Terrestrial > Soil > Wetlands > Permafrost | place: Sweden: Stordalen...
ATCAACGAAATGATCGACGGTTGGCGACTCAGTGACCGCTTGCGGAAATGGCAAGGCGTCAGGTCAGAACTGCTTTCCTTTTGCCTTATCATTGGAACCGAAAGCCTTACAAGGTGAGGACTTCCGTCGAGTGGAGGTAAGGGGATTCGAACCCCTGACCCCTTGCATGCCATGCCGACTTTTCTAGTTCGCGGGGGACTGCTCGACATCGCACGCGTAGTGAATCATGGGCGTTTGAATTCGCCGACATCCGTGCGTGAGCGCGCGAAGTTGCCGGCGTTGCTAAAGACGTTGCTAAATGATTTGATAAGGCTGAACGCTTTCTAAATCGTGAAATGGGTCAGCCGTCTCGACGAGACATGAGGCTCGCGGGTTCACGTCGAGTCGCTTATTCCCACAAGTAAGCCAGACCGTCAACAATGCGTTCAGGTTCGGGAGGAATGACTCTAAGGCAATCCCCGTCAGGTCGACGCAGCCACACTTCGTCGACAGGACGATCTGGGGCTGGGAAGATTTCGGTAAGGACTTCGCGGAGGGTTTCAATCGAAAAAAGCCACTGTGCTTTCATCTTCGAATCGCGGTCGTCCGCCTGACCCAGAAGCAGCAATACCGATAGGCCCTCTCAGCGGGCGGGCAGGAACTGCTTATCTTGCTTCTTTAAAAGGGGCACCTTAAGACCCTTCAAAAGTTGATTCCTAATTAGGGGATCATCAGTACTGAAAAAGGAGAACTCGAAGGCAGGGTCTCCCGGACTTACATAGATCTGACACTCGCTGTCTCGGTCATTTGTTCCAGATTGCGCCGAGACCCTGATCCGTTCCTTGATTCGTTCAAAGAACGCGATCGGTGGTTTCTGTTCCTCTGGCCACCGTGGCAGATAGAACCCGACCATTATGCGAATTCCGTATTCGCTTGCAGTTTGATTTCCAAATGCAAAAAGGCTCTCCTCGGCGTAGCGCTCCGCGGCGATCTTCTCTGGATCGTGAACGATTCGACAATGCTCCACCGCCCAATCGTCGCCGTCAATATTGAGGCGGGCATCGATGTTGAGAGGATCGGAGGGATCCAATTCTGGACAACCGACGTCAACAACGTTGAATCCTCTCACTTCCAACGCAGCAATCAAAGTTCGAAGTGCAGACTCTTCCAGCTCGGAGCGCTGTCTATACGTAGTCACTACACAATTCTTCTCACTCGGCAAGCACTCCAAAGCTCTCGCTAGCGGCCGATTCGCCCGTCGGACTTTAGTTAGTCGGTCCACCGGCTCTTTTGGATCTCGCGTTAGGGGTTCTCGACGTTGATTTCTGTAGCCTCGTTGAAGGCCTCAAGGGCATCATCAATTCGAACGTACATGCGTCTTCTCTCGTCTCCACCAACGTCTCGAAATCCGAACTTTGCATAAAATGCCCGTGCCGCCTCATCAACCGGATCAACCCCGATGAATCGGGCCGCTGCATGTTCCCCAGCTGCTGCTGCATGATAGATGGCGTCGACGAACAAGTCTCGACCAAGCTTCTGGCCTTGCAATTTTGCCGCCACGGCAAGGCGACCGAGAAGTACCATTCCTATGTCGTAATTTGGAAGACTTCGTCCTAGTTTCTTTGGGAGATCTACCACGTTTACTCCTCCCATCGAAAGGGAGTAGTAGCCAATTACCTCTTCGCCGTCATCAATCAGAACAAAGGTTCGTGAGATGTTTCGACGCTCATTCTCGTGTGCATAGTTGATTAACCAATCATTAAGCGACTTAACGCCGCAATCGAATCCACTCAATACGTGATTCTGATTAAGACGTTCTATCCGCACTAGTCAACGTGCTTGATCGGTCTAGATGCCCGAATTTGAAGAAGTAGTTCGTTAGGTGTCTTCGCTGGCCGATCGAGTGCGTCGAGGAATCGTTGATAAGCATCTGGCTGGAGATTTATTGAATGATGCGCTTCAACAACTCGCTCGGCATCGGATATGGCGCGATCGATTAAGAACTCCGAAACTGAAACACCCAAAAGCCCCGCAGCCTCTACGATCAAATCATCATCCTGCGATGCGATTCGTAATTCTCGTCTCTTGTCCTTTAGCATCTCGGTCTCCTCTGTACGGACAATTGTACGGGACATCGGATCCTTTGTCAAGAACGGGTTACATACTATTTGCAAATATCGCCGAGCAGTTCACTATGAGCCGCGCTCGGAGACAAATGAGTACCAGAGGTGTACGATTTGGAACAAGCGTACACGAAAGGTGAAGGATGGATATTCCAATAAAGCTTCAACAGCAACTCAACGACGCGATTTCTGGCGTGCATCAGAGTGGTGAGCCAATTCAACGGGCGAAGCGCGCTGGAGAACTCAAGGTGTATCTTCAACGCGTCATTGATGACTTGGAACAAATTAGGCGCAGAGCGATTGCAGAAGCAATAAATTGGCCGGGCGAATCCATGGCAACGGTCGCCGCAAAACTGAATGTATCCAAGTCTGCAATTGCCAAGCTTGCGACTCCCGACATCAGGGAAGTGATATCGAACGATCTCCGAGCGAGATTGGCAAAAGGATACAACCCGCCTCCGCTCAGGCCTCTTTCGTCAAATAAATAACCAGTTCAGTTCGCCTCCGTCGTAGCGCGTCGCATGGTGGTCGTAAGTTGTCTCTCGTGAGAGGAACATCACCATCCAGCGTGATTCGAGGCACATTGTGGCTCCGCTATGGAATCATTTTGACGCTCCCGATACTGCTCGTCCTGTCCACGTTCTCAGCCTCTCCGTCATCAGCCGCAAATGGCACCGCGCCGAGCGCTCCTCGCCACGTGACAGCCATTTCGGGCGACAACGCCGCGACCGTCAGTTTCGTCGCTCCGTCTTCTAATGGTGGTTCGCGAGTGACCAAATATTACATAGAGGAGTACGGGAGAAACTCCTCGATCAGACGGTGCGTCTCGATACGTTGCACCGTTCTGGGCTTATCCAACGGAGTTGGTTACCGTTTCGCAGTCGCAGCGATCAACCGATTCGGGAGGGGTGCGTACTCGGCTCCATCGAATGTGGTCACACCGACTGCGCCCTCCTCGACGATTCCACCGCCCACTACCACGACAACAACGACCACCACCACGACCACTCCTACCGGAATACCGGCTTCTGACTATGGGCCTCAGGGTGAGACGTATCAGACGTACGGGAACGTTTACCCCGCAGACCTAGGCGATTGCACTTTTGCTGGCGCTGCCAACTGGGAGCAAATAATTTTGGGGGCAAACCCAGACCCGACGGTGATCGGCTATGAATTCGCTCAGGCGGGAGGGTCCGCGACAGACGGTCTTTTGATGAGCCAACTCTTCAATTATTGGTACGTGGACGGAATCGCTGGCTACTACCTTCACGGATACACCTCGTATTACACAGATCAAGTGGACGTTGAAAATGGGGTTCTGGATTACGGCGCGATGATCGCGAGTCTGAACTTCGTAACCGGCGACTACATCGGGACTCAGCAAGTGAACGCTGGCGGTCACATCGTTGTTGTGGATGGTTACACGCCTGAAGGCCCTCTGGTCGTGACGTGGGGCACGACTATTCAGATGTCATGGCAGCAATGGAACGCCGAAGCGACCGCTATGTACGGTATCAATGCGTCATCGACTCCCAATTAGGGACCACAGTGACTGGTCGAGTTCTCTCGATATTGAGTGCCAGGAATGAACAGACTCTGCTCGGAGAGCGGCGGTGCGTTCGCAACGCATTCGGATTAGTTTCGTGAGCGTCGCTAGAACTCGTGAAGTAGGAAACCTATCCTTTTTGATAGGAATCTATAGTTTTTGATAATTGGATCGCTCAAGACCCTTTTCAACGGAGCTGACATTTGCGATTCACTGACGTCCGCCTATGTCCACCATGTCCGTGTAGTTGCACGTAATCATCGGCGTTGCTAAAGGCGTTGCTAAAGGAAATTGCTAGTTCGACCGTCTGTAAACAGCGCATCATCAGGTTATTTGTCCGTGGAGGTAAGGGGATTCGAACCCCTGACCCCTTGCATGCCATGCCGACTCTTTAGGTTCACACGTGTCTACTCGTGGCCGCACGTGTCTTAAATCACTGACGTTTCGTGTCGCCGATGGTCGCGCGCAGTCGCACGTAATCATCGGCGTTGCTAAAGGCGTTGCTAAAGAAATTTGGCGGCCCGACCCCTTTCAAACCGTGCAAAGGGTCAGGTATCTATACGCGCTTGCTCACCAAATTTATCCTCTTTTCCATTCGCAATGGGTGCGAAACCGCGGCGACTTCGTTGGACATTGACTGCTACTTAAATCTCATCCTTACGTCATCTGTGAAAACACCGGCCCTCTTTCCATCGGGACGTCGAACAAGCAGGGCTCCGGACTTTTCAGCGGGGACAAGCGTACGTTTTTTTAAATGTTTCTCTGGCACGTAAGGAGTCGCGATCATCGCTTCACATGCTTGAGGAACGGAGAACCATTTCGATCCAAAACTGTTGCGGAGTTCTTCGAGAAGTGGTCCAGTGTCAGGTTCCGGTACGAAAAGAACTTGCTGACCGCTTTCTGTGCGGGCCGTATAGCTCGTACCCTGAATAGGGTCGACCGTCCACATCGCGGTCTTCATCAAGTTGAGGCCGCGCACATGACCGGTTGCAAAGACGAGGCAATATTCGTTACCGTCCTTTGTGTGCAAAGAGAATGTTCTCACGTACTTGACCTGCCCCTGGCGTTGGAGCTGCACTTCGAAAAGACCCAACAGAAAATTGCTTCTTTCCGCGCCGTCCAGTGGGATTGCTTCACGCCATCGTTCTGAGTCGAAGAGGTTGTTCATAGCCCCCTCCTGGCCCTGGCGGCCCACGAAACGGTGAACGAAGGACAACGGCAAAAAGAAGAGTGCCTCTGACCTCGGGAAGTTTAGAAACCTTCCGGTGAGAGACATGGAAGCTTGCGAGTATCCAAATGGGTCAATGAATGCGAAGGTGGGAATCGGGGTCCGATCAGAACCTTTAATCGACTCGACAAGTTTCACGAAGACTTCTTCAAATGCGCCGTTCTCAACTTGAACCTCGACATTCTTCGGAATTGTGATCGCATTGATTTGCTCTCTTAAGTATTCGCATCGGCGGGCATCAATTTCGATGAAGAGGAAGGTGAACTGAACGGTCTCCAAACCGGGTAGCGATCTGTGGTGCAACAATGCATTGAGCATCAATAGTGGCGAACCTGGCTCTCCCTTCGAATACCTTCCCCATCCTGAGAAACCGTCGACGATTAATACCCGTGGCTGTCCTCCTCGGTTTCGGGCTTCTTTTTTTCCTTGTAAGCCCAACACGGGTAACCAAGCGTCAAGGTATGCAGTGAGGACCCGATGTTTTGCGCGAGTGTGAACTTCCAAACTCGGAAGGACGGTTTCGGACACCTAAGAAGATTATTGCTGTGCGGCGAAAGTTCGGGTGTTTATCGAACGTGTTTAGTGCTTACATCGGGCGCTTCGCCCGATTGTGACGGGATTCGGGTTGCGGCTTCTTTTCGTGATCATATTTGCTCTCGCTATGGAATGTCACGCGGGGAAGGTAAACCTTGGACTGCGGGGATCGCGGCGGCCGCGACCGTTGTGACGTGATGAGGGTTTGACGTGAAGGGAATCTCCGCGGTCGAGTACCGGCTTTCGAATAGGCAAGCTCGCAAGCGACTGCTGCAGAAGGAGCGACTGCGCGCGGGTATGTCGGCAACATACGACACGGCGCGGCGTTGGTCCTGTGCGCATCAGGCACTCGCGTTGCCGGGGGAGAATCTCTTGTCCTTCGGTTGCATCGCACAGACGCCGCTGACCGTCGCCGAAGGTCAGAAACACCTCATTCGATGGCACAACGGCACGTACACGATGACCTGGATCGGCGGACACAATCTCGAAGTTGGCGAGTGGGTCGTCGCGAGAACGCTCTGGAACGAGACCGAAGGCAGGGTCAACACGAGCGAGCGACTTATGCATGTCACCGAGTTGCTCGACGTCATGCCCGCCAACGCCCAGAGTCTCTATGACGACTACTGGCGATACGATCGTGAACTTGACGAGCTCGAGATGACCAGTCTCTTGATGATCGCTCCGCACAACGACGAGCCGACGCGCTGAATTGGTCAGCGTCATGCCGTTACGCTGAGCTTTGTTGTGGCGCGCGTCTGTCGAATCACTGTTCAGCACTTAGGTCAATTGCTTGGTGTCATCCTCTTTAGATCACGTGGCATTGCCCGATGGTCCTCTAAAGTTCAGATGAGTCAAAGGCTTGCGAAGATCTCATTTGACTGCGCCTCAATACGCAGTTACTTCTAATGTCGGAGAAGGGGAGAAGACGCTATGGCCGATAAGTCAAGTATTGAGTGGACTCAGGCAACCTGGAATCCAACGACGGGCTGCGATCAGACTTCCCCGGGTTGTGATCACTGTTACGCGTTAACCCTGTCGCGTCGACTCAAGGCAATGGGGAACCCGAAGTACCAGCGCGATGGCTCTCCAAAGACTTCTGGTCCTGGCTTCGGACTAACGATTCACCCGGATCAGCTACAGCTTCCACATCGCTGGAAGGCACCACGTCTAATCTTCGTGAATTCGATGAGCGACCTGTTCCACCCGGACGTGCCTGACGAATTCATCGAGGATGTATTTCAAGTCATGGCCGACACCCCGCGTCATACCTATCAGGTGCTAACGAAGCGCGCTCAGCGGCTCTCTAAGATCGCGACGCTATTGCCTTGGACCGACAACATCTGGATGGGGGTATCTGTCGAATCGGCACGGTACAGCTTTAGAGCGAATCATCTCCGCAAGGTTCCAGCCGCAGTGCGCTTCATTTCCGCCGAACCTCTCCTTGGGCCACTCCCAAATCTTGATCTAACTGATATTGACTGGCTGATTGCTGGTGGAGAGTCCGGGCCTGGGGCACGACCAATGCATCCCGCTTGGGCCGAAGACCTGCGAGATCGATGCAAGAAAGAGGGCGTGGCTTTCTTCTTCAAGCAGTGGGGCGCTTGGGTACCAAATCGTGAGTCCGGAGCGGTACCAGTCACCATCGAAGGGGAGGTCCTAGACGCCATGCCAAAGGTGATGGCGCCAGGCGCTCCTGTGAAGATGCGTCGTGTCGGAAAAGGAGCCGCTGGACGCATCATGGGTGGAAGAACTTGGAACGAGATGCCAACTGGTCGAAGTCAGCATCGATAGTGGCGAACTGGGGGGGATACTGGACTGAAGTCAAACTTGACGTTCTATCTAAGTATCTCTCTGCATTCAACAACGCTTCTCGTTCGGCAAATTCAACCGTGTACCTAGATTTATTCGGAGGGAGTCTCTCTCACACTCTCGAACAAAGTGGGAAATCATTTCCTGGATCTACGGCGCGAGCCCTGCGCACGAAGCCGCCATTTTCTCGTCTCGTTTTCTGGGAACTTGACGCGCAAGCCGCCGCGCTGAAATCGGATTTGGAAGAAAAGTTTCCAGGAGACGACCGATACAAAGTCGTCGCTGGCGATTGCAATCGCTGCTTAGAAGAGGGCCTGGAGAGCGTGAAGGATCTTAGATGGGCGCCGACCTTCGCGTTCGTTGATCCAAAGGGATTGGACGTTGAGTGGACCACACTGGAAAAGCTCTCCAAGTGGCGCAGAGACAAAAAAGAGCGCAAAGTTGAGATGTGGATACTCGTACCAGAGCCAGCCTTCGCCCGAGTCCTAGGTCTCAAGGGCACTAGAGGCGAAGGGTGGCCCGAGCAGCTCACTGGTTACTTTGGCACCGATGAATGGATCGCGATTTATCAGCGTCGGCAGTCGGGCGAGTTCGGCCCGGAGCGCACACGTGACGTGTTCGTCAATCTACTGAGGTGGAGGTTAGAGAAGGTACTCGGATATCAGTGGACGCACGACCTCAAGCTCACCAATGTCTCGGATCAACCGATCTATACGATGGTGTTTGCAACCGACGCTTTCCCCGGGAACAAGATCATGTCGAGTATTTATCGGGCCACGAGAGCAAAAGGAATACCCGAGCAGAGATCGCAAGCAGTGGCCAATCGTCAAGCCAGACGTCGTGAGGCAAGGGGACTGCTTACATTGTTCGACCCTGGAGCTCCCAAGGTCAAGTCATGGGAGTACAAGCATGTTGCTCCTTGGGAACCGCCAAACAAGTTGCCCGAGACAGTGGTCTTTGACGAGCCCTCTGAGCCAAGTGAATCCGAAGACGAAGATGTATGGCCGAGTCCTGACGGAAGTTAGCTCAAATTCTCATTGACACGCTCTTCGGTGCACGAGTGACACAAGAACGTTCATTGAAGAATCTCATCCGTTTCCTCGCCGACCATTGTTGCGTTCCGCACTTCGGGTTGTGAGGAACTCTTAGGCACGTCGAAATGCGTGAGCTTGTGGTCGACGTTCTCGCTCAAGCGGTTGTTACCCATCATGCCGATGAAGTGTCGCACAGGCTCATCACCCATTGGCCCATTGCGATCTCAGTCACTGAGGTGTCAGTTGGTCTGTCCGCTCGGGAGGTGGCGGCCGAGATAGCCGACGTAGACCTTGCCGCTGGCACCAGCGGTGTCGTCGTAGAAGTGAATTCGAGGCGCCGGATCCGAGCCCTTCTCGAGGCGGATGTGCTGTTCCATGTAGACGCTGCCGCTTGGATCAACTTCTTCGGGCACCGGAAACACTCGAGCGCCTCTATATGTTGGATTGTTGCCAACCGACTCACTTTCACCCTGTGCAACCCAGTCAGCAGATATCCGGTGACCAGGGGGTGAAGACCCTTGGCAGAATGAAAGGAAGTTACCGTGGAAACTCCCGTCAGACTTCGCCGCCGCGTAGTCCTCAAGTGCCTGAAAGGTGTTCCAGGCTTTTCTCGCCCACAATGGTCCTTTGGCGTGTCGGTCGATTTCTTGCGCTGCCTCTTCAGTGTCGCAGATGACGACATGCGGGAGTCCCGTGTCCGCGTAGATTAGTGCCTCATCGCATGACCCAACTGTGACGATCTCGTCCTCTCCGGGCGTTGGCGCTCCCGTGAGGAAGGCGCCGCTGTTTGCGAGTTCGCTTTCAAGCCACTTCACGCGTGCGCCTGCGCGATCCGCATCGAGCGCTGCTTCTTGAGCTTCCAGGTAGGCGCCGTCGAGCGCTTCCTTGAGGGTATCGATTGTCGTTTCAGCGCTTACTAGATCAGCGAGGAGTGCCTCGGGGTCTCCGCCTTGGCGAGCGAATCCTGGCATGTCGTGTACAACGTCGCGATAGACCGCAGGAGGACGAGCGCTCGTGGCCATCGTTAGGAGCGTTCGTCCGACTGCCCTTGCGCCTCGGCGCGGATTTTCGACGAATAGATCCCGCCCCGCGAACCGATGACGGCGGGGATTGCGGTCGGGCACCGTAAGTCCAGGAAGGTACGTGCGAACGGCACCGTGGAACACATGGAGGTCGGAACCGATTTGCTTCGACAATTCGCTCGTGGCCAAACCCTCAAGAGCCCACACGTTGGCGACGCCGCGGAGTACCCGGATCAGGGCATCACCACGTACCTTCGAGCCATTCGGAGAACCAGGATCTTTGCTTGCAACCAATATCGGCACAGTTCTGCCGGGATCCAACAATTCTGCGACGAGTTCGTCAACTCCTGTTTCATCGATGACGCGGCATTGCGATCGTAGTTGTGTCGTTCCTGCGAAGGTCCGAGAAGAAGACAGGAAGTCGTGAACAATACGTGGTGGAGCGACGAGCGGAGCCACGCCAAATGCGTCGTCACTTACTCGCTCAACATCAATCCAGACCCATTGCTCATCGGGCGAAACAATGAAAGTGAGTGTCGAAGACCAGCGATCACTGACCCGTTCTTCATCGAGCCGGAGTCTGACCGCGGCAAAATCACCTTCGTCAGCCACTGTGACGGAGACTGTCCCTAGACCGCTCGGGTCTTCGACGAAGCCGGTCTCATGCGGTAAATCAACTCGGATGCCCTTGCTCTCAAGCCACGTGGCAAAGAACTCTCTGCCATCATCGACAAGGTTCGGCCTGGTGTCGGTGAAGATAGAGCGGTAAACGACGCTCATTTTCGGGAACCTCCGGACGAATCGGCGTACTGATAGGGCTTACCACGGAGTGGTTACAGCGGCAATGACTGATACATTGATCCTCCAAACGCTGAGGCAATCCCATTCCATCGAGAGGGCTACCGTGGCTGGCGTACAGATGATCAGTATGGGACACGCTTTCCCGTCCACGGCGCGGGGCGCGAGCGAACGGCCGACTAGATTTGAGCGGCATCCGGGGGAGGTCGGCGATGTCGATTCACCGGGCATCGATTGCGCTACTCATGGAGGGCGTGTCAAACCGATTTAAGTCGGCCACTGCATCTTTTACCAGCTCAGTGCGAAGCGTCGTCGGGATCAAAGACGAGCAGTACAGAAATTCGGATATGACCGGTGCGGAGAAGGACTGCAATGGGGTCCAAGGTCGGATGCGGACTCCCAGCGCAAATCTCGTTCACTCATGGGATTCTGACACCGTACGATTGGTGCGTGTCCTGTTCCCTAAGCCACCAAACCATCATCCCCTGTGGCAGGCACGAAAGCTGTTCTAGTGAAGATCGCTGAACTCAGGGCCGGAGTCCGACTCCGCAACCTCCTCGCCGGCACCGACGTCGTCCTGGTGGCGGCGGAAAACCACGGTGAAGGTATCGCGAATGTCGTCTATCGATCAGATGACGGCACAATCGCCGACCGTCTCGTCACCGATATTGAGTTGGAGGAGGTCGTCGAGGTTACGGGAAGTCGGTGGACCTTTGACGGAGATGGTGCGGCTTTCCGACTCGCCTCCGAAGCTCGGCGAATCGAAATCGCTCACGTCTTCGATCCGTTTGCCGCTGTGGAAGCTTCGACGATTCGGCCGCTGCCTCACCAGATTGAAGCTGTCTACGAACGGCTCTTACCGCAACAACCGCTCCACTTCCTGCTTGCTGACGACCCTGGCGCCGGCAAAACTGTGATGTCAGGCCTGTACATCCGCGAACTGCTCTTGCGAGGCGACCTCGCCCGGTGCCTAATCATTGCTCCTGGGAGCCTCGTCGAACAGTGGCAAGAGGAGCTCTACGACAAATTCGACCTGCGCTTCGACATCTTAAGTCGCGACATGGTCGAAGGCGCCAGGACAGGAAATCCTTTCCTTGAACGGAACCTGCTGATCGCTCGCTTGGATCAACTCTCGCGGAGCGAGGAGTTGAAGGCGAAGCTCAACGTGTCCGACTGGGATCTGATCATCATCGACGAGGCCCACAAGATGTCCGCCCGGCTTTACGGCGACGAGGTCAAGAAGACCCAACGGTACGTCTTAGGCGAACTCGTTCGAGATCGCACGCGGAACCTCCTGCTGCTCACCGCAACGCCGCATAACGGGAGCAACGACGACTTCTTGCTTTTCATGTCGCTGCTGGATCCCGACCAATTCGCCGGCAAGCTCCGACATTCCCAGCAGGTACCGGACTGCACGGACATCATGCGTCGCTACGCCAAGGAGAATCTGCTGACCTTCGAAGGCAAGCGACTTTTCCCCGAGCGTCGGGCAACAACGGTGACCTACCCCCTGAGCGACGCCGAACAAGAGCTCTACGACGACGTGACGACCTACGTGCGCGAAGGAATGGGGCGGGCCCAGGCCATGGAAGAACACGGTGACCGGCGTCGAGGTCTGGCGGTCGGCTTCGCGCTCGCTGCCCTTCAGCGTCGACTGGCATCGTCCCCAGAGGCGATCCTTCAATCGCTCCGTCGGCGCCGTGAACGACTCACCGCACAACTCGAGAGCGCCGAGCGGGCGATCCCCACTGGCCCTGAACTAGATCGAAGGCTGAGCGATCCCGACGGATTCGACACCGATGACTTCGACGACGACGAGTTCGAGCGTCTCGAGAACGAGGCTATCGAGGGTGCAATGACCGCCGGTTCAAAAGTTGAACTTCGATCTGAGATCGCTGATCTCCAAGACCTCGAAGCCTCGGCGGCAAGGGTCCGCACGTCGGGCGAAGACCGCAAGTGGGTGGAGCTGCGCTCGATCCTGCAGTCCGACGAGCTTCGCGGAGGGAACCCGCCGCGAAAGTTGATCGTGTTCACTGAGCACAAGGACACTCTCAACTACCTCGTCGAGCGGATTAGGACGCTGTTGGGACGGCCCGAGGCAGTTGTCGCGATTCACGGCGGCGTCCATCGAGATGACCGTCGCCGCATCCAAGCCGAGTTTCGCCACAACCCCAGCGTCCAGATCTTGGTCGCGACCGACGCTGCCGGCGAAGGTGTGAACCTGCAGCGGGCCAACTTGATGGTCAACTACGACCTGCCATGGAACCCAAACCGGATCGAACAGCGCTTCGGCCGCATCCATCGCATCGGTCAGGGTGAGGTCTGTCACTTGTGGAATCTCATTGCCGAAGGTACGAGGGAGGGCATGGTCTTTCAGCGGCTCTTCGAGAAGATCGATCAGCAGCGCAAGGTTTATGGCGACCAGATCTACGATGTGCTCGGTGACGCCCAGATCAACCGTTCACTCCAAGATCTCCTTATCGAGGCAATTCGTTACGGTGAGCGACCCGATGTTCGCGCACGGGTGGACGAGGTCATCAACGCAGACATCGGCGCTCGTCTGATTACAGTCCTTGAGGAGCGTGCTCTGTCCACCGTCGGCTCCGACCTCTCGAACAACGAGGCCATTCGCCATCAGATGGAGCTCGCCCAGGCTCGTAAACTCCAGCCCGGCTTCGTCGAGGCTTTCTTCACCGCCGCATTGACGGAACTCGGTGGTCGCATCACTCCGAGAGAGCGCGACCGATTCGAGATCACGAGGGTCCCTGCCGCGATCCGCAGTAAAGAGCGCGAAGCGACAGTCGGTGCACCGCTCCAGAGCGCATACGAACGAGTGACCTTTGACAAGGATCGGATCACACTCGACGACGGTGAAGGCGGCGTACGAGCTGAGTTGCTTGCGCCGGGTAACCCACTCGTCAAAGCGGTCATCGAAACGGTGCTCGAACGCTACGGAGCCACCCTCATGAGTGGCTCGACGTTGATCGACCCCACGGATGACTCAATCATCCCGCGTGTGCTCATCTACCTCGAACATTCGGTGAGCGATGGACGAATGACGGGAAGCTGGCGTCATGTCATTTCGACCCGATTCCAGTTCGTTGAGGTCGACCCTGATGGAATCGTGTCAGATCCGGGGGCCGAGCCATACCTGAATTATGAGCCACTCACCCAGGACATCGCCGAACGACTCGTAGATCTCGACATCGGTTGGACCGACCGAGGAGTAGATGAGACTGCTCGGGACTGGGCAACGGCGAATCTCGCGACGCCTCACTTTCGTGAGATCGCGGGCGTCACCGCGACTCGCGTCGAGAAGACCCGTCGTGCGGTGGAAGAGCGCCTCAACAGTGAGATCCGATACTGGGACCGCAGAGCAGCCGAACTCAAGCAACAGGAGTTACAAGGCAAGAGGCCGCAACTCAACTCAGGCCGTGCTCGCCAGCGCGCAGACGACCTGGAGGCCCGTAAGACCAAACGGTTCCGCGAACTCGAAGCCGAAGCCGATCTGGTCAACCAGGCACCACGAGTGGTTGCTGCGGCGCTGATTCTCCCTCGGGGCTTGGTCGATCGTCTGCTCAACAATGCAGTCGGTGATGCGGTCGATCCAGAGGTGGCAAAGGAAACGGACCGCCGCGCCATCGCGGCGGTGATGACAGCAGAACGCTCTATCGGGCGGATCCCCGTGGAGCAAGCCCATAACAACCCCGGCTTCGACATCCTCTCGGAGGATCCGATGAATGGCATGGTCTATCAAGTCGAGGTGAAGGGACATCGACCCGGGACCGAAGAGGTCAAGGTCCACGCGCGCCAAGTTCGCCAAGCTCAACAGAATCCCGAACGCTTCCGTCTAGCCGTCGTCTTGGTGCCGAATGAAGCTGGTGAGGTGCCCTCGGTCTCCTACTTCGTTCGACCGTTTGACGGTTACGACTTGCACTTCGCTCAGACGTACGTTCCATTGAGTGTCGCCGGACTCGCCCCTCACGCATTAGAGCCACGGTGATCTACAAGAAGAAACTCATTGAGGTGGCGCTCCCGCTCGCTGCAATCAACGCAGCTTCTGCACGCGAAAAGTCCATCAGGCACGGGCACCCATCGACCCTGCACCTGTGGTGGGCCCGCCGACCTTTGGCCGCAGCTCGTGCAGTGCTTTGGGCCTCACTTGTCGATGACCCTTCGGCCCATCCAGAGACGTTCCCGACAGAAGATGACCAGCTGGTTGAACGCAAGCGTCTCTTCGAGATCCTCGAGCGACTTGTGACGTGGGAAGCATCCAACGATCCACGGATCATCGCTGAGGCCAAGGCCGAAATCGAACGATCATGCGATGGCGATCTTCCAAAGGTTCTCGACCCCTTCGGCGGCGGCGGTGCAATCCCACTCGAGGCGATGCGCCTCGGACTCCCTACCTACACTGGGGACCTCAACCCAGTCGCGGTCCTAATTCAGCGAGCCATGCTAGAGATCCCAAGTCGATTTGCTGGTAGGCCACCGGTCGCGCCCAATGTGCAGCACAGCCAGGGCATATGGGATGGCGCACGCGGTCTCGCTTCAGACGTCGAGACATACGGCAAGTGGATGTTTGATGAGGCTCAACGTCGAATCGGACATCTATATCCGCCCGTAATCCTGGACAACGGGAAGAGCGCAACGCCAATCGCCTGGATTTGGGCGCGCACGGTGAAGTCGCCCGACCCGTCGTGGCCAGGCCATGTCCCGCTCGTGCGATCATGGATACTTTCGCGGCGGCCGGGCAAGCCGACCGTGTGGGTCAATCCCGTAGTAGATAGGCAGTCCAAAGACATCACCTACGAGGTGTGCACCGGCGGGACTCCGCCACTACAGACGGTAGAACGAGGGAACGGAACCTGTGTCGCTACAGGCGCCTCGATCCCGGGTGCCTACATCAAGGACGAGGCGAGTGCCGGAAGGATGGGTTCTGTCCTGTTGGCTGTAGTGGCAGAGGGGCCGTCAGGACGGGTCTACGTCTCGGCCACAAACGCGGACCGGGAAGCAGAACGTGTAGCCATTCCAGATCGCATTCCTTCCGAAACGATTCCTTACGACCCACGCAACATCTGGGTCACAAACTACGGGTTGACGAAGTGGTCCGACCTATTTTCGGCTCGTCAACTCACCTCACTTTCAACATTCTCGGACCTTCTCGTCGAGGTGCGTGGTGTGATCGAGGCAGACGCAAAGCAAGTGGGTCTCGCCGACGACCATCGTCGATTGCACGAAGGTGGCGTCGGGGTTGCCGCTTATTCGGAGGCCGTGATCACGTATCTTGCCTTTGCCATCGACAAGGCGGCGAATCTTTGGTCGTCGATTGTCGGCTGGATGAATGATCGTGGAGCGTTTAGAGAGGTGTTTGCGCGCCAGGCCATACCAATGACTTGGGATTTTGCCGAAGCAAACCCATTCTCGGGTCAGGGCGGGAGTTGGCCCCTATTCATCGACAAGATCAAGATGGCGATCGAACATAGCCCGACCGGACAGAATACGCATATCGCTCAGCGCGACGCCCGGGCACGGATCGCAGAAGTTGGGACCTGTCTTATCTCAACCGACCCTCCTTACTACGACAACATCTCTTACGCTGATCTCTCCGACTTCTTCTACGTGTGGCTCCGCCGCAATCTCCGTGATGTTTGGCCTGATGAGTGCGCAACGTTGGTCACTCCTAAAGCCGAAGAACTCATCGCTAACCAGTACCGAGCCGGGTCAAAGCAAGCAGCAAATGAGCATTTCGAGCATGGCATGGAAGTCGTCTTTCGAGAGGCCGCCGCGAATGCTGATCCGCGCTTTCCCGCAACCGTCTTCTACGCATTCAAGGCCACTGAGTCAACGACAGACGGCATCACCTCGACGGGCTGGGAAACATTTCTACATGGCCTCCTAGAGGCTGGCTATGCAATCTCTGCGACATGGCCCGTGCGGACAGAATCACCCGGCAGGATCGTGGCTCTTGGTACCAATGCTCTCGCTTCTTCGATTGTGCTCGCATGTCGGCCTCGCGAGGTCACCGCACCAATGGCCACCCGCGGTGAATTCATCACTGCCCTGAATCAGGAGATGGAATCCTCGGTCAGGATTCTGCAGCAAGAGAACATCGCTCCAGTCGACCTTGCCCAGTCAGCGATGGGCCCTGGTATCTCAATCTTCTCGCGATACGCCCGGGTAGTTGAGGCGGATGGCTCGACCATGACGGTCCGCTCCGCGCTAGGGCTAATCAATGATGTGCTCTCCGGTATTCTGAGCGGCGAAGAGTCGGAGTTTGATCCCGACACCCGATTTGCCCTTACCTGGTTTGAGCAGTTCGGCAATAATCCCGGGAAGTTCGGTGAGGCAGACCTCTTGGCGCGCGCCAAGAACACCACCGTTGACGGGGTTGCAGAGGCGGGAGTCGTTATCAGCCGAGACGGCAGCGTTCGGCTAGTCGAGCGCGGCGCACTGCCGGAAGACTGGGACCCAGCTACCGACCGTCGATTTACTGTGTGGGAGGCGACCCAGTACCTCATCCGCGCACTTGACGCCTCAGAGACAGATGCCGCTGCATTGCTCGCCCGACTTGGGACTGGCGTCGGCGATAGAGCCCGTCAACTCGCCTACTTGCTGTACGGCGTCTGTGACAAGAAGCGCTGGTCAGAGGAAGCTGGCTATTACAACATGCTGGTCACGGCCTGGCCCGAGCTTGTCCGGCTCGCCAGCGTCAGTACGCCCGAGCCGAACGAAGAGCGGTTGTTCTGATGACGACGTCAGCGGCGAGGTCCGCTGTGAGAAATGAGGTTGCTACTCCATGGTGATGCCCCACAACGAACGAGTGGGCCGTGCTCTAGACGCAGTTCGCGACGGGCTGCGCCCAGTATGCGAACTTGCTTGGGAAGCCCATTACGGACCGGACTGGCTCTCTGACATCCATGGTCGAGACAAGGGTGCGGCTGGTGTAGCCGACCCAAATGATCTGATATTTCTGCTGAAGGGAATGCAGAACTCCTGGCAGGAAGTATGGCGGCAGCGGATGGGCCAAGGCGAGCGAGCCCATGTCGGTGAACTCCGTGAAGGCAGGAATGCCTGGGCACACCAGAAATCGTTCAGTTCAGACGACGTGTACCGGCTTCTCGACACCGCCGAGCGCCTACTGCAGGCAGTGAGTGCTCGCGATCAGATCCAGCTAGTGCAGCAACTAAAGCGAGACCTGCAACGCCAGGTGTTCGATGAGCAGGGGCGTTCAGAGCGTCGAAAGACCGCAGCCAAGCCGACTGAAGGTGAGCCTCTCAAGGGGCTCACCCCGTGGCGCGACGTGATCACACCCCACGCAGACGTCGCCAGCGGCCGGTTCGAACAAGCAGAGTTCGCCGCAGATCTCTTCCAGGTTGCGACCAACAACGCCGATGTCGAATACCAGGACCCAGTGGCCTTCTTCGGTCGTACCTACCTCACCAACGGCCTTCGCCAACTTCTGACCGGTGCGGCCCGCCGTCTGTCAAGCCAAGGCGGAGATCCGGTTGTGGACCTACAGACGAACTTCGGTGGCGGCAAGACCCACTCGATGATCGCTCTGTACCATCTCGCTTCAGGGATATCGGCGGCCGAGTTGCCCGGGATTGGCGAACTTCTCGCCGACGAAGGGGTCGAGTTGCCGCCATCGATTGCCCGAGCAGTAGTCGTCGGCCAGTTTCTGTCCCCGGCATCTCCCAACGCCAAGGGCGACGGCATCGAGACGCGAACGATCTGGGGTGAGATCGCATACCAACTCGCCGGCCCCAAAGGGTATCGCCTCATTGAAGCCGACGACCGGGCTGGGACTAACCCCGGCGAGAAGCTCATTGAACTGTTTCGACTCGCTGGCCCGTCAATCATCTTGATCGATGAGTGGGTCGCCTACGCTCGTCAATTGCCCGCCACCGAGAATGAGCCCGCGTTGATTGGTGGTCACTTCGACACGCAGTTCACTTTCGCGCAGACCTTGACCGAAGCCGCTGCGGCGGTGCCGAACGTGGTGGTACTCGTTTCGATCCCCGCAAGCGACATCGAAGTGGGTGGCGAACGCGGGCAACAAGCTCTCGCTCGACTCAGCAACGTCGTGCGCCGCAAGTCGGCTCAGTGGAAGCCAGCCGAAGATGACGAGAGTTTCGAGATCGTTCGCCGCCGGCTATTCGAGCCGATGACCGACGACAATGCGAGAGTGCGCGACGGCGTAATTCGTGCATTCTGCGACCTCTACCGAGAGCGTAACGCGGACTTCCCATCGGAGGCCTCTGAGGCAAACTACCGCCGTCGGATGGAACTGTCGTACCCAATCCATCCGGAACTCTTCGACCGCCTTTACAAGGACTGGTCATCCCTCGACCGCTTTCAACGGACTCGTGGTGTGCTTCGTCTCATGGCGACAGTTATCTCCGTGCTCTGGCAGCGTGGCGACCAGAGCCTCCTTATCATGCCGGGAACGATCCCGATGGACGATCCTCGAGTGAACTCTGAACTGACGAAGTATCTCGAGGACGGTTGGGATCCAGTGATCCGCGCCGACATCGACGGACCGACCGCAACACCATTGCGCCTCGACCAGCAGAACCGGAATCTTGGTCGATACTCCGCAGCCCGCCGCGTCGCCCGCGCCGTCTACCTCGCGTCTGCGCCTCGAGAAGAAACCCGACGCGGCATCGATGTGAAACTGATCACCTTGGGCGTCACTCAGCCTGGGGAGGCGCCGGGCGCCTTCACCGATGCCCTTCGTCGACTATCGGGAGAGGCCACGTATCTCTACGTTGACGGCTCACAGTACTGGTTCTCCCTTAGAGCCAACATCACCAGGATGGCAGCAGATCGAGCGGCGTCGAACTTCAGCGACGACAATGCCGACGACGAGATCAAGCGAAGGATCCAGGCAATTGGCTCAGGCGGTCCGTTCGCGGCGATCCATGCCTTCCCCGATGGGCCCGGTGACGTCACCGACGATGATGACGGCGTACACCTAGTCGTTCTCCCCCTGACGGCGCAACACGTACCCAACGCCGACGCATCACCTGCAACGGTTATGGCCGAGAGAATCCTCGCCCAGCGCAACGCGGGACCACGTCTCAATCGAAACCTCCTGGTCTTTTGCGCCCCGTCCGAGGCTCGCCTCGTGGAACTGCGTTCGGCCACTCGCCAGTTCCTCGCGTGGCAATCGATCGAAGTCGACCGCCGCAATGAGCGACTCGATCTGACAATGAGCGACGAAGCACAAACTCGTTCGAAGGTTTCCGAGACCAATGACACGGTCAGCCAACGGATCCTAGAGACTTTCGTCCACGTGCTCGTTCCAGAACAAGACCCCGGTACGCGCGAGGTCAGGTGGCATCAGACCAAGCCGGCCGCGGCCGGAACTCTCCCCGAGCGAATTGCCAAGAAGCTCGACAGCGAAGAGCGACTCATCACTACGTACGGAGGAACGAGGGTGCGGATGGACCTCGACCGGATCCCGCTGTGGACAGAGCGCGGAGATATCAGTGTGGACGCGCTTTGGAAGGCTTACTGCCAATTCCCGTATCTCCCGAGGCTGGCGTCCTATGACGTACTGGCCCGAGCCATCGGCGATGGGACATCCAAGTTCGACTGGGAGAACGACTCGTTCGCCTACGCCGACGGACACGACAACAGTCGATGGGCTGGGCTTGCTGTCGCTCGAATCGTTGATGCCCGTCGGAGCGGCTTCGTAGTGTCATCGCCAGCGGCCGCTTCCCAGATTGAGGTTGATCGAAAAGCCAGTCGGCACGCTGCAGTGGAGCGCGAGAATGAAGGCCTTAATCTTGCGACCAATAATCAAGGCGGATCGATACCGTCGACCCCCTTGCCTGGAAATGTCACTGACCCCGAACCAACGAGGTTCTACGGCCAATTCTCACTCGATGGTGTCCGCGCCATCCGTCAACTGGAAGATATTCTCGACAACATTGCCGCATACTTGAGCGGGGCTCCGAACGCGTCGATCTCGCTGACGCTCGAGGTCAACGCTTCCGCTGATGGATTTGACGAACGAAGTCGACGAGTCATAAAGGAGAACGCTACTCAATTGGGTGCAGTCACCTCTGAGTTCGAGTAGTTGTTTCCACGAGGCTAGGCCTTTGTCAGGGTGCCCTTGAGGACCGTATAGCGGTGGTATTACAGAGTCTTTGTCGTAGGCTCTGACCGGGCGTCGGCCGCGTAGCACCCGGCAGATCGAAGGTCGTAAGGTTTCGATCTGAAAACTCAAAAGAGTCTCTGCAAATCACGGTTTGTCTCAATGTGATCATTCTCCGAATTTTCAATGTCTCCTTGGGACTTCAGGCATCTCTGCGGAACTCCTCATACGCATGCGTCCCCTCGCTTCGTCTCGTCTGCAGAAACTTCGGACGACGATTTGTTTGCAACATTCCCGTATCTGATTGTTGCATTGTCCGTAACCGTCATCGGTCGGACCGCCATTAAACCCATTCGAGAAATTGGAGTAACAATGTCGCAATGACACTGTGAATCATGAGATTAGGCGTTTGCTCGGAAATGGTTTATTACTTTGAACGGTATGCCTGCAGGTGACTCCACATCAGGTAGCTCGACATCGTGGCTGAAATACATTCGCTCGGTTCCTAGGTATCGGTCCCCAGCGCTATACCTCAATCCGTAGCTAATGCTGGTGAATCCCTCGTACATCTTGCGAATCTCAGGAACTCCGTCGTACGAAACGACCCAAGGAACATTCAACTTGGAAACAAGTGTCGCCACTTCTTCATGGTCTGCATGAACGTAGAAATTTTCGTAGAGCCCCTCGCCCTTCACGTAATAGGGAGGGTCTAGGTAGAGGAAGGGTGACCGGATGTCGCCCAAGTTGTTCCTTAGATACAAAGCGGTGTCGATGCCCGTAAGGGTAATTCGACTTCGAAAGCGACCTATCTTTTCGATTCGATTGATTAGATCATCACGATTGAAACGCGCCCCCAGTTTCCATGGACCATCCTGATTCTTACCACCAATCATTCCGCCGCCGATGATTCCCGAGCGCGATGTTCTATTCAAATAGAAGGTTGAGAAGGCAAGATCCAACTCATCTGGGTCGCTAGCCATTTGAACTTTTCGCTGCCTGGTCCATTCCAAAGTTTCGATCTTTGCGTCTCTTATCAACTTGCACAGTTCGTCGGTTTTGTTCAAGACCACGTTCCAGAACATGAAGACACTACGATTCAAATCATTGATGTGGACGTGGTCGGCATACTGTTCAAAGAGAAGCGATAATGCGACGCTGGCTCCCCCCGCATAAGGCTCGACGTACTCGCACCCAACGAGGTCGTTTTGGAGCAAAATCAATTTGATGTAGTTCGCTACCTTTCCTTTGCCGCCTGGATATCGGAGAGGTGAGGGAAATCGTTGTGGTTGATTCCCTGCCATTAGGCGATGCGATATTTCATTGGGGCCATAATTTTTCCATCAGAGGAGAAATTTCATCCCACGCCACGTAAAGCTCTGCATGCTTCGGGAAGACGTATTTGTTGTGCACATACTGGTTGAACGTAGGAATGCTCGCCGCAAACACAGATTGACCTCCGTTGGCAACGCCCTCAATCGCTACTTTGAGCTTGTCGTTGATCTTCTTTTTCGAATGGAGGTTAGTTGAAACCATCTTTAGACGCTGGGCTAGTGGAGTGTTTCCGCCAGACTTTGGGAGCGGCAACTTGTTCTCCTCGATGTAGTGATCGACACTCAACTCTAGAAATACCCTCATTAGAACCGAGCAAGCATTTGTATACGTTTCGGCAGAGAGATTCAAAAGCTCGTTGTAGATCGCATTGATTCTTGGCGGCGTGACATTCAAATTGGTGCTTCGAGGAATGATCGTTGTGCGAGGAGTTGCACGAGGTTTCCCAGTAGTACGTTTCGGGGGAGCGGATCGTGGTTTCTTCAAACCGGCGGTTAGATCTTCGAGCAAGACCGACTCCACAAGTTTGGTCGATTTTTTTGGAAAGACGCTTCGCGGGAAACTATCTACGTAGTCATTTCGCTGTCCAACCTTGTAAAGGTCTGGAACTGTGACCCTGCCCGTACGAAGGTCTTCAATCATTCGTGTCAATGCCTTGGAAATCTCACTAGCCGGGAAAAGTGAAATGACTTTCCCTCGAACTACATCAACGCCGAGTTTTTCTCTTACATGAGGGGATGATAAGAGACGTTCCACGTTGGTTTGAATCTTCTGTGTTGACGCCAATGCCTCCGCGCTTAGCTGTCCGCACTTCTCAACGAATTCGATCAATTGTCCGGCCGGGTTGCGCGAGCCGCCAGAGTGGCGAGAAGCGAATCGATCCTTCTCCTCCGCACCCCAATCGACTAAGCCAACTCCTTGATTCTGACCGGTATGACGGAGATCAATCCAATGCAGCGCTTCTTCCTCGGTGTCAAAAAGAACACATTGAACATTCGCAACCGGACTCGTTTGATATTTAACTGAAAGTTCGATTAACTTTCGATTGCTAGCGGGCGACATTACTGGCGCAATCAAAGATGGCGTTTCGAGCGCCAGAAGCGCCAAGACCCTTCGGTTGCCCTCGACAACCCGATAACGTTTACGTGCATCGGCCGTGGCGACAACAGCTGGCAGCGCAGTCGGGTCCAATCCATTTTTTACAATGTCATTGGCCAGTCGAACAATGTTTTCGCCCTGTTGCCGTGCCAGATTGAGAGCGGTTTCTTGCTGGGTCGTGTGCCCCTCGGTGAGACGCGGGTTGTCACCATCCAAGAGAAGATCTGACACCGGAATGCTGACAATTTGATTCATACCTTCTCCCCGAACCCGATACGAAACTCTAGAGTACGGAGCCGAATGTTGTCGGAGGATCGCTGCCCTTGATAGACGTATCGATAGTTCATCAGTTTGTCCATGGAGTCGTTTCTGTTACTAAGTAACACCCTGCCCAGGGCCGACGGGCGCGAAGCGCCACGTCGGACCCATGGGCTTACTTCGTCATGATCAAAATCGTCGAGATCCATGAATTCAAGAGCAATAATCCACGTAACTCAACGTTTCGTTGCGATCCGGTGCAGAACGGTGGTTCCTGAAAATCAATTATCGGTCAATTGCGAAGTCCAGAATCTGTGGTTCGAACGATTCGGAGTTCGATGGACCGATATCAAGGAAGGCTTGTGAGTCGCTTTCTCGACCGAGAGTGCGAACTCGCTCCATGGCTCTGAGGACTCTGCCATGCTGCACCTCTTGTTGAGGGCTGACGTCGACGTTACTAACGGTGGAAAGGTCCTCATTTCCCCAAAGTTCGAGATACGCCACGCCGACGACAACCTCTCTTAACCACGGCTCGAAATGTTCGTTGACTTCAGGAACCTCGCCGAAATGATGGAGCCAGCCGTCGCTCCGGTCGATAGCTTCGACGGCGAGGTAACGCGCGCGTTCTTCAATGGCATCGGCGCGGTCGCGCAGCGCCGAGACGACGTCGGGGTCGGCGATCCCGGTCGCTCGAGGAAAGAGACCCGCAACGAGTTGCGTGCTGGTCAATTCGGGGTAACCCATGGCGGCCACGTAGCGAGTCACGCGATGCGTCAAGATTGCCGCGACGTCGCCTGCGTCGTCGAACGACCGGGTGTTGACGAGCGTCGACAGGTCGTCGCGAACGTTGAAACCACGAGTCTCCGCTTCGCGTAACTGCGCGAGCAACGTAGGGTAGGCGTCGGAGACCTTCGCCCGGGCGAACTCGGTGTCGTCGAGTCCCGCGTCGCGAATCAATCGCTCCCAACGTTCTCCGTCAGCCAAAGTAACGATGGTGTTGTACTGAGCGACCAGGGTGGCGATCGACGTCGCCTGGAACTCTCGGATCACGTCGGTTGCCGACATATCCGCGCCCTCACGGCGCAACACCTCGGTCAGCACTTCAAGCGCGTCAGGGGTTTTCGTCAATTCCTTGTGCCCGGTGTCGGGATCGGGGTCGTAGTGGGTGTCGACGTAGAGGTGATTCGCTTCTGATCCTCGGGTCAACGCGACGTAGAGCACTTCACGTGTCGTCGTAGGACTAACGAAAGCGTGGGCGGTGTCGACGGTGCGCCCCTGGGCGCGGTGCACCGTCGAGGCGTAGGCCAGTTCGACGTGCTGGGCGACGTAGCGAGCTGGCAAGAGGACGGACTCGCCGCCGCGTACTCGCACAACGCTGAGCGCACCGTCCTCGAGAGTCGCCACGACGCGCCACTCGTCGCCGTTCTTCACCCAGCTCCTGCTCGTCCGGAGGCGCCGATTGTTCTCTCGAGTGACGACGAGGTCGTTAACGCCCACGCTCAGGGTGCCGATGACGACTCCGGTGTCGACCAGGCCGCGCTCGACGCGGTCCGCGCGAGCACGGGCGTTCAGTTCGTCGACGGTTGTCGCGTCACCGGCCAGCATCAAGGAGTGCAGCCCTTGGTCGGTGTCATGTTGCCACGCCGCGTATAGAGCGTCGAGCACGTCGTCGCGGGGTCCCTCGGTGATTCGTTCGTGTGCGTCGTAGGCGGTGAGAGCCGTAGCCTCGCCACGGCGTATCTGCAGACTGGCCCGCTTTTCCCACGTCGCTTTGAAACGGCGAACGTACTCCAACGTCGGCGCGTCTTCACCTCGATCGCATACCAACGTGCGAAACATGCCGCTGGCGTCCACACTGGAGAGTTGCGCGGGGTCACCGGAGAGGACAACCTTGGCCCCGGCGTCCAGCGCTGCGGACATCAGTTCGTCGAGCGCGAAGGTGGAGGCGAGGCTGGCTTCGTCGACGACGACCAGTTGACCCTCGCGAAGGCTCCAGCGAGAGAGCTCTCCTTCGAGTCGAGAAATCCGCTCGCGCAGTTGACTCGTTCCTCGTCCTTCAGCTCTGTAATGACGAAACCTGTGGCGAACACCCTCAAGTTCGCGGGTTCGCTGTCCACGTTGGCGATACTCGTAGAGCCACTTGGCGAGATTGTCGGCGTCGATGCCCATGTCGTCACCCAGCACTTCGGCGGCCGCGGCCGAGGGCGCGAGTCCAAGAACCGAGCCCGCGCCGTACTCTTTTTCCCACGCGGCGCGAAGTCCCGCCATCGCCGTGGACTTGCCCGTGCCCGCGGCGCCCACCAGCACGTCGAGGGCGCGACCGGAGGTGGTGATCTCGGATACGCAGCGCGCCTGATCGAGTGAGAGCGTGAAGGTCATGCCGGGTAGTGGTCGTCTCGCCACGGCCGCAACAGTCTTTTGCGAGACGACAGCGGCGTCGGTGCGCTGACCGGCGGCCAACAATCGCGCTTCGGCGTCCAGCAAGGTCGTCGTGGTGTAGCGCCAGTGACCGGTTGCCTCGAACTTCGACGTGCCGTCACTGCGCAACAGAAAACGTGGCGTGTGGTGCAGGCTTGGTGTGTTGATGCGGAGTGCCTGAGCGAGCGCCACGTCGGTCGCGCGCGTCGCGGCGTCGAGTCGCTCTACGGGTTCCACGAAGCGGACCCTCTGCAACTGACGAAACACTTCGGCCTGAATGTTGGCGCGCGAGAACGTCGGGCGTTTCGCACTCACGACGTCAAGGGCAGCGTGCGCCACGTCGCGCATGATGTTGTCGCCGAAGTCGTGACTGGAGAAGGCGGCGACACTCTTCTGGCCGAGTTCGTACACCCACGACGTCGGCTCATCGTCGAGGTAGGGGAGGGCTCTTGTCGTCCAGTCGTCGGTCAGTTCGCCGAGGCTTCGACCGTTCTTGGCGCGGCGGGTGGCGAGGGTCGCCGTCTGACGAAGCTTGAGGACTTCGACGTCGGTTGGCGCGCGACCGTGATCGGTCTCGAACTTCTCGATCAGACGGTCCTTCGCCGCAACGATGTCGGCGGTGCGCCGCGAGAACTCCTCCATCAATGACGCCGACACGCCCGCCACTTCCCACTTCGCCACGGGACTGGAGGGCCGGGCATGTGGCTCCCAGTCCCAGCCGAGTTCTGCAGTGAGAAGATCAGACAGCACACCCTGGTGCATCTCGGAAAGCATCACCGCCGAGGCGAAGAGTCCCCGACTATCGAGAGTGCGCCAGAGACCGTCGCTCGTCGCCTGCACGCGGTTCAACACCACGACGTGGTCGTGCAACTGGGGGTCAGCGTCGCGCGAATCGAAGTGCGTGAAGCTCGCGGCCACGACGCCGACGACCTCTTCTTCTACGCAGCCCCGGTGACCCGAACGAGTCTTGAACACTTCGCGCTCGGCGTAAGCGAGAACGGTGGTGAGGGCCGCTTGGTGGCACCGGTAGATGACGTCACGGGTCGCGCGATCCCCGAGCGCCCAGGCCACCGACACGCTCTTCGATGGGCTAAACGTGAGGTCGAATCCGCCGACCGCCTTCGCGCTCGGGGTCCTCCCGAGCACCTCTCCGGTGATGGGATCGGCGCAGTCCTGGAGCATGCGTTTCAGGTTCTCCGCGCTGACACTGTGACTGACCTTGATGCCGCGACCACCGTCGAGCCCGGCGAGCCCGGCCCCGAGAAAGACGCCCGGCGGCGTGCCGGTTTCGGTGTAGTAGCGAACAAGATCCGAGGTGTCGACGGACTCGGGGCCGTCGCTCGCGGCGATGGACTTGAGTAAGTATTTGTAGCCCGAGCCGACGCTGAGCCGTCGAATAGTCATCATCGTCGCGGTGCTTCCACCACGCCCAACGGTCGTTCATTGGCGGAGGTTTTTTCCGCAAGTGCCAGACGTGTGAGACAACTATCAGAAGTGAGCGAAGGACCAAAAGAAGGTATGCGGAACGAGGCGTAGCGACTGTGAGGCTGGAGAAGGAAGAGCCAGACCAGGTGAGGACAGCGGGAGAAGCGTGGGGATTGAGGCGTGGAGATGGTCAGATCTAGAGAATGCGTCAAGGAGGCGGTTGAGATAGTCAGAGCGTCTAGGGGATGGTCCGGTCCGAACTGTCCGAGGTCGTGTTCTCAGAGTCGACTCACTTATTCGTGCGTTGAGGTGTGTTGGGCTAACCGTCAGAGCACAAGCCGGTACTGCGCAGGGTACCGTCCAGTTTGGACTGGCGGCAGTGGCGACTCGACGCGAAGCCACGTTTTGAATTGAGCGGTGCATTCACGTGCACGTCGTCGATTATGGCACGACGGCGGGAAGCATCGTGAGGTCGGACAGAACCTCCGTGTTCAATCGTTTGTCTAGGCCGGCACGCCGAATGGCGCTAGCGGCGTCGCGGTCGGTCACCACGATGTCGCAGTAGGGCACCGCAACACTCAAGTGGCCCAGGTCGCGAAGATCATTTATCACCAAGTAGCGGTTGGCGGCCCTCATAGTCTGATCGCGGATTGCCGCGTTCACCGCAATGATTGGCAGATCCATCATGAACTTTGTAATCCACTCCCTGCCGCGATGGAAGAAGCTCTCCATGGATATACCTGCGGCGGCGAGCAGCCTTGGCAGTTCTGGGCCGATCTCGTGATACAACTCTCGCGCGACGATGATGTCGTCGAGTCGTGCTCTCAACTTGGGGTCACTGGCGAGCATCTGCTGGAGCTCCCTGTCTTTTGCTACGCGCTCTTCCTGCGTGTGAACGAGTGGGGAGATGTCGTAACCGAGTCCCCCGTCTTCCGTCGCGAAGTTGTTGCCTCGCAGCATGCAGTACTCGAGGAACGCCTGGAACTCGTCCGCAACCTCGTCTATGTAATGGATCTGCATGCCCTCTGGCAAGCGAATCCCTAGCCGCTTCTCTTTTCCTTCGTACACCCAGTACAGCCCTCGACCAAACACAACTTGCTGAGGAGGGAAGGTCGGTCTTCCAAGGTGCCCGTGAAGCGACTGGAGGAACTGAGCCTCGAGCAGCTGTGAGGTGGGACGGATCGCCCAGTACCTCGACAGTTCGCTCATCACATCTGCTAGATCCGTCCGGCGTGAAGGACTCCTGACCGATGCGTGGAGTTCGGTGTAACTCATGGCCGAGAGGACTACGCGAATGGTTCCTGCTTTGGTGCCCTCGAGCAGTACGTCGTAGACATCCTTATACTTGGCCCCAGCCTCTTGCCCGAGGCGCGCCTGTGCTAACCCAATCCAGTGAAGGTGATCGAGGTAGACATTGGTCGCTGAGGTTGAGGTGGCCAGCGATGGCATCTCGATCGTGGGGGCGGATGCTTCTGGAATCGAGAGGAACTCACGCACTGATCGTCGAAAGGCGCTGAGGTCTTCAAAGCCTAGAAACATGAAGCCGGTCTAACGGGCGTTGGGGTCGCGCGGAGCAACTCGCCAACCACGCCACCCCAGAGCACGATTCCTTCTATCTGGGCTTTAGGACCTCGTCGTGACCCAAAAGCTGGTGGCTCAAGCAGATACGGGTTCGCCTCGCGTCCCAGCACCTCCCAGGCCGCTCCAGATCTTCGGCGCGTCACAGGAGGGTTCTACGATCGAGAAATGATCCGCATCCTGCACACATCCGACCTTCAGCTCGGGATGACTCGTCGATTTTTCAATCACGAGGCGCAAGCAAGGTACACCGACGATCAGTTCGATGCTCTGCGAAGGTTGGCGATGATCGCGAGCGAACGCGACTGTGACGCTGTTGTTATCGCGGGCGACGTCTTCGATGCCGTACTTCCGGATCGCCGAATCGTCACTCGGGCCATCGACGCTCTCGGATCGTTTGTTGTTCCCGTCTTCCTCCTTCCGGGGAATCATGACGCCGGAAGCCCCGAGTCAATCTGGACGACTGGAAATCTTGCATCGCGCTTGCCATCGAATGTGACGGTGATCTGGGACTCAACGATCTACTCCGTCTGCGGCGGTCGCCTAGAGATTGTTGGGGCGCCATGGACGAGCCGTCGTCCTGATCGTGACCTCGTGGCTCTTGCGTTAGAGGGTCTCGATCCGCCTTCGCCTGAGGTGACGCGCGTGCTCGCTGGACATGGTGGGGTTGACGCCATTAACCCCGATCCCGGAAACCTGAACTTGATTCGACTTGCTTCCCTTGAGTCCGCAATTGGCGAAGGTCTCATCGACTACGTCGCGCTAGGTGACCGGCATTCGGCGCTTTCAATCGGCGTTACTGGTCGAGTCTGGTACTCGGGCGCGCCTTTGATGACGAGCTTTCGTGAGGATTTGGAGACCACGAATCGAGCTCTCGTAGTCACGTTTGATACCGACGTCATGGTTGAGCAAGTTGAGATCGGTCGCTGGGAATTCCGACGCGTTGAGATCGCTGCTTCCGGAGTGGACCTTCTTGAGGCTGTGGGGGCCGAACTGGCCCTACCTGGTGATCGCGCTCGAACTGCGATCAGGTTTGTACTCGAAGGAACCGTTAATTTGGCGGAACGTGCTGAACTCGATCAGATCCTCGACGAAGCGGGCGATCTCTATGCGTCGGTCCGACTGTCGGAGGATCATTGTGACCTCGCCGTCTTGGTGGACGACGCAGACCTTACGACCCTGGCGATAGGCGGTTACGGGGATGACGCGGTCGCGGATCTCATCGCCATGACGACGCAGGGTGGTGAAACAGGTGACGATGCGATTCTCGCCCTTCGCACCCTCTACCGACTGCTTGAGGGGGCGCGATGAGGATTCACCGAATCACGATTAGGAACTTCCGTGGCGTAACGGATAACACTGTTGAGTTCGCGACACAAGGTGTCACAGTGCTCGTTGGGCCCAACGAGATTGGCAAGTCTTCAATACCTGAAGGCCTCGACGTTCTGCTCCGCATCTTTCACGACTCGAAACGATCTGAGATTACTGACCTGAAGCCGGTGGGTAATGATGCGGGACCCGAGGTTGAAGCGGATATCAGCCTTGGCGAGTATCGGTTCGTGTACAACAAGCGCTGGCTGAAGAACGCGACGACGACACTAACGATCAGTGAGCCCACGAACCAACAATTGACTGGTCGTGACGCTCACGACAAGGTGATCGAGCTTTTGGACAGCCATCTGG
>Ga0182024_10005022_pt1 | contig 29961 bp, 10 predicted proteins | sample P32metaG_FD_120480 | JGI IMG/M metagenome (GOLD analysis project Ga0182024, IMG submission 120480) | Permafrost microbial communities from Stordalen Mire, Sweden - P3-2 metaG (Illumina Assembly) | ecosystem: Environmental > Terrestrial > Soil > Wetlands > Permafrost | place: Sweden: Stordalen...
GAACGTGCGTGGCACCGGCGCCAAGCCGGCGAGCCTGGCGTGAGCGTCGCGGCGGAGCGACCCAAGCGCGAGCGGAGGGCCGGCGGAAATGGCGGCGGAGCGGAAACATATCCCCGGCGTCCGCATCGGCATTCATTGCCCGCTTGTCGTCAGACCTGAGCGACACCCGGCACCGATTCAGCCGACGGTCCCAGCGCACCGCAAGCCAAGGCATGCGGCAGGACGTCCAAAGCGCCGCCGTAGACCAATTGATGCTGGCGGCAGTGGCATGTGTGCGGCATCCACGTACTGGAACAATGCACCCGCGCGATTCCGCTCAAGGCGCAGCGCGACTGCCTTCTCAGGCACGACGATCCGACTGTTCATGGCTTTTGGACGCTTGCCGTGGCGCAAAGTTCATGGGGCTGGCTGGCGCATAGCTCGGCAATTCACCGGCGACGCCTTTGCAAAAAGCTCCGACACGTCTCGACCTAACACCGCTGCCAACCGACCCAGTGTCGGGAGGGTCGCGCTGTCGCCGGCCCAATTCCATCTGCCCATAAGAATTGGCCGATTTCCATCCCATCTACTCGCCCTATCGCTGCGTCAGCCCGATCTGACGCGCATCCGCCGCAGTGCCGCCGGGGAAAAGGCGACGGTGTTGTCCCGCAGCTTCACCTCCTTCCACAGGGAATAGAGGTTGCGCCCACCCTCGTTGAATGTTGGAGGAAACTTCGTCGCCATTTGGGGAAGTTATGCGCCATCTCAATGTAAGTCGGCGCACTGAGATCGAACTGAAATCGATCCCAAATTGCATCCGGGCGCGCATAGGCTTGTGGCATGTTGCGCGACATGAAGTGGACTTCAACCGTCATACAACCTTCAGCACCAGATGCGGTCGAAAGACGCGACTGGCAGGTGGCCCGCCTCGCCTCTGACCCGCCCCCGGTCCTCTTGACGCTGGCGATGATCCGCCGGCACTATGTTCCACTGGGCGAGCGGACGATCTTCCGGATGATCTCCGCCGGAACATTTCCGAAGGCGGACGTTGCGATCGGACGTAAGCTGCGGCTCTGGAAACGCGAGACCGTTGAAGCCTGGATCGCGCGGCAGACCGATGACACATAAAAAACCAAGTTGCTTATTGAGTAACAAGTACTGACAATTACCGACATGGCCAAACGGCCGGAATCGTTCAGCGATCAACTGCGGCGCGCGATCGCCAAAAGCGACCTGACGCAACAGGACATCTGCGAGCGAACCGGCCTGTGCAAGTCGGTCCTGAGCCGGTTCATGCACCGCAAGGGATTTCTATCCGAGAGCGGAATGAACCGTCTGGCTCGGGTGCTCAATGCGCGCCTAGTGGTTGACGCACTGTAGTGAAAGGATGCGTAGTCATGGCATGGCTTGAAAAACGCGGAAACAAGTGGGTTATTTGCGATCGGGACCAGAACGGCCAGCGGATTCGCATCTCGGCCTATTCGGACCGGCAGGCGTCCAAGCAGAAGCTCGCAAAATATGAGCGAACCAAAGCTCGCGGAGAAGAGGGATTGCTTGATCCGTTCGAGCGGCACAAGCACCGCGCCCTCACCGCTCACGTTGCCGATTACATCGCCGACCTGAGAGCACTGGGACGCGATTCGAAGTACGTCTACAACTGCGATAAGCGGCTGTCGAAGCTCATCAACCTCTGTGACTGGAAGGTTCTGAGCGATATCACTCCCGACTCCTTCTGTGCGTGGCGTGAGAAGCCGATCAAGCAGAAGGGTTCTGAATCTGTAGACGGAACCATCGGCCCGCGCACGCTTAATCAATACCTTGAAGTCCTGCGAACCTTCTGCGGGTGGTGCGTGAAGCGGAAACGGGCGGCAGCGGACCCCGTTGCCGAGATCGAAAAGATTGACGAGACCGGAGACGTTCGGCGGGCACGGCGAGCACTTACTCCGGACCAAGTCGTTACGCTTCTCCGGGCGGTTGCTCGAATTCATCAACCCGTCTATCGCTTCGTTCTCGCGACGGGTCTTCGCCGTCAGGAGGTTGAGGACTTGCTGTGGGGCGACGTGCGGCTGTCGTCGCCGACGCCGTTCATCAAGCTCCGTGCGAAGGCAACCAAGAGCCGGCGGGCCGATTCGCTCCCGCTCCGATCCGACGTCGCGACGGAATTGAAAGCGATGAAAGGCAACGCGGGTGATGATGAGCGGGTGTTCGAGTCAGTGCCAACTATCGACGAACACCGGGAGTACCTGACGGCGGCAGGCATCGACTGGAAGGATTCCGAAGGCCGGCGGGCGGACGTCCACGCCCTTCGCCACACCTTCGGAACCCTCCTGAGCCAAACGGGAACATCGCCCCGCGAGGCGATGGAACTTATGCGGCATACCGACCTATCGCTCACGATGAAGGTTTACACCGATCCCCGTCTGTTCGACCTTGCCGGGGCGGTTGAACGGCTCCCGATTCCTGCCGCCAGCACTCCGGCGGTTGCGTCGGCGACGGGCACAGGTGGGCCGGCTGTTACATCAAATGATTGCCAGAATTTGGGGGCACATATGGGGGCAACTTCCACCATTCAGGGGCATTCAACGTCACTGACCGGCAGTGGACCCACCAACAGTGGTCGCTCGGAAACCCTTGATAACACTGAAGATTTACGCTCATTGACGCCCATCGGCAACGATGAGCAGGATGGTAAAGATCACTCGGCAGGTAGGACTCGAAGCTACCTTTTTGAAATGAGGAAGCAAATGCAAAACTGCCAGACGTGATCATCGAGATGATCGATGAAGTCGTCGCGTTTCAAGCTTCATTGAAAGCAAAGCGACTGCATCGTCTTGCCCAGGAACGTCAGGACTTGCAGCGAAATTTAAAAGCAACGGAGGCCACGATTAAAGCGGAGTCGGATGCCCTGGACGCCAAAATGAGGTATCTCGGTGAGCACCGCGCCTTGGATGAATATGTCGCGGTCACACAAAAGCTCGCGAAACTGCAACTGCAGATTGCACGGCTCGAAGAATCGAAATCGGTGCGCGAAAAGGTCATGGTCCGACAGCTTGAAATCAAGCTGGAGCTTGCCGAGCACGTCCCATGCGTTTCCGCCGCCGTCCTTGAATCAGTTTCAGCCGGATGATCTATTCTTTGAGCACGGCATCGCTTACGCATTTCAGATGCAGCTCACGATTCCGGCCATGGAGCCTTCCCGCCCGCCCTTGACAACACACGTTAAGCTTCTAAATTCATCGGCCCTGAATTTCGCAGGGCGCGTAGCTCAATTGGTTAGAGTACCGGACTGTCGATCCGGTGGTTGCGGGTTCGAGCCCCGTCGCGCTCGTTGATGAACCCCCGTTTTCAATGCGGAAACGGGGTTTTCTTCTGCGCTCACCGCGTCAATCTGTCCCCGATTGTCTCCCGTAGAATCCTGCGCCGAACAAGCGCCGGACAAGACATTTGGTAAACCGACAGCGGAATCGGTTCCGGTGGCAGCCAAAGGAATCTTTCTTGGCATCATGTTCGGCAGACTGTTGACCGCGCGGCGCTTCGCATCGATGTTGCGGTGCATATACCGATCGGTCGTGGCCGATTTCGTGTGGTGCAGACTCGCCTGAATGTCTTTCTGTGGCAAGTGCGCATCGCCAAGGCGCGCACCGTGCGTGTGACGGAGACAATAGAAGTCTGCCCGCCGCCCTTGCTGGTCAACGTCAGCCAGGAAATCGCTCTTGTGCCTTGCGATGCGTTCCTCATCGCTCTTGGCGTCTGCGATCCATGCTGCACGCGCAACCGCCAGATCGGCCCGAAGCATTTCCGCGCAGAGAAACTTGTCGGGCATGGTGAACGCCAATGCGTTTGGCGTCTTCGTCTCGAATCGCTCGCGAAGTTCTGGAATCAGCTCTTGGCGAATCGCCTGATCATGCGACTTCTTTCGCTTCATGATTGCGGCCGGGCAAGAGATGATCGCTGCGTTTCCCACTGGATTCATCAATAGCATCGCGCTAAATTGCGACCTCTTGATTCGGGAGGCTTTGCATGGCGATGGGTCGACGCAAAAAACAGCGGCAACAGTCCCTGTTCGTGGCCGCCACGGACTTGCCGCGGTCGGTGGCTCACCCCTTCTATGCGAAGCTCAATGAGGTGCTGGCCGACTACGACCTGGTCAGCGGCAAGACGATCGGCGTTGACGCCACCACGCTGGAAGCCAACGCCGCGATGCGGTCGATCGTGCGGAAGGACACCAAGCAGAACTATCAGGCGTTCCTGACGGACCTGGCCAAGGCGTCGGGCATCGAGACCCCCACGCGCGAAGACCTGGTGAAGCTCGACAAGAAGCGGAAGAACAAGGCTTCCAACGATGACTGGCCTTCGGCTCTGAGGCTCGATTCGACAGAGCTCATCGAAGTCAGGCTCGAAGAGGAGAATCCGCATGATCCGGACGCCAAGATCACCAGGATGAAAGACGGCGCCACGCACCTGGCCCACGGCTCGGCGGAGCTCGCCGAAGTCAAGCAGGAGCACGCGGTGGATATGGACAGCGGCGCGGTGCTGGCGGTAACCATCCAGCCGGCCGACGAAGGGGACACAACCACCTGGCGGCCGACAATCGAAGAAACGTACCAGAATCTCAATGCCGTCAAGGAAGACCCGCGTGTTTGCGATCGAGTCCATCCGGATTCGGTGAAGGAAGTGGTAGCCGACAAAGGGTATCACTCGAATGAGACGATGACGGACTTTGCCGAACTGGAGATTCGCACTTACGTGAGCGAGCCGGATCGCCCGAAGCGCGATTGGGAAGATAAGCAAGCCGAGCGCGATGCGGTCTACGCCAACCGCAGAAGAATCCGCGGCAACCGCGGCAAACAACTCATTAGCAAACGCGGTGAACTGATTGAACGCAGCTTCGCCCACACCCTGCAGACCGACGGCATGCGCCGCGTGTACCTGCGTGGCCGGATCAACATCCTCAAACGAATGCTCACCCATGTCGGTGGCTTCAATCTGAGTCTGGTAATGCACAAATTGATTGGCAGAGGAACGCCGCGGGGCCTGCAGGGGGCCTTTTCGGCGCTTTTTGCGCCCATTTACGTGCTCTGGGAGATCGCTTTGATCGCGTGGCGTCAATGGATGCAGTCAGCTCGTGAAACCGAGCGATGTTACGCATTCCGCTGCGCAGTCTGACATCAAGATTGATTCTCGCTGAGAAGTGCCTTTTGCCACGGGCTGCTAACGCCGCCGTTCGTGTTCGCAAGACGGGTCGGCCGCGCAAGTCAAAGGTGAGCTAGCTGATCCGAATCCATTCACCGGGCGAATTACCGACGCGCACGTAGAAATTCTCACAAGGAACTCGGTTGGGCAGCCGGTAATCGATGAGGGGCGATCCGACTAAGTAGTTGTCTCCAAATCGGTCCTCGTAAGAGCAATTTAATTCGACCCGTACGCGATGAAGAGAATTGTCAGGCAGTGATGCGCGGACAATATAGCGGCGTCGCAGGAGTATTCGCGGCACAAATACGGGCCGCTCACCGAAGATGCGGGCTGTCAGGCCAGGGGTTCAGCGGGCGGATGCGGTGGGCGAGTCGAGCGCTTCGCGCCGAAATAAAATTGGGCCGGCTGGCTGTCCATCAAGGCTTTCGGAACGGCGATCATCCTTGAGGTTGACACCACTGATGCGCCGGATCAGCGATTGCTCGATGAGCCATGCGAGCATCTCGGCCGCGGCGGGTGGATTCAGAGCGCCGGCGCGGATGTTGGAGATGCAGTTTCGCTGCGCGTCGGTATTGCCGATTGATGGGCCATGGACGAGATAACCGCCGAGGCTATCGACGGAGCCAAGGCCCGGCCGCTCGCCAAGGAGAATGACCGCGACGCGAGCATTCAGCAGAGAACCGATTTCATCCTGAACGGCGACGCGTGCTTGCGTAACGACGCAAATCGGCGCGAGCGAAAATCGACGCGCCCGCAGGAGAGGCAACAGATGAACCAGCACCGCCGCCGAGTGACGCTGCACCGCCAGCGCAGATAAGCCGTCGCCCACAATCACTGCCACGTCCACATCAGAGTTTGAGTTCGCGGCAACGGCCGCGGCACTGGGTTCATCCAGCCGTCGGCCAAGGTCCGGGCACTTCAGGTATGACTCGCGATCGGCCGCGCGCGACCGAAGTGACAGGATCGGCAGGCCCAGCGAGGAAAGGGAATCGATCAATGAACGAACATCCAATTCCGAATGGACCGCGTCGCGAGCATCGGCGTGTTCCGCCGCGAATTCCAGCAGTTGCGCCGTTGGCAGTGAAGCGCCGGCCCGACCGAGCGCGATCCGCGCTCGGGTGTGACTGCGGAGTTGGGACCAGGGATCGCTTCTCATGTTTGCGAGAGCGGTGAGCAACCTCGCCGGCCGACTCGGGCTAACAAACGCAATGGCTACCTTCTCGGCTCATACCGCATCGCCACCGCCCCCGAGGCGAACTCCAGCCGGCTCACGAGTTTCAAGTCGACATGCTTCGATAGCCCCGCGAACAACGTCGGCGCATGGCCCGCAAGCCTGGGCTGCACGACGAACTCGTACTCATCGATCAATCCCAGCTCCGCGAGCGCCAGCGGGAGCTTCACGCCGCCCACGAGCAGTCCCTTACCTGGCTGCCGCTTGAGCTGCCCAACGGCCTGCCCCAGATCCCCGCGCACGAGCTGGGCGTTCCAATCGACCCGGTCCAGGGTGCTCGACACGACGTACTTCTTTGCCGCGTCGATCGTCCGGGCGAAGGGCTCCATCCAATCAGGCCTCGCTCCCGTCCGCGCCGGCGATCGCCATGCTGCCTGCATCATTTCGTAAGTCACTCGGCCAAAGAGGAGGGCATCGGCCTGATCGAGGTTTTCCACCGCGTGACGGTGTAAGTCTTCGTCCGCGGGAATTGCACGATGATCGCAACACCCGTCCAAGGTGACGTTGATGGAATACCGAAGGGGTCGCATTACGCAAGAGTACCGCCGATGGGTAGTCGAGCAAGGTTAGCCCGCTTCAGGGAGGGGCCACCCGCGGACCCATCATCTGTAGCAAGTGATTGCGTTCGCCTGCCGGCAGCAATCGACCGTCGTGATCGAGGATATTCATGTGTTGCAGCCAATCTTCAAATTCCGGCGCCGGCCTCAAATTCAGCAGTTGGCGGAGGTACCCCGCGTCGTGAAAGCTGCTGGACTGGTACGCCAGCATGATGTCATCCGCGCCGGGCACGCCCATGAAATAATTGCAGCCAGCGGTTGCCAGCAGCGTCAGTAGTGTATCGCTGTCATCCGAATCGGCCTGGGCGTGATTGGTGTAGCAGACATCGACACCCATTGGCAGGCCCAGAAGCTTTCCGCAGAAATGGTCCTCGAGTCCGGCGCGGATGATCTGCTTGCCGTCGTACAAATACTCGGGGCCAATGAATCCGACGACCGAGTTGACCAACAGTGGCTGGAACTCACGGGCGACCGCATAAGCGCGAGCTTCGAGCGTTTGTTGATCGACGCCGTGGTGGGCGCTCGCGCTGAGGCAGGAGCCCTGGCCGGTCTCAAAATACATCACATTTTTCCCAAGCGTCCCGCGGTTCAGCGAGAGCGTGGCTTGATGTGCTTCGCGCAGAAGTTTCAGGTCGATCCCGAAACTGCGATTGGCGGCTTCGGTGCCGGCGATGGATTGAAACGCCAGATCGACCGGGGCGCCTTCCTCGATCGCGCGCAGTGTTGTTGTGATGTGCGCCAGCACGCAGGACTGAGTGGGAATTTGGTACTCGCGAATGAAGCCGTCGAGCATGTGCAGCAGCGACTTCACTGCCGAGAGGTTGTCAGTCGCGGGATTGATTCCGATGCAGGCGTCGCCGCAGCCATAGAGCAGCCCGTCCAAAATCGAGGCGGCTATGCCAGCGGGGTCGTCGGTGGGATGGTTGGGTTGAAGCCGAACCGCAAGCCGGCCCGCAAGGCCAAGCGTGTTTCGAAATCGGGTAACAACCCGGCATTTGCCGGCGATCAAAATCAGGTCCTGATTCCGGCACAGTTTCGAAACCGCGGCGACCATCTCTGGCGTCAAACCTGGTGAGGCCGCCGACAGCGATTCGGTTGTGGTCGCATAGTCGAGCAGCCATTCGCGGAATTGGCCGACCGTCAAATCTGCGACGGGTGCGAAGGCCGACGCATCATGCCGATCAAGAATCAGCCGGGTGACCTCGTCCACGTCGTAAGGAATGACCGGCTCTTCCAGAAATCGCCGCAACGGAATCTCAGCCAGAACGGTCATCGCGGCCACGCGCTCGCGGGCGTTGCCAGCCGCGACACCCGCCAATTCATCCCCGGACCGCGGCGGCGAGGCCTTGGCCAATACCTCCTTCAAATCCGCGAAGGTGTAATGGATCCCACGAAGATGAACCGAGTACAACGGCATTGAACGATCAGCAACTCAGTCGGATCGAACCCACTGCGTCATTGTATCGTCAGGCAAGCATTTAACGACGAGGAGAGAGAATCCGGTGGAGTTGTCACTCGCGGAAATGTTCCACCCCGGCCGGGTCGGCAAGGCGCGGGCCGTTGATCGTCTTACAGAAGCTGATGGCGGACCTCCATCAGTCCGTAAACTCTAAGGCGTTGGTCCTTGAAGCCGTTGGCGCCACAGAAAATGAGTTGCGGCTAACTCACCGTTCCGGTGAGCGCGCCATTTGAACCGATCTTGAGATTCGTGAGGTCGGTCAGAATCAGGTTGAGCCCCTGCTGGTCGAGCGGATTGACGTCGAACGTGAGGGGCAGCCCGCCGTTAGTCCAGATATTCTGAATCGCAACAGCGCTGGCACTGGCGATCGCGAGATTCTGGAAGACGCGCGAACTGGAATAGGAGCCCTGACCGATCCGAATTGACCCGATCGCGGCCAGGAATCCTGAGAGCTGGCTGTTGAAGCTGAGTGAAGTTCCCTGGGTGGCGTCGCCGATCTGGCCCAGCGTTACGATGGCGGCAGTCGAGGAGATGCTGCTGGCCGAAAGATTGCCCAGGATTCCGAAGCGTGTGGAGGCCAATCCACTGACGGGCACTCCCTCGATGGCGATGCGACCAGCCAGCGAGTTGTCGATGTCGATGTCGGCGAAGTCGTTGCCGTCGGCGACGATGTTGCCGGTGGTCGTCCCGCCGTTAAGCGTGATGCCGCCGAACCGTGTCATCTGGCCCGAGGAATTCAAAGAAGCCGCGCCCGTGCTGGTGCGCTGAATCACGCCGATGTCGCCCTGAACGGCCAGCAGACCGGTCAACGATCCGCTAAGGGTCAGCGAGCTGACGAGGTTGCCACGAACGATCAGCTTGCCACTAAGGGCACCCGCGCTGAACGTGGTGACGGCGGTGATTTTTCCGGTGCTGCTGTTAACGGTCGCAACGCCCAAATCAGCGGCGACGGCGGATGTTGCGCCGGTGATTGGATCGATTCGGATACCGGTTGTCTGGAACGTACCGGTTATGGAACCGCCGTAGAGGTTCACGTTGCCGAAGATGCTTGGGGCGGTCAGATTGGTGAGGTTGGTTCCCGCTGACAGGAGTAGATCGCCCAATGGCCCGGTGCTGGACACGTTGACGACCGGAATGCCGGTGTTCAGCGAGCCGCCGTCGCCGACGAAGGCGACGCTGGTCGTAAGTTCCATGTACCACGGCCAGCCACGCGGAGGCGTGGAGACCTGCTCGGCCCAGAAAGCCGTGAGCGGCGATTTGACGGAAAGCTCGTTGCTGAGGGTTCCGAGAGGCCCATCGAGATCGTCGTCGTTGTCGTTATCGTCGGCGAAGATACCGACACTGGCGCTGCCGATGGGGATTCGGAGCCGGCCGTTGCTGACGTACGTAACGGTCGCATAGGGGTTGTTATGGTTTGACGGATTGGTGGTCAGAATCGCCGTGGCGTCGTCCTCATCGAGTGAGGAAGCGGCCTTGCCGTTGAGCGTTGCGAACGCAACGGCCATCAGACTCTTGACGCGGATCGATCCATTGGCCGCGTTGTCGCGAACTGCCACGCCGACGATCGCGTCGTTCGGCAGGTAAACACCGCCAGTCGTACCCGCGGCGTAGTGGAACAGAGACGTTTGGGCGCTGGTTACCGTCGCCAGGAGGTCGCCCTCGACAGCAACGTCGGAGAGATTCGCCGTAGTCGTGAAAGCATCAAGGCGAGACAGATCGAACTTGGCCGCGACACTGGAACTGGTCAGCGCCAGTTCGATTTGATTGCTGGTTGAATTGGTGATGCGGATGGCGGCCTGCGGGGCGGTTGACAGCGTGCTGCCGTCATACGCGATGGCGAAGGTGACCGTCGACGGCAACGCCGAATAGTAGCTCGCGATATTCGAGCTGCCGCTGACCGGCACACCCGCCTGGATTTGGCGAAGCACGCCGCCTTGCGTCACTTGCAACACCACATAGTTGTTGGAGGCCACCGAGATCAGGTTCGGCGCCCAGATCGTGTTGATCGAGCCGACCGTGATCATGCCGGTGTCCATCTGGCCGTTGATGACGATGGAACCCAGAGCGGTTGCCGTCAGGTTGCCCAGGAAATTGCCGGTGACGACCAGAGAGCCGTGGGCAAGGTTGACGAGAGTCAGGTTATTGGTGAAGTCGCCGGTGTAGGTGATCGTGCCAGCGCCGCTGGTCCCTCCGCCTTGGATCGTCGTATTGACAGGCAGTGGGCCGGTCGCAGTGATGCTGTTGGTCGACGACGTCCCGAGCAGGATCGTCAGGTTCTGGAATGAACCATTGGAGAACCCGCCGTAGGTGATGGGCCCGCCCAGATTGGTGATCGTCGACCCGGTGACAACGATATTGCGGGCGTTGGGATCGGCACTGTCATCGACGGTCAGCGAATTAACCCCAGTGCCAGGATCAAGCGTCAGCGGGCCGACGAGTGTGAACGCTGAACCGGACCACGTTGTGACCGTGAAACCATCGTTGCCAAGGCCGGAGTTGATGGTGGTTCCGCCGGTCGCGGATGTCCCGGTGACCTTGATGGTGTCACTGCCCGAACCCAGGTTGATCGCGAGCGTTGAAAGACCGCTGTAATTCACGTTCGCGGCATTGGACGCGGAGATGGTGCTGCCGGAGACGGTCAGAGTCAGCGGCGTGCTCACGACGCTGTCGTCGAGATTGAGCTTGTCGGAGCCGTGGCCGGTAAACGTCAGAACACCCTGAATCCCGGCGAGCGTACCGCCGTTGATGAGCGGAGCATTGCTGCCGACGTTCACCGTATCCGACCCGGTGCCGCTGTTGATGTTTGTCGGGCCGGAGGTGGCCAGCACGTTGACTGTGTCATTTCCAGCGCCGGTATTGACGTTGGTCGTGGTCGTCGCCTTGGTGGAACTAATCGTCAGCGTGTCGTTATACGCGCCAAGGTTGAGATTGAGCGTCGCGATGCCGCCGTAATTGATGCCGGCGGAACCGAACCCGGTGATCGAGCTTGCGCTAAGCTGACCCGTCTTGCCGGCTGTGGCGGCGGTGTCGTTCACGTTCAAGATGTCGCCGCCGTTCCCAGTGACCGTAACCAGGCCCGCCAGCAGGCTCAGAGAGTTGCCGATGTTAACCGTGTTCGTGCCGGCGCCGGTGTTGACGACGGTTTGAGAGCCCGCGGCGGTCGATTGCACGTTGACCGTGTCATTTCCCTTGCCGCTGCTGAGAAGCACCGTCGCCGCGGGAGTGCTGGCGATCGTGAACGTATTTCCGCCGGACCCAAGCGTGATCGAGACCAACGACAATCCACTGAAGGTGATTCCCGAGCCCATTCCCAGCCCGGTAATCGTAGATGTGGTCAAGGTTCCCGATTTGGCGACCGTGCTGCCGGAATCGTCGAGGCTGAGGCTGTCGTGGCCGCTGCCGATGATCGTAAGCGCGCCCTGAATGCCATTCACTGTTGACGGAATTGACGTACCGATGCTTACGGTATTGACTCCCGAACCGGTATTGACGGTCGTCGGGCCGCTGGTGGCGTTGACGCGCACCGAATCATTCCCGCCGCCGGTGTTGACCAGCGTTGTAGTCGACGCGTTTGTGGACGCGATCGTCACATTGTCGCTGCCGGAACCCAGCAGCACGGTGAGTTTTGCCAGTCCGGTGTAGTTCACTGCCGCCGGGCTGACACCGGTCACCGACGAGCTGGAAACAACCGCTGTCTTCGCGGCCGAGTTGCCACTGTCGTCAATCGTAAGCGTATCGGCGCCAGTTCCCGTGACATTGACCGTCCCGTTGATCCCGTCAGCAATGTGATTGTTTCCAATCGTGACGGCGTTGCTCCCGCCCGTGGCCGCGATGTTCGTGACGCCGCCGGTGGCAATCACGCTGACGGTGTTGGCGCCACCACGGGTGTCGATGTTCACCGGACCTGAATCACCTTGAACGGTGACCGAATCGTTCTCAGCACCGCCGAACAGACTCGTCGTCGTCGAAGCGCTCGTGCTGGAAATGGTGGCCGAGTTGTTGCCCGATCCTAACTTGACTGTCAGGGCGGAAAGCCCGCTGTAGGTGAAGATCGACGGAGCCGCGCCGGTAACCGTTGTTGAAGTAACGACGACGGTCGAAGCAATCGTATCGGCCGAGTCATCGATTGTGAGCGTGTCGGCACCCGCGCCGAGGACTGTCACGGCCCCGGTGATGTCGCTGGTCCGGCCGGCGTTACTAACGGTGATGGTATCAGTTCCGCCGGCGCTGGCCTTGATAGTCGTCGGAGCACCGGTCGCCTGGATGGCGATTGTGTTGGCGCCGGTTCCCATGTTGATGGCTGTTGGGCCATTGTCACCATCCAGAACCAGGCTGTCATTGCCGGGCCCCATGTTGACGGTTGTGGAAGCACCCATTGGCGTTCCGTTGATCGACATCGAGTCGTTACCAGAACCCAGGTCGATTTTCAGCGAAGCCAGACCCGAGAACGTAATCAGGCCCGGGCTGAGACCCTGGAGAGTCGTCGGCGTGAGCGTCACCGCGCTCTTGGCGATCACGTTGGCCGAGTCGTCAACAATTAACGCGTCAGCGGTGCCGCCACGCAGGGTGACGGAGCCGAGCACCTGATCGACGATTGCGCTGCGTCCGATGTTGAGCGTGGTTGTGCCGGCGTTCTGCGTGGTGACCGTCGTGCTGCTGGCGCTGGTTGCTTGGACGAAGATCGAGTCCTTCCCGCCACCGGTGTTGATGTTCACGACGCCCGAATCACCCTGCACGGTAACGGTATCGTTGCCCGCCCCGCCGTTGATCGTCGTCGTCGCGGCACCCGTCGATGCAACCGTCAAGCTGTTGCCCGCGGCGCTCATGTTCACAGTCAGCGAGGCAAGACCGCCATAGGTGATTCCGCTCGGGCCCATTCCGAAGCCGGTGAAGCTGGTGGAAGTAAGCGTTCCATTTCGGGCCAGGCCGCTGCCGCTGTCGTCGACGACGAGGGAATTGTTGCCGGTACCGGCGCCGATGACGGTTAGCGGGCCTTGTATTCCGGTAAGCGACGCCGGAGCAGCGCTTCCGACGGTGACGAGAATTATGCCGCCGGTCGCGCTGATGCTCGTCGGGCCGGATTCGGTTTCCACCTCGATCGTATTGGTGCCGCCCTGCCCGTCGATGTTCGTGCGACCCGAATCCGATTGGACGATCACAGTGTCGCTGCCGGCGCCGCTATAGAGGTCGGTGGTCGTGGCAGAAGCCGTGCCGGCGATCGTCACGGTATTGCCACCCTTGCCGAGGCGAACGTTGAGGGCGCCAATGCCGGAGTAGCTGATGGTTGCCGCGTCGCTGAGGGAAACTGTTGTCGGCGTAATTGTGGCGGTGACAGCCGCGGACGCCATGGAATCGTTGATGTTGAGCGTGTCGGAGCCAGCACCCGTGACCGTCAGGGGACCGGCGATTGAAGAATCCAGCCCGCCGTTGCCAACGTTGACGACGCTGACGCCGGTGGATGTGTTGACAGTTGTCGGATTCGAAGTCGCCAGCACATTGACGGTGTCATTGGCCGGGCCAGTATTCAATGAAGTCGTGGCGGAGGTCCCGGCGATGGTGACAGCGTTGACGCCGGAGCCGAGGTTCACGTTGAGGTTCGCCAGGTTGGCGTAATCGATCTCGGAGCCGAGACCCGTGATCGCACTGGAAGTGATCTGCACGATTCGAGCCGAGGCATCGCCGGTTTCGTCGAGGTTCAGCGTGGCCGAACCACCCAGGCCATTGACGCTCAGGTTTCCATGAATCCCGGCGAGGTTGCCGCCCGTGGCCGGGGCAAGGCTGCCGACATTAACGGTGTCGGTCCCGCCGCCAGTCGCGATGGAGGTCGCGCCGGGCGTCGCGATGACATTAACGGTGTCATTCCCAGCGCCGCTGTTGAGCGACACAGTCGACGCGCCGGATGGATCGTTCAGGGTGACGGTATTGCCGCCGGACCCGAGCGACATATTGATCGTTGAGACGCCAGCGTACTGAATGCCCGCGGTGCCCAGGCCGGTAACCGCGGTTGGGGTCAGCAACAGCGACTGGGCGGTGGAATCGCCGGTGTCGTCAAGGTTGATCGTGTCGTGGCCGCTGCCATGGATCGTGATCGCGCCGAGCAATTCCTGCACATCGCCCAGGACAGTCCAACTGCTTGCCGAATTGACGACGACCCGGCCCGCCGAAGCAAGCGTGATGCCCGATGCGGCAAAGACGCTGATCAGGTCAGTGGTGATCGCGCCGCTGTTCAGTTCCGCTTCGAGTTGCGTGAACGACACTGGAGCTACGTCGATCAAATCCTTCAAGAGCGTCAATGAGCCGCTGGCGTTGGCCTGAAGGACGTAAACTTGCGGGTGCGCGGAGCTGTCTGTGCCCGTTATGGTCCAGCTCGTACCGGATCGGCTCGGCTTGACGGTGGTGTTCGAGAGATTGATACCGCTGGCGGTAAGGACCGCCGTCAGATCGCCGGTGACAACGCCGGTCGTCATTTCCATTTCAAGCTGAATGAATGAGACCGAAGCGATATCGGCCAGCGTAGACGCGATCGATCCACCGGCCGCGTGCAAGACGCTGCCTGAGGCGGTCAGCGTGTAAATCGTGGCCCCGTCAGTCACGGTCCACGGACCGGCGCCGGAAACAGTGGCCGACGTCGAGAGAACCACGCCGCTGTCCTTGAAGATCTGGATCAGATCCGACGTCAGGGCGTTGGCGTTCAATTCGGATTCGATCTGGGCCAACGAGAACTGCGCCGCGCCCGAGAGCGGTTGCAGGATCGACAGCACGCCATTGGCGTCGGCTTCGACTGTGTACAAGTGGTTGGTCGAGTCAGTCACCGTCCAGCTCGTTCCGGCGGGCGATGTCTGGGTGAGAACGGGTGACCCGAGGGTCAGCGTGATGCCGCTGAGGGCAAAGACCGCAACCAGATCGGGGGTGACCTGGCCGGCGCTCAACTCGGCAGCAAGCTGCTGGGTCGAATAGTCGGCCACACCCGACAGCGGCGTTGTGCTGCCCTGCAGGGCGAGCTTGCCGTTGTTGCTGACGATCGCATAGCTGTCGATGCCGGTGCCGGTGGTGACACCGTTGAGGTTGTACGTGTTCGGGGCGAGGGCCCCGACGGCGGCGTTGATCGTCAGCGGGCCGCCGGTGGTCTGGATGTTCAGCGTGTCGCCCAACGTTCCGGTGTCGATGGTGGTTGAGGTCTTGGCCGCGGTGGCGTTGACCGTTAGGGAATCAGGCCGTGAGCCGAGGCTGATGTTCAGCGTCGCGATTCCACTGTAGGTGAGGCCGATGGGGCCGAAGAAACCAGTCAAGGTTGAGCCGGTGAGCACCGCGGTCTTCGCCAAACCGCTGGCGCTGTCGTCGAGGTTCAGCGTGTCCTGGCCACTGCCGGTGATGGTGACGGCCGCGGTGATCGCGTCGAGGTTTCCGCCGGTGGTCAGCGGCGCCCGGCTGCCAAGGTTGATGACGCTGGACACCGAACCGCTGCTCAGAGTCACCGGATACGCGGCCGCCTGGATGTTGAAGGTGTTATGGCCGGCGTTGGTTCCGGTGGCGCCGTTGATGGTGGTGGCGGCGGTGTTGCCGTCGAGCGTGAAGGTGTCGCTGCCGCCCTTGCCGTTAATGGTGATAGCGAGGGGACCGGAGTAGCTGATCATTGCCGCGCCAAGATACTGCACCGACGAGGTTGTGATAGTGAAGAAGTCGGCGCCGCTGGTTCCATCGACAATCAGGGTCTGCACTGTCGCTCCACCGGCAATCGTCACCGGGGCGAAAAGTGGCTCAACGAAGTGATAGGTCGCCGATGCCGATCCGCTGTTGAGAACCAGCGGCGAGGAGATGTTGTTGATGTTGTAGGTACCCGCGCCAACTGGGCTGTTGATCGCCAATTGAGCGGAGTTGCTGTTGACGGTAAACGTATTGAGCAGCGGCCCGCCGTTGAGCGTGAGGCTGGCGCTGTTTCCGTTGACGGTGAACGTGTCCTGGCCCGTTCCACCGTTGATGACCGTATTGGAAGCATTGCCGTTGACGGTGAATGTATCGCTTCCGTTGAAACCGTTGATGGTCAGCGGAGCGGCCGCGGCGTTGATAATGAATACGTCGGTTCCCGCGGCCGCGCCGGCGTTCGGACCGGTAGCGGCAACGCCGCCGGTTCCGGAACCTTCGAGGGTTGACGGATCCGGCCCACCGTTGATGGTCGTGGGCGCGCTGATTCCGTTGATGATGAAAGTGTCGTTGCCGTTGGCGCCCTGGATCGTGGTGTCGATCGCGTCCCCGTTAAGCGTGAACGAGTCATTCCCGCCGTTGCCCAGGAGGGTCATCGCGTCCATGTTGATGAACGAGATCGCGGCGCCGTCGCCGTTAACCGTTGTCGGGGTAATGACGAAGGTATCGGCGTTGGGCGTGCCGTTTACGGTCAGCGTGTCGTTACCGGTGAGCGAACCGTCGCCGTTGAGGGCCAGCGGCGCGGCCAACGGCCCGTTGACGATAAAGCTGTCGTCCCCGTTGCCGCCATGCACGGCCGTTTGAACGGCGGCGCCGGTGTTCTTGACTGTGATGTCGTTGTTTCCATCGCCGCCCAGTAGCACCAGATCATCAAGCTTCGAGTCGTACGAGATGGACCCATTCGCTCCCAGCGCGTCGCTGACGACCGCGTTCGGAGTGATTACGTAGCTGGCGTCGTTGAAATCACCGGAGTCGTCGACAACGGCCGTGTCGATGCTGTTGCTGCCGACGATCGTGAGCGCCGCGTTGATGCCTGAAAGCACGCCCGGCGCGCCGACGCCCTGCCAGCCAATGTCATAGGTGGTTGTGATCGGGGTGGCCGTGACGGCGCTGACGTCATTGCCCTGCAGGCTGGTGCTGATGCCGACGCCGGTGACGTAGAAGGTATCGTTGCCGCCCTTGCCGTTGATGGCCAGCGAATCGTTGGCGGCACTCTTGACGCCCAGCAGCTCGATAGTGGCTCCGCCCGTGCGGGCGATCGTGACCGTATTGACGGTTATCGGCACGCCGCCCGGAGGTGTGTTCGGCGTTGTGCCAGTGGTGTTGGGGAACGGGTCGGGCACCAAAGGCGTCGGGACATCGAAAAGCGTGTCCTGGCCAGTGGTCAGCGTGAACTGATCGGCGCCCGCCCCACCAGCAACGGCGACCGAATTGCCCTGAGAGTGATCGGCTCCATAGCTGATGTCGAACGTGCTGATATCGGAGCCGTTCAGATCGCCAATCGCAATCTGGTTGTTGCCGCCGGTCGCGCTGAGGAAGACCGAGGGGATATTCGTGATGCTTACCGAGTTAGCCGCGACGTGGGAAATCTGAGTCGTGCCGGCCGCGGTTTGGGTGATGGCAAGATTCTCGCCGTGCGCGAACGACGATTGCGAATCATTGGCAGTGACAAACAGCCGATCGGTCCCACCGGCGCCATGAACATTCAGCACCGGCCCGAAGTCGGAATTCCATAGAACGGTGGTGCTGCTGTCGGCGACGACAGTTTCGGGTTGTGGCGGCGGCGGGGTCGGGCCGCCGTCGCTGGGCGAGCGGCCACCACTCACAATGATATCGTTGACTCCCGTGTCGGTGATGGTCTCCGGTCCGGAGCCGGCTTCGACGACGCTGTTATTCCCGGCGATCGACAGGTTTCCACCACCCAGGCCGCTGTCGATGATGTAGGCGGTCTTGCCCGCGCCGCCGGCGGTAACGTCGACCGGCACCTGCATGCCCGAATCGATCCCGATGACGTTGTTGCCGTCCCCATGGGCCACAACTTCGCTGACGTTCTGGAAGGTCTGGCTTACGCCGAACATCGTGACGGTGACGTCCTGCGTATGGGTGCTCGCGTCGTATTGGCCACCCGAGATGACAACCATCTCGTCTGTGTTGGATGGGTCGGCTTGCGAACCGCGATTGGACGCAAGGTTTCCAACGTTGAGCACAAGAATGCCGCCCGCGAAGCTGCCCGGATCAACCTGATGGTTGGACGAGGTTCCGCCGAGGTAAACCGGGGGCGGCGTATCGAAGTGGACGCCGATTTCAACGGTGAAGCCGAAGCTGATAGAGAAGAACAGGAAGTGCAGGGTTACGTTCACATCGAACGAGATGTGTCCATCGCTGCTCAGATAGAATCCGATATTCACTCCCACACCGAAGCCCAGGATACTGGCGTTAAGCGAAGCGCTGCCACCGACGCCCAGTACGTACTGCCCGCTGGTGGGATCCTTGGTGAAGCTAACGGTCAGGCTTCCGCTGATGGAGCCGCTGATGATGTCGGCGATGTTGAAGCCGCCGCTCAGCGACGCAGTCACCATGAACTGTCCATCGGACTGAATCCAGCCGCTGAACGAGAGGCTGACACCGAGCACGTCGCCGAGGCTTCCGCCGAGGTTCGCGTCGAAGGTCAGTTTGAATAGTCCGTTGACATAGCTGACAGAGGCGGTCGCGTTGATTGTGATGACAGAGAGGATCTGTACGTTCCCGCCGATACGAATCAGGTAGGAATTTGCCGCCAGGTTTCCGCCAGTAGTTACATTGCCGCTGGAATCAATGGTCGTAACCGGGCGCGAGATTCCAGTGGTGTTGATCTGCACCAGCACGTTCCCGCTGAGGGTTAGCACATGCTGAATCCCAATATTAATCGACGCGGAAATGTCGATGAGGATGCCGGGATTGCTATCACCGTAGAACGTTGCGGTGCCGTCGACTTCAAGCTGGAAGCCGAAGAACGCGTTGATATGTGCGGTGACGGCGATGGTCAGATTGTTGCCCGAAATCTGGAATAGGAACTGCCCTTCAAGCGAGAAGGCGTTGAACAGGTCGAGCTTGCCCTCGACGAGCACCTGGACGAACGGTATCGACCCGCTAGCGGCGCCGATCGTGACGTCAGCCGGCTTGTTGCTGATCTGTCCTGTCGAGAAATCAAACGTGTATTGCTTGACGGTCTGCGGCGAAGAGGTCGTGTTGATCTCGAGCGACGCGGCGCCGAACAGATTGCCGACCGTCCCAAGATTGATCGTGGCGCCCAAGGCCAACGAGCCGTAAAGGCCCTGTGAGCTGATATCGATCGAGCCGCTGGCGGCGATGACCAGCGGACCCATGGTCATCTCCGCGTTGGCGCTAAATGCAATTCCATCGGCAGAAATCTGGAAGCTGAACGAACCGTCCAGCGAAAGCGAATTGCCAAATACCATCGGGAAGAACGTGATGGACCCGTGGCCTTGGACCAGGAAATAAGCGCCCGGCGTACCTTCCGTAAATGTGCCGTCCTCGTTGAGATTGGGCGGCCCCGCCGGAACTGTGATCGCAAGCGTTCCGGCCGGCTCGGTGGGAACTGAACTTGGATGCGGCAGCATTGCAAGTTCGGCGTTCAAAGCCGACAGCAGTCCGTAGTTCAGCGACCCGGAGCTGTCAGATACCTGATTGATTATCGAAGATAGATTGTTCGGCAGCGTGTACGTCTGATCCTGTCCGGTGGTATTCACGAACAGACTGAAGTTCACGCTGAAACTGACCAGTCCGCTGCCATCCACATTTAGCGCTAACTCGGCCGCGAGCCCCTGATCGTTGATGACGAGCAGGCCCAGCGCGTTGAACGTGAACAGATTTTCCCCGGCCACCCCCAACTGCAGGTTGGCGAAGAGGAACATATCGAACTGCACCGTCGGCTGAGTCTGGATCTGGATGGCAAATACACCGTCCATCTGGAAGGAAATAGGTCCGGCGTTAAAGACCAATTGGCCAACCAGGAACAGCCCGAACATCGATTGCTGAAGATCGATTGGCGTGTCAGTGAAGCCCGTGCCACCAGAATTGGGCAAGTGCAGGGTGACGGTGTGATCGATCGAGTCGGTGTTGATCTGCAGGAAGATGATCACATTGGCGCTAATGCCGGCCTGCTGAAGGAATGGGATGCTTCCGGTCGTGAATTGCAGTTCGGCGGCGCCCCAGATCTTCAGATTGCTTATGCCGCCGGAGTAATCAGCAACGAACTCGCCGGCGGCGACCACGATATTGTTCGCTTGAATCAGCCCGCCCAAGCCAATGACCGAGAGTGTGGCGTCAAAGCCAACGGTGATTCGGCCAGGGCTAAACGTCACGTCCGCTTCGCCGGTTAACACCACCGTGACAACGCCGGGAACCGGAAGGGGTGAAAACTCGACCACGCCACTGGCCTTGATGCCGAAGCCTGCGATTGGCGTATTCGACCCTGGGGTGATGAAATTATTGCTGGCGTCGACGTATCCAAATTCGACCCCGCCGGCGATCACCAGTTGCGGAATCTGGTGGCCGGCCACGTCGATGTCGTTCTCGAAGTAGAACAGGACTTTGACCGAGCCCTGCGTAACCTGACTGAGGTCGGCATACAGCTTGAAGTTCACCTGCTGCGCCGCGCCGCCGCTGGCGCCCAATTGTCCGTAGACATTGAGGAGGATTTTTCCATCAGTTTCGACGATCAGATCAGCCGTGCCGCTGAAGAAGCTGGCAGGAACTTCGGCGTAGCCGACGGTGACGGCGGCCTCAATGCGAATCACGCCATTGAGCACGCTCATCGATCCACCCGAGCTATTGACGGCCAGTACCTGCGAACCATTCGGGCCGACTGCGTTGACGACGTACTTATAGCTGCCGTTGACGATCGTCCAACTGGTGACGGGGTCGCCCGGATTGGTCGGGGCGTTGGTTGTGATCGTGGCTTGTGCGGTGATCGCGACGTTGTAGTTGGCGAATGCCGCAATCATGTCCGGCGTAACGGTTCCGGCATTCAGCTCGTTTTCGAGAGTCTGGACCGTAGACAACTGGAATTTCGTGGACGCGGCGCTGTCCAGAACGAACTGGTATTTGCTGACGTCTAATTGCGACAGATCGGTGGGATCGGTCGTGACAAGGTAGTAGTTGCCCGAATCGACGATGAGCCATGACAACCCGTTTTGTTCGGTGATGACCTGCGGGGGCTTGACAGCCTGGCCGAGGGAAGCCGAAGACGGCGTCGAACTGGAAAGAATGTCGCCGTTATTGGCAAAGGCCATGCTCAGATCACTATCGATCACGCCGGTATTAAGGTCCGTGCCGTCGGCCGAGCCCACGCTGAACAGGTAACCGCCGCCGCCACCGCCGGCCTGAATGACCGTCTCCTGTTGCAACTGGGCCTGCCATTCGGCGTCGGTCAGCTGCATGCCCGGCGTAAACGCGGCGCTCTTCAGATCAAAGGCGCTGGAGACGTTGGGGAATGACGGGCTGTCAAAGCTGATCCCACCGTACAACTGGTTAATCACAAAACCGAACGGCAGCGGGATCTCAACGTCGCCCTCAATATAAGCCTGCAATGGGCCGTTCTGCGACAACCCGACCCTGATCTTCAGACCCCAGTTATTGAGATCGAAGCTGGCCATGATGCCGGCGTAGAAGACCGTGTGATCGAATGTGGTTGCGGTGGGTGGGAGCGCATGTCCGTTGGCATCGAGCTTGACGACGCCAAGGATGAGCGTGCCGCTGATCTGCGCTCCGAACAGTTCGCCGCTGGCCGAGATTGTAGCGGATGCGATGCCCACGATGGGGAACTGGCCCGCCTCCAGCTTCCCGACGTCAATCTGAACATCGGTAACGCTGCCGCTGATCGACACCGGCCCGATGGTGCCGCTGACGCTGGCCGAGAAGGTGATCAGGAAATTACCGGGACTATCCTGGAAATCGGGCCAGGTGATCGAGAGATTCGAAATCTGGATCGGCACCCACGACGGCCAGCCCAGTCCGCTCGCCGAGTTCGAGCCGATTGAAACCGATGCGCTGAAATCGCTGGGAATGTGGATGCCATCGCTGTAGATACGGATAGTGTCGGTTGTGCTTCCGGCGGAACCGGTCAAAGCGAGGCTGCCGACAGAAACCTTCGCCTGGAGAATCTGGAAACTGACGATCGGCGTGCTGGTCGGATCGTTAACGCTGCCAGTCGCGCCGGGCGTGAAGGTGACATTGTTAGCCGAGAGATCAACGATGTTGTCAACGTTCAGATCAAGCGTACCGGCCATGAAGCTGAAGCCGCCCGGAACACCGGGGCCGAACGTTGCCGAGACATTCGTGCCGGTAAACTGGAACGCGCCTGATCCGATCTTCACTTCACCGGCGGCCAGCGTAATGGCGCCGCCGAAGCTCGCTGATCCGTTGAAGCTGACTGAAAAGTCACTGATGCTCACCGACGGATTCATGATCTGGACGACGCTGCCGAAATTCAGCGTGCCGTTGTATTGCAGAGTCGCCCGGCCAAGCTGGAAGTGGTCCATATAGACCGCAAGGCCCGGAATCTTGTTGCCGTTGGAATCGGTGTAAGGCGCGATCGAGCCCTGAATGGAGTTGGAACCGACGTGCACCAAAACGGTTGCCGAATTGATGACCGCGATTTCCTGGTTGCTTGGGCCATTCGGGTCGTACTGGAACGTGACACCGCTGGCAGTGACGTTGACCGCGTTCGGTACGTCGAGAACAAATTGCGTCGCCTGGATGCTGAACTGGCCGCTTGACCCGAAGCTGGTGATCTTGAACGCCGAAGGATCGACACCGACGGACAGTTGGAACTCGCCAGAGAATCCGGTGATGCTGGTCGTGACACCGGCCTGGCTTCCCGATCCAAAATTGAGGCTCGCCGACTGAGCGGACAATCCGATATCCGCCGACAACTTCCCACCAGAGAACGAGAAGTGCTTAAAGATGGGCGCCAGCCCGGTGACAGTCAGAGGCCCGATCGAATGGGTCGAGGCGCCTCCATCCGGCGTGAGGATTCCAGGATCGCCCGCCGCTGCCGGGGAAAGTGCCGGCGCCGCGGATGACGCGAGCGTCTCTCCCAAGAACGAGAACTGAGTAATCTGGAATCCGTTGGCCCCGAGCTGGAAGCCGTCGGCGCCGATCGTGAATTCGACTGAGCCGGTCAGCTCAACAATCTGATTCCCATTGATTTGCAGCTTGAAATCAACGCTGGAGGCGTTGATATCGACCTCGCTCCCATCCATCTGAATCGTGGCGGTAATGGTGATGGCCACCACCTGGCGGTTCTGGCTGTCGAGTATGGCGAACGTCAGGCCGGTGACACTGATGGTCGGGCCGCCGTTGGGAATGGAGGTAACTGTGCTGTTGGAATCCGGATTGGTCTGAGCAGCGCCGGTGTTGTTGTAGAGAATCGACATGCCGCCGCTGACTTGCAGCCCGGGCAGGCCGACCAGCGCGACGTTGCCGGAGGCATAGAGTGCGAAATTCGAGTTCGCAAGGAGAACCAGGCCTAACTCTCCGCCACTGACCTGCAAGCCGATTGGAGTGGTTCCACCAACACCGATAAAGACTCCAACGTTGCTGGCGCTGACGGTCATCGTGTTGGATGATGACTCGTTGAAGGTAAAGCTGCCGCTAAGCGATACGAAATTCGCAATCGCGAGCGTCACGCTGCCCGAGAGCGAGAGCGGCACCGAGCCGGTGAAGTTCAAAGTTACCGGGATCGTGCTTCCAGGGCTCTGCGGGTTAGGTACGTTTATCGTGTCGTTCTCAGTCACGCCTGCAGGCAGCGTGCTGATCTGAATCGACAGCGAGCCGGTAAGCGTCAGGGCGGAGATGCCGGTGAGGGAGGCCGTTCCCGTAGCGCTCAGGACGTACGCCGAATAGCTTTGAGCGCCGGTCGAGTTAACCAGTGCGAGGCCGAGGTCGGCATTGGTCACCTGCACGCCGACGCCGCTGAATCCGACGAACGCCGACGGAACCACCGCGCCGATCAGGACTTTGCTCAGGCTGCCGACAGTGGATTCGCTGATGCTGAAGCCAGCGGAGATTGAGAGGAACGGACTGGCCGTCGGCCCGACTGTCAGGTTCGCCGTACCGGTCACATCCAGCTCATTGGCGGCGAAGGTCAGCACTTCGGGAACTGTTTGCGTGGGAGTCGAACCGGGCTCTTGAACCGTTTCCTTGACGGCCCCGCCGGTGTTATTGATTCGCACATCCAGCGTGCCGGTCAGGGCCAGGTTCGTGATACCGACGAGAGACGCCGTTCCGGCGATGTCGAGGGCAACGCCGGTCGGGAGAATCAGGACCGCGCCATTTCCGCCGCTGATCTGCAGGCCCGTTCCGCCACCGCCAAAGAACGCACTGACGTTCGAAGCAACCAGTTCAATGTTCGACTGGCCGTTGCTGGTGGTCGTCTTCTGGAATGTGAATGCGCCGGTGAGAACCTGCCCGGCGACTGTCAAGCTTGCCGGTGTCGATTGCGTGCCTAGCGTGACCAGGACGTTCTGGCTTCCATGGGTCGTGTCAATCGAAATTCCAACGGTTGAGTTGAACGAAAGCAGGTTCGGATTCGGCAGCGTAACGCTGACCGTCGCCGAGCCGGTCCCGGCAATGCCGGCGCTGCTGACGATGAAGTTCGCCGTGCCGTTGGTCAGGCTGAGCACGTTGCCCAGCGACAGCGTAAGGCCGGCGATCTGGATCTGAATATTGCCGTGGCCGTCATCGCTGATGGTGAAGTTGCCAGTGAGGGTCTGCCCGAAAATCGACAGGTTGATATTGCTGCCAGAGATGCTCCAGGTTCGCGTGGAGCCGGTTTGGGCGAAGGTGACGGCCACGTCGCCGCTGAGAGAAAGATTCGGCGCCAGCGAACCACCCAGCGAAATCGTGCCGTTGACGGTTCCACTGGTGATGTGCCCACCACTGGCCGTCAGCGTGGCTGACCCGCCCGTGACGAGAACCAGACCGTTCCCGACGTTGATCATCACATTGGTCAGGCTCAGATTGGCCGTGCCGGTGCTGTTGACATTGCCGGACACCGTTCCAGAGATCGCGGCGATGCCGATGTTGTCGCTAAATGACGCGCTCACACCGGCGCTGATCGCGAATGAATTGCCGGTAAAGGTGACGGTGACGTTCGCGGGCCCGATGCCGCCGGTGAGCGTGCCGCTAAGGCCACCCGAGGCGATCGAGAGTGTGCCGCTAACTGTCACGGGGCCGGTCGCGCCGCCCACGCTCATGTTGGCGACCGAGACGTCCAGGCCGCCGGTGGTCGAATCCCGCGTGAAGGTCACGTCGCCCGTGAGGGCCGGCAGGCTGCCCACCGTAATGCTGACGCCCGTGCCGCTGACGCTGATGCTGGTCGAACCGATGGTTACGCTGACATTCCCGCTGAAGTGAACGCCCGTTTCGCTGCTGCCGACACTCAAGGACCCGCTGGCGGTGCCGGTGACGCTGGGGCCGGACGCGATGGTGAAGTTGGCGGCGCCACCGCTGACCATCACCAGTCCGCCGCCCAGGGACAGGCTCAAGCCGCTGATAGTCAAGGCCACGTTCCCATTGCCGCTGTCGGCCAGCGTGAAGCTGCCGGAGAGCGTTTGGCCGAAGACTGTCACGGTGTCGTTGGTGCCGGTAATCGTGAACGTTCCGTTGGCGGCGAAGGTGACGCTCACCTGCCCGCCGATCGACACCCCCGTCACGCCGCCCCCGATGGAGATCGTGCCGCTGGCGGTGCCGCCCACGATCTTGTTGTTGGCAAAGCTCAGCGAGGCGGTTCCGCCCGTAACCATGATTAGGCCGTTGCCGATCGAAATACGCAGGTTCGTGATCTGGGCGCTTGCCGCGGTGGCGCCGCCGACCGAGACGCTACCGACCAGTTGGCCCGAGATTGAGACTGTCGAGCCGATGGTTTCGCTGAAGGCGGCGGTCACGGTGATCTGGTAATCGCCCTGCGCCGGCACGCCAAATACCACGGTGATCGCCGCTGATCCGATCCCGCCCGTCACCGAGCCGCTCAGGCCCTGCGGCGAGACGACCAACGTTCCGCTCACAAGAACCGACGTTCCCTGCACGGCGAGATTGGTTACCGAAGCGTCCAGGGCGCCGGTCGTCGAGTCACGCGAAAAGCTGATCGACTGCGCGGTCAGCGTCTGACCAAACGCCGGCAGGCCGACCTGGATCGACGTGCCCGTGACGGACAACCCGGTGGCCGAGATCGTGACCGAGACCGATCCGGTGAAGGTGAGGAAGCTGCTGATCGGGCCGCCCACACCCAGCGTGCCGCTGGCGGTGCCGGTGATGTTCGGGCCGCTGGCGACCGTTAGATTCGCCGTGCCGTTGGTCACGGTCACGAGCCCATTGCCCAGAGACAGGCTCAGTGCGGTGATCTGCACGCTGACGCTGCCATTGCCGTTGTCAGAAACGGTGAAGTTGCCGGTGAGCGTTTGCCCGAAGACGCTGACGGTGTCGTTAGTACCGGTGATTGTGACCGTGCGATTGCCTTGGGAGTCGGTGGCGAACGTGACGTTGACCGTTCCGCCGACCGAGACACCCGTGACCCCGCCGCCCAGCGAGACGGTGCCGCCGAAGCTGCCGGAGGTGATGTGACCGCCGGTCTCATTCAGCGTGGCGTTGCCGCCGGTGACCAGCACGATCCCTCCGGCCAAAGAGAGTGTCAGGTTCGTAAGCGATAGCGTCCCCGTACCGGTGCTGGAGATGCTGCCGGAGATGGTGCCCGAGATCGAGACGGGGCCGATCGTATCGCTGAACGACGTGCTGATGCTGGCGCTGACCTGGAACGATCCATTGGCGAAGGTGACGGTGATGCTGCCCGGCCCGATGCCGCCGGTGAGAGTTCCGCTCAGGCCGGCGGAGCCCATGGTGAGGCTTCCGGACACGGTAACCGGGCCGTTGGGGCCGCCGATGCTCATGTTGGCGATGGAGACGTCGATCTGGCCGGTGGTGGAGTCGCGGGTAAAGGTGACGTCGCCGGTCAGGGCAGGCAGGCCGCCGACCGAAATGCTGAGTCCCTTGCCGACGACGCTGAAGCCGGTGGTCGTGAGATTGACGGTGACGGTGCCGGTGAATGTCACGCCGGTGACACCGCCGCCCACGCTCACGTTACCCGAGGCAGTGCCGGTGATGGTCGGTGGCGGCGGGGTCGGGACGGTGAACGGAAGTGAGGCGATCCCGTTGGCAATCACCACAATTGAGCCGCCGGCAAAATCGCTGAGCTGCTTGCCGGCCGGCAGCGTGAACTGGACGGTCTCCGAAGTGGAGCCGGTCGCGACCCCGTCGCTGCTCCAACTGCTTGCGGCCGCGTAGAAGATGTTCCCGTCACCGTCCGTCAGCCGAACGATCGGATAATTGCTCGCATCGCCCAGGTCGTCGCCGTAGTTGGCGCCTTCGGAAATGCCGTTGAGTTGAGTACCGGTCAGCGTGTAGGAAGTTTGACCGGTGTTCTGCTTGATGCTGGTGATCGTTGGAAGCCAAGCGGTCTGGGGGGCAGTGGATGAATCCTCGGTGAAGATCTGGAACGTCCTGCTGTTCTCATCCGAGAGCAGGACCTGCCCGCTGGGGAGGACGACCATGTTGAGGGCGAAGGCATTATCGGCGATGGTCGTGCCGCCCAGTGCGCCGCCGGGCGTCACGTCGGTAAAGGTGTTGGCGGTCGGATCAAAGTCGTAGATCTTCACGCCGGCCGGGAAGTTGTAGTTGCCGGCGGCGTTTTCAAAGCCGAGCGGAGACAACGAGATCAGGATGTGCCCATTGGGCAAGAGGGCGCCGGGGTCGTCAGTGGCGACCATCTGCGTGCCCCCGGAGGTGGGCTCCTTGGGGCCGGCCGACCAGAGGTTCGTGGTCGGGTTGTAGATCGCGGTATTGCCGTTGGCGCCGAAAATAATGACGCGGCCATTGGGCAGAAGGAATCCGGGCCCGAGTTCGTCGCCCTCGCCGTTAAACATGGTCGGCGGGTTGCCTACCGGTGTGGCCGGGTCGGACAGAATGCTTGGCGGGTTACTCGGATCGAGGTTGCTGGCATCGACCCACATGCCCGTCGACGGAACGTAGCGCTGGGCGTGGAAGGTGCCCGATTCGCTGCTGAACACGTCGTAGGACAGGATGCTGCCATCCGGGAGCTTGACCCATGTTTCTTCGTCGCTTTGGTCGCCGTGGAGTTTGCCGCCGGTGGTCGTCGTCCACTGGCCGGAGCCCGGCGCGATTGCCGGGTTGAAAAGATAGGTCGTGGGGCCGTTGAAATAGCCGGCCAGCACCTGTCCATCGGGATGGGTCGAATCCGGCGACAGAACTTCAATAGGATCGTCGCCGAATTGCGAAGTCGAGGCCGTCCAGGAACCGCCGCCGCTGTAGGCGCCGGGACCACTAGCCGAACCGGTCAAAGTGAACGAGGTCTTGGTGAGGTTTGAGACCGTAAAGGTGCCGTTCGCGGCGGTGTTTCCGTTGACACCGGTGATGGTCACCTGCATGCCGTTCTGCAATGCCTGCGTGTTGGCGGTCGTGATAACGATCGGCGTTCCGCTGGCGCCGGTAATTGTTCCGGTCAGGTCGGTGCTCGTAGCCGGAGTCGGGATGGAGTCTTGAAGGGTCCAGATTCCCGTCGCCGGATTGTAGATTTCGACCGTGTTGGAGAACGTCGGATACTCACCGCCGATGACAAATACCCTGCCGTCGGGCAGGACGGCACTGCTGGCGAACACGCGGGCTTGGTTGAGGCTTCCGGTGCCCGACCAGGACCCGTTGACGAAACTTCCGGTGTTGGTCTGAGGCGAGAGGATGAATTCGCCCGTGCTGTTGGCGCCAGAGGGGTTTTGGCCGTCCTGGATCAGCACCGACCCGTTGGACAGCAGGTTCATCATGTCCGCCCCGTCCATCGGACCGGTGCCGGAGGCGCTGAGCGTAACCCAGGACGCGGGTTGGGCCGACTGCGCCGACTGCTGAACCTGCGCCGACACGATACTGGCGCTGCCGGCGGTGCTGGTGATGGTGAAGTTGGCGGTCCCACCCGTGACCATCACCAAACCGCCGCCCAAGGACAAATTCAGGCTCGAGACCTGCACGTTAACAGTTCCGTTGCCGTTGTCGCTGACGGTGAAGCTGCCGCTGATCGTCTGGCCGAACACAGTAATGGTGTCGTTGGTGCCAGAGACGGTGAAGCTTCCATTGGACGAGAAGGTGACGCTGACCTGTCCGCCCACCGACACGCCGTTCACCCCACCGCCCAAGGCAATCGTCCCACTGGCAGAACCGCCAATAATCTTGCCATTGGCAAAGCTCAGGGAGGCCGTGCCACCCGTGACCATCACCAGGCCATTGCCGACCGAGATTCGGAGATTGGTGATCTGGGCGGTGACCGTGTTCGTGCCGCCGACTGAAACACTGCCGACGAGCGTGCCCGAAACGGAGATCGTCGACCCGATCGTTTCGCTGAAGGCCGCTGTCGCGGTGATCTGATAATCACCCTGGGCGGGAGTTCCAAAGACGACCGTAATCGCCGCCGAGCCTGATCCGCCCGTTACCGAGCCGCTGAGGCCTGAGCTTGAGACAATCAAGGTTCCGCTGACCAGCACGGACGACCCCTGGACACCCAGGTTCGTGACCGTCATGTCCAGTGCGCCGGTGGTGGTGTCACGAGAGAAGCTGATTGACTGGGCCGTAAGGGTCTGGCTCATCGCCGGCAGGCCAATCGAGATCGACGTACCGTTGACGCTGAAGGCGGTGGCCGAGATCGTGACCGAGACCGTCCCGGTGAAGGTGAGGAGGCTGGCGATCGGGCCGCCGACGCTCAATGTTCCGCTGGCGGTTCC
>Ga0182024_10005023_pt1 | contig 29957 bp, 21 predicted proteins | sample P32metaG_FD_120480 | JGI IMG/M metagenome (GOLD analysis project Ga0182024, IMG submission 120480) | Permafrost microbial communities from Stordalen Mire, Sweden - P3-2 metaG (Illumina Assembly) | ecosystem: Environmental > Terrestrial > Soil > Wetlands > Permafrost | place: Sweden: Stordalen...
AACCTGACCCGCGATCACCGCGCCTTTGCCCACAGTGCAGGAGCCGGAGATGCCGGTGAGAGCGACGAGGATCACGTCCTCGCCGATGTCGCAGTTGTGGCCGACATGGACCAGGTTATCGATCTTTGCGCCGCGGCGGATGCGGGTCTCTCTCAGCGCGCCACGATCAATGGTGGAGTTGGCGCCGATCTCGACATCGTCTTCGATCACGAGCGTTCCCTGCTGGGGGAATTGCGTGTAAGCGCCGGTGGCGTTGTCGCGAACGTAGCCGAAGCCATCCGCGCCCAGCACCGCGCCGGCGTGAACTGTCACGTTCTTGCCAAGAATCGTTCCCGCATACACCACCACTCGCGGGTGAATGCGCGAATCCGTGCCTACGTGCACGCCCAGCCCCAGAACCGCGCCGGAGCCAATTAACACGCCGTCTCCGAACACACACTCATCGCCAATTACCGCGCCTGCATCGATCCAAACACTTGCTCCAAAAACACAATTCTCACCGATCGCCGCACCGGGTCCGACCGTGGCATGAATAGGCAGCACAGATGTCGAAGCTACTGTTGCAGTCGGGTGAACTCCCTGAAACGGTCGTCCCCTCAGGGTCAAAATCCACGCTGCCTGAGCGAACCACAGGCGGGGCTGCTGAGTCTCGATGACTGCCTTCGATGTCGAACCCCGGTCGACGAGTCCAGGCTTTACTACCAGCGCACCACATGCGGAAGACAGCGCCTCGCTGGCAGTCTTGGCATCTTCGGCAAACACTAGATCAATACTGGTCGCCGAACCGGTAGCCGATATCCCGCTCAGCTCAGTCTCGGGATCTCCCTGCACCAGTTCCCCGCCATAGATGTCGATAAGTTTTCCGATCTTCATGGATCCTCTCGATCTTTACGCTGCCCAGTCAATACAGCCCCGGCTCGCCTGGCGGTCTGGTTTTCCATCGCCGGTGAATCCAGAGCCACTGGTCAGGATAGCGCCGAATCCAGGATTCGATGGCGGAAGTACACAACTGCGTGCCTGCGAGGATGTCGGCTTGCGGGTCGGCAGTGTGCGGAATCTCGATCGCAGGGCCGAAATGCAGCACGTACTTCCGCTCGGACGGCTCCCAGAGCATGAACCCGGGCAGCACGGCTGCGCCGGTTTTGCGTGCCACATGGGCCAGGCCGGTCGCGGTGCAGGCCTTAAGACCGAAGAACTCGACAAACGCGCCCTGCGGCGGAGTCATGTTGGTATCCATGAGGATACCAACGGTCTGGCCGGCGCGCATGGCGGTCATCAGGCCGCGGCCGAAGTCGTCTTTGTGGATAACCTTGTTGCCGTGGAGGCAGCGGATACCGTTCACAAAATCGTCCAGGCGGCGGTTATCGAGCCTGCGGATGACCATGCTCATCGGGTGGCCCATCAGCGAGTGGTAAAAGCTGGACAGCTCCCATGCGCCGAGGTGGCCTGTGACCACAAGTACACCTTTGCCGCGGGCCTGGGCGGCAAGGTAGTGATCAAGACCCTCGGTGCGCATCCAGCCGCGCGTGTTTTCCGGGGTGTAGCGGGTCATGCGGCAGAACTCGACCAGTTGCCAGCCAAGATGGCGGTAGACGCCACGGAGGATGCGGTACTTTTCCGATTTGGAAAGCTCAGGCCGGGCCAGTGCGAGATTACGCCAGCCGACGCGGCGCAGGCGGCCAAACGACCAATAGACAGCGAAAGCGAGGCAGCCGCCTAGCAGGCGCGCCAGCCCACGCGGTATGCGCCCGAGGGCGCGCGCCACGGCCAGGACCAGCCAATACTCCGCATTTTCCAGCAAGGGGTTTTCCCGCATGTTTGAAGGCAAAGATCAGTTTAGAACGACGACCGGCGGGACTCCGAGCGGATTGAGAAGGTGGTGGCCTTTGGATTCATCTCGACAAACTATCGGGATTCAAGAGAGAGCGGCTCATCGAAGTGTTCAACGGTTGGGAAAGGATCGTAGAAATGGTGCAGAAGATCACGCCATTCCCGGTACCTTTCCGATTGCCGAAACCCTACCGTATGATCCTCAAGCGTCAGCCACGAAACCAAAAGTAAATAGCGATTCGGCGTCTCAATGCATCTGCGGAGTTCGATGCTGACAAAACCAGGCGTAGCTACAATCAATGGGCGAGCTTTGCGGATGGCCGTCTCAAAATCCGCTTCCTGGCCTGGCCTGACGTTCAGAATTGCCGTCTCTAGGATCATTGAGACATCTTCTCAGCGAATTCCTCAAGCGTCCAGGCCGCATCAGCATGGAGCGGGCAAGCGAGGCGTGGGTGGCCCGATTGCCCTTCTTACGCCGTCGTTGTCAGTCGGGTTATTTCCGGTTTTTGGCCTCGATGAAGTATTGGGCTACGCCGCGGACGAACGGAACGGCGCGCGGAGGAACCCCCACGCTCCCCTTGAGAATGGCCTCGAAGCTGTGCGGCTGGCCGTAGTAAACCTCGGTGTCCTCGGAGTTCTGGCTCACGCTGGTGCCATCCAGGTCGATGCCGGCAAACAGGCCCTTGCTGCGCGAGTAGCTGAGCAGTTCTGCGTTCATCTTCCAGTCCGTAGCGGCCTGGCCGCTGCGGCCCACGGGACCGGCCGCAGCAGAGGCATCGCCACCAATCTTGAACTTGTTCTTCAGCAAATCCTGGAAACCGCGATCATTCACTGCAACAAGGACGAGATCTGTTGCCTGACCGCCTATTTGAAATCCAAAAGACCCGCCGGCCATGCGAATAAACACCGGCGCACTCCAGCCATGCCCGGTTCGGCAGGTCACCACGCCCTGGCCGTACTGCGCGCCCACCACAAAGGCTCCCTTGAGCATTCCCGGAACCACGCCCACGCAGGTTGCCTGCTCAAGGATGTTCAAGGGGATGGTTTTGTCCTGGGCGGCCATGATGCGGTCCAGGACCAGCTTGGCCGCGTCGATGCGGGCCTGCAAATCCTCGCGCGAGGAGGCTGCAAAAGCTGTGGATGTGAGCATAAGACAAATCAAGAGAAGTGGGCAGATGGAGGCAAGGGAGGCAAGGGTCTTCTTCATATCCGTATCCTTTCCATTCCGCTGCCGCTCCCGGCGCGGAGGCTTTCATCGTGCAACGGGTCATTGCGCGAAGATCCGTTGGGGCCGGCCTGTCGACGAAGCCCGCAACCCGGAAATTGCGATCATAAAACAGCCTACAGCATCGGGGCGCGGGCTTCACCTGCATTGAGGCCAGATCGCAATTCGGGGCGCTTCAATGCATGGATGGACGTTTGGAAGGGCTGAATAGGGGGTGGGCAGAAGGGTTTTTCCTGGCATGTGACGAAAAAGAAAAAAAGAGGAGTTCCCAGGCGTCATGGAAAACATGCTGCCTGGGAACTCCTTTCCCCAGATCTGCGTTGTTTCTGTAAATAAGTTTGTGGAAATCGCGCACTTGGCACAAGAGTACCGAAGGAGTATAGCCATTAGTAACCTGCCAATTTTACTGATCAGTTACTGGCTGACGGGACGTGCGAGAGGCTGGACTACGGCGGCGCTCACCCACGCGGCGCTCGAGGACTGTGGCGCCTGGCGTCATCGGATGATTTAGTACCCGCATCGAGAGCTCAATCCGGTTGTCAGCGCCAGTCTTGCGCAAGAGGCGGCCCACATGGGCCTTGACGGTGCGTTCCTCGATGCCCAAATGATGGGCGATCTCTCGATTGGAACGGGCCTGTAGGATCAATTCCAGCACCTGGCGCTCCCGGCCGGTTGCGTGGAGGCTGCCATTGTTGACGCTGGAATCGGGAACCTTAAGGAGCCTGTCAATGAGCTTAGAGAGGAGTCGGCGTGGCGCCCAGATGGAGCCGCCTGTAACGACATCGATGGCCATGCGCACTGTTTCAGGGCCAGCGGTCAATTCCAGGTAAGCCCTGGCTCCGGCAACGATGGAATCGAGGACCAGTTCATCGTTTCCTTCGGGCCCGATCACGATCAGCCTGAGGGAGGGACGCGCGCGGCGAATGATCTCCAGCACCTCCATGCCACCGGATGAAGAATGAAGATCCACTACCAGATATTCGAGCGTCGGGTGATTCAACAACTCTTCGATGCTTCCGGTAATGGGCCGCAGAGGGGGCTTTCCTTCCCGGAAAGGCAGCTCAAAGATACTGGCGAGACCCGCCAGGCGGATGGGTTCATCGGAGACCAGGCCGATGTGGATTGGTTCGAGTTTGCGATTCACAGACATCTTGCTCCCCCATTATTTAATAGGTGAGCTGGGCCCATTGCGGCTGGGGAGCGCGTTCTGCCCTCCCGTCGCCGCATCATATCGTGCCGCTCGTCGAACCAGGCCCAGCGGGGCGCTTGCCATTCCCTACAGCTTGGGAAGCACAATGCCTTGTTGCTTCTGGTATTTGCCCTTGCGATCCGCGTAGCTGATCTCGCAGGCTTCATCCGAGCGGAAAAACAGAATCTGGCACAGCCCTTCGTTGGCGTAAACCCTGGCCGGTAGCGGAGTGGTATTCGAAATCTCGAGGGTCGCGAATCCCTCCCATTCCGGCTCGAATGGCGTCACGTTCACAATGATTCCACAACGCGCATAGGTCGATTTTCCAACGCAGATCGTAAGTACGTCCCTGGGGATACGAAAGTATTCAATGGACCGGGCCAACGCAAACGAGTTAGGAGGAACAATCACAGACTTGGCCTGGACGGAGACGAACGACCGCTCGTCAAAGGCCTTCGGATCAATGATAGCGCTGTTCACATTGGTAAAGATCTTAAATTCGTCGGAGACACGGAGATCGTAGCCGTAGGAGGAAAGCCCATAGGAAATGACGCCGTCGTCCACCTGCTTTTCGGTGAAGGGTTCGATCATCCGGTGTTGGGTGGCCTGCTCCCGTATCCAACAATCGCTTTGAATCGACATGCGTATTCCCCAATCGGTCTGTTTTCCTGTCCCGACAAACAGATGGCTCTTTGGGTCTCAAGCTAGAATGATTTTCATCTTACGAAAGACACCTGCAATTGGCAATGCGCTTCGCACGATTTCACCGCCACACGCACCGGCGGGCTGCCGAAGCGTTGTTGCAACCGGGTTTTCTGGGAAAGCGGTGCGCCCGGATTGCCGTTCTTCCACATATCGCATCAAATTCTGTAGCATCACCGTAGCGGGTCGTAGTACAGTCAATTCAGTCGCGCCAACGAGGTTACCCCATTGATTAAGCAGGACATCGTCCATCATGTAATCGAGCGCACGGGTCTGCCGCGCACCAAGGCAGAAGCTGCGGTGGATACGGTCTTCGAGGGCCTGAAACAGGCCCTTACCGCCGGAGAGCGCATCGAACTGCGCGGATTTGGCGTTTTCAGCGTCCGCGCCCGCAAAACTGGCATCGGCCGAAATCCCCGAACCGGCACCGAGGTCAGCATTTCCCCCGGCAAGGCGGTGCGCTTCAAACCGGGGAAGGAATTGCATTCGCTGGAAACGGTCGCTCCTCCGAAGTAGCGGCCGGACGCCCACCTACCGAAGGCAATTGGCCCACCTTAGGTGGTCACATCAGGCGCAATGCATCCACGTCCACTATGAGGTTCCTGCGCGGAATCTGGGCTGCGTCGGCGTGTGCAAGCATTCCGCGCAGTGCGGCATTGAGCGTCTTGCGCGAGGCGGCTTTCAAGATCAGATGAAAACGATATGTGCCCTTGATGCGCGCGATAGGAGCGGTGCAGGGGCCGAGCACGCGTACGCCTCCGGTGTTCTGGTTTTGGATGAAATACTTGCCCAGCTCGGCGGACCAGCCAGCCGCTTCTTCCAGCTTTTGCGACTGCACCAGCACATTGGCCAGCACACCGAAGGGCGGGTAATGCATCCAGCGGCGGTACTTTAACTCGCGCTCCACAAAGCTCGCGTAATCGTGCGTGCTGGCGGCGACAATTGCGTAGTGGTCGGGATAGTAGGTCTGCACTACTACCCGGCCAGGCAGATCGCCCCGCCCGGCGCGGCCTGAGACCTGGGTCATCAACTGGAAGACCCGCTCGGCGGCGCGAAAGTCGGGCATGGAAAGCGCGTGGTCGCAACCCACCACGCCCACCAGCGTGACGCCGTGAATATCGTGGCCCTTGGCGATCATCTGCGTGCCCACCAGGAGATTGATCTCGCCGGAGTGGAGGCGGGCCAGAAGGCGTTCAAGATCGTAGCGTCCCCGGACCGTATCGCGATCCATGCGGCCGATGCGCGCAGAGGGAAAAATCTCCGCCAGCCGTTCTTCGCCCTGCTCAGAACCGGCGCCAAGATAGTACAGGTGCTCGCTATCGCACTTGGGACAGCGAGCGGGAACGGTGCGGCTAAAACCACAGTAGTGGCATTCAAGGCGCTGGCCTTGGCGGGCTATTCCTGCATCATCGCCCGGCGGCTTGTGGTGGGTGAGGGAAATGGCACAGTTCTGGCACTCAAGCTTTTCGCCGCAGGCGCGGCAAATGACGGCAAACGAGTAGCCGCGGCGGTTGAGCAAGATGAGAGCCTGCTCGCCACGATCGAGGGCCTCGCGGGTCTGGCCAACAAGCGCGCGAGAGAAAAGCTGGTCCTTGCCGATTTCCTGAAACTCGCGACGCATGTCGATCAGCTCCACCAATGGCAGGGGCCGGTCCATCACGCGGTCGCGGATTTCGATGCGGGTGTATTTGCCCGATGCCGAGTTTTGCCAGCTTTCCAGCGATGGAGTGGCCGAACCCAGCATCACAACTGCGCCGCAGAGCTTGGCGCGCATTACGGCCACATCGCGGGCGTTATAGCGGGGCGTCTCTTCCTGCTTGTAGCTCTGGTCGTGCTCCTCATCGACCAAAATCAATCCGAGATGAGGTGCGGGCGCAAAGATGGCTGAGCGGGTACCGACAACGATGGGCGCTTCGCCCCTGCGAATGCGCCGCCACTGCTCGCTGCGCTCCTCGGGGGTGAGCGCGGAGTGAAGCAGGGCAACTTTTTGCCCGAAAGCTGCGTCGAGCAAGCCGGCGGTCTGCGGCGTGAGACCGATCTCGGGCACTAGCAGGATGGACGACAGACCGCGATCCAGTGCGCGCTGCATGGCGGCCAGATAGACAGCGGTCTTGCCTGAACCCGTCACTCCGTGCAGTAAAAAGGGATGGAATCCCCCGAGAGCGGTGGCCACGCTGGCGAGCGCATCGGTCTGCGGCTCATTGAGACGGAAAGGCTCGGCTGCCGGCGTAATGCCACCGAGACGAAACGCGGCGGGACGCTCGTCGATGCGGACTAAGCCGCGACGGACAAGCGTTTGCAGCGTGGAAGAGGGCAAATCTTTGCGGCGCAACTCGGCAAGAGGCAGTTCGCCGCCGCAGGCAGCTAACTCGGCAAGTATGGCTTGCTGCTTGACGGTCAATGCGGGCAACCGCGCTTCGGAGATGAGTACGGCGAAGCGCTCCATGCGCCGGGCGTCGCGCTCGACGGCCGCGGTTTCGCGGGCAATCCATTTCTTGCGGACGAGGCCGGCGAGGACCGGAAGCGTCGCAGCGGTTGAAGTGCGCAACGTGGAAACTTTGACCGGCTCGCCTGAGGCTAGGCGGGTGAGAACGCGGTGCTCCAGATCGTGCTCCTCACCGGAGAGTTTTCCGCGCCGCTTCGCGCTGTTTTTCTGCATGAGACTAGGTTCGGATGCCCCAGAGCCCGCCCTGAGCATGTCAAAGGGTCTCGCTCTTGAGACCTGCGAATTCGTAGAGTCCCCCTCGATGCTGCCAGCTAGCGCATCGCGGCCCGAATCGGTGATCCGGTAGTAGACGGTGCGCCGAACCTCGGCCATCAGCGGCAACATGCCGCGCAGCACCTCGCCCAAAGGAGCCAGATAGTACTGGGCCATCCACTCAGCCAGCTTGAGCAGTTCGTCGCTGAGCAGCGGCTCGTCGTCGAGAACCGCCTCAAGATAACGGACCTCGAAATCCACCGGAACTGTGGTGTTGACCGCAGTCACCACTCCGATCAGCTTCTCATTGCGAAAGGGTGCGATGACCCGCGCCCCACGCTGCGGAAGCTGGCCCTCGCGCACCGCATAAGTGAAGGTGCGGTCCAGCGGCACAGGCAACGCGACTTCGCAGCAGGCGGGCATGAGGGACAAGCATCAGTGTAGGGGATGGAGGCAACGGGTGTGTGCCGCGCGAATATCGCTTTGTTGGGCATTGCAATCCGCGTCCCGCGGATTACAATTCATTCCTGATGACACCTAAGACCCACTCGACCGCCTCTCCTGCACCCGGCGCTTCGCCAAGCGCCTTATCTACCACCACTCGCCACCCCCTCACCCTGTGTATCGACATCGGCGGCTCGGGACTGAAGGCGATGCTGCTGGACCCGGCGGGCAAGCCGGTGAGTGAACGGCAGCGCGTGCTGACGCCGGAGGTTCCTACCCCAGATGCGGTGCTGGCTGGGCTCGACGAATTGGAAAAGCTGATGCCCCGCTTCGATCGGGTTTCGGTGGGCTTTCCGGGCGTGGTCAAGCACGGCGCTACCTTCGGCGCATTCAATCTACATCCTCTGTGGGCGGCTGGTTTCCCGCTACAAGCGGAGTTGGAGAAGCGCTGGAAGAAGCCCGTCCGGGTGGGAAACGACGCCGATGTTGCCGGCTATGGCGCCATCAAAGGCCACGGCGTGGAGCTGGTGCTCACACTGGGAACCGGATTGGGTTCAGCGCTGTTCACTGGTGGACGTCTGTGTCCCGGACTGGAGCTTGGTCATCACATCTGGCGTAAGAAGGGCATGACCTATGAGGATTACCTGGGCCGCCGCGGCCTCGACAAATTCGGTAAGAAAGAGTGGAACAAGATGATTCAGGAGGCGATCAAGGACACCGAAGCCCTTTTCAACTGGGACCATCTCTACGTGGGCGGCGGCAACACGAAGAAGATCGACTTTTTGCCGGGAAAGAACGTCGAGATCGTCTCCAATGAGAGCGGGCTACTTGGTGGGGTGGTGCTCTGGCGTGATCAGGGGTGAGATGCTGGCCGTTGCCAAATATAGGCCCTCAATGAGCCCTTTTGCGAACTCAAAAACGTGTCGAAACCGCCTGCTCAGAGCTGGCGACTGAGAACTGCTTTTCAGCCGGTCCGCCGTCGTCCCGCAACGAAGTTCGGCAAAAACGAAAAATTTCGATAATATTAAAGAGTCCAGCTCAGTCCCAGACCCGGCCAGGGCTGCTGCGGCAAGCCTTCTCATGAAAGACCATGGCGATATCCCTCTATAGGAATCGCGTTGCGTCTGTGTCTTCTCGGCAAGGCAATGCACACCGCACTGAAATTCGTTCATCGAAGAGGTTGCCATGAACACATCGGACAAATCGGATTGTCGTCTCCGCACTCCTCAGCCGCAGGGCCTCTATCATCCAAGGAATGAGCATGATGCCTGCGGCATGGGACTGGTCGCCAGCATTCGGGGCGAGAAGAGCCATGAGATTATCCGCAAGGGCCTCGAGGTTCTGATCAACCTGACACATCGCGGCGCGGCGGGCTGCGACCCGGAGACGGGTGACGGCGCTGGCATTCTGATTCAGCTTCCACACGATTTCTTTGCGCGTGAGTGCGCGGCGCTGGGCATGAAGTTGCCGGAGCTGGGCGCCTACGGCGTGGCTATGTGCTTTCTGCCTGTGGAAAAACACAGCCGTCTGCAATGCGAGGGCATCCTCGAGCGGATTGCGCAGGAGGAGGGCCTGACCCTGCTCGGCTGGCGCGATACGCCGATCAACGGCGACGCGGTTGGCCGCGAAGCGCGCGCTTCCCAGCCCTACATAGAACAGCTCTTCGTGGGCAGGCCGGCGGGGTTGGATGAGGATGCGTTTGAGCGTCTTCTCTATAGAATCCGCCGCCGCACTGAAAACGAGATCGTGGCTTCGGAGATCGAGGATAAGGACACCTTCTATATCCCCTCGTTCTCTTGCCGGACGATTGTCTACAAGGGGCTGATGCTGGCTCCGCAGATTGAAAAGTTTTATTACGAGCTGGCTAATCCCCTGGTCACCAGCGCCCTGTGCCTGGTCCACCAGCGCTTCTCGACCAACACCTTTCCCAGTTGGAAGCTGGCGCATCCTTACCGTTATGTGGCGCACAACGGCGAAATCAACACCGTTCGGGGCAATGTCAATTGGATGAACGCGCGGCAGTCGGTTCTGGAGAGCCCTCTTTACGACGGCCAGATTGACAAGCTGTATCCCGTGATCGTGCCCGAAGGCAGCGACTCGGGTTCGCTGGACAACGCAGTCGAGTTCCTCTATCAGTCGGGGCGCTCGCTGCCCCACGTGATGGCCATGCTGATTCCGGAGGCCTGGTCCGGCAATCCGGATATGGACGAGGAAAAGCGCGCCTTTTACGAGTACCACGCCTCGTTGATGGAGCCGTGGGACGGACCGGCAGCAATTGCGTTCACAGATGGCCGCTTGATCGGCGCAACACTTGACCGCAACGGCCTGCGCCCCGGCCGCTACGTCGTCACCAAGGACGATTTGGTGGTGCTGGCCTCCGAAGCCGGCGTGCTGGATGTTCCAGCCGAAGACGTGCGCAAGAAGGGCCGCTTGCAGCCGGGCCGCATGTTCCTGGTGGATACGGTGCAGCAGCGCATCATCTCCGACGCCGAGATCAAGAAGCAGTTGGCCGGCCGGCAGCCTTACGCGAAATGGCTCAAGGAACAGCAGGTCACGCTGGACCATCTGCCTGAGTCGAAGCGGGTGACCAAGCCCAAATCGGACACCCTGCTTCGCCGCCAGCGCGCTTTTGGCTATAGCGAAGAGGATTTGAAAGTCTTGCTGGGCCCGATGAGCGCAAGCGGCGCGGAACCGATCGGCTCAATGGGCACCGATGTGCCGCTGGCCTGTCTCTCCGACCGACCGCAGGCGTTATTCAGCTACTTCAAGCAACTCTTCGCGCAGGTGACGAATCCGCCCATCGACCCCATCCGCGAAGAGCTGGTCATGTCTTTGATCAGCTACATCGGGACGGAGCGCAACATTCTGGACGAAGCGCCGGACAACTGCCACACGCTCAAGCTGCCGCATCCGATCCTGACCAACCGGGATCTTGAGAAGCTGCGCGGCATCTCCTCGGGCGATCTGCTGGCCACCACCTTGCAGACGGTCTTCCGTGCCGAGGATGGAGAGGCTGGCCTGAAGCACTCACTCGACGATCTGAGCAACCGCGCGGCTCATGCCGTGAATACCGGCTACACGCTGTTGATTCTTTCCGACCGCGGCGTCGATGCGACCTATGCGCCGATACCGAGCCTGCTCGCCATGGCCGCCGTTCATAACCGGCTGGTGCGCGAACAGACCCGCACCCAGGTGGCGCTGATCATCGAGAGCGGCGAACCGCGCGAGGTGATGCACTTCGCTCTCCTCATCGGCTACGGCGCCAGCGCCATCAATCCTTACTTGGCGATCGAGACCATCCACGATATGAAGCGGCAAAACCTGCTGCCCGCCAATGTCACCGCGGAATACGCCGAGAAGAACTTCATCAAGGCCATCAACAAGGGCCTGCTGAAGACCTTCTCGAAGATGGGCATCAGCACCTTGCAAAGCTACCGCGGCGCGCAGGTATTCGAGGCCGTGGGATTGAACACGCATCTGATCGATACATACTTCGCGGGAACCGCTTCGCGCATCGAGGGCGTGGGCCTGGATGTGCTGGCGCGCGAGGCTGCGCTCAAGCACGCTTACGCGTTCAAGCCACTGACCGAGTCGGAGACCGATCTCGTGGTTGGCGGCCAGTATCAATATCGCGAGGGCGGCGAGTATCATCTGCTGAACCCGCTCACCATCGGCAAACTGCAACAGGCCGTGCGCCAGAACAATCCAACCACTTTCCAGGAGTACACCGATCTTCTGGACGATCAGAACCGCACCTTGTGTACGCTGCGCGGCCTGCTCAGGTTGAAATTCGCGGACGAGCCGATTCCGATCGAGGAAGTGGAGCCGGCCAAAGAGATCGTCAAGCGCTTCACGACCGGCGCCATGAGCTTCGGGTCAATCAGCAAAGAGGCGCACGAGACGCTGGCCATCGCCATGAACCGTATTGGCGGCATGTCGAACACCGGCGAGGGTGGCGAAGATGAAAACCGCTTCAAGCGCGACGCCAACGGCGATCTGCGCCGCAGCGCGGTCAAGCAGGTAGCCAGCGGCCGCTTCGGCGTGACGGCCAACTATCTGGTCAACGCGGACGAGCTCCAGATCAAAATGGCGCAAGGCGCCAAGCCTGGCGAAGGCGGCCAGTTGCCCGGCCACAAGGTGGATGAGGTCATCGCGAAGCTGCGCTTCTCTATCCCCGGCGTTGGCCTGATCTCGCCCCCGCCGCACCACGACATCTACTCGATCGAAGATCTGGCGCAACTAATCTACGACCTGAAGAACGTGAACCCGCAGGCGCGCATTGCCGTCAAGCTGGTCTCTGAAGTGGGCGTTGGGACAGTAGCAGCCGGCGTTTCCAAGGCTCATGCCGATGTGGTGCTCATCTCCGGCGACACGGGCGGCACCGGCGCTTCGCCGCTGAGCTCGATCAAGCACGCCGGGCTGCCCTGGGAGCTGGGCCTTGCTGAAACCCAACAGGTGCTGCTGCTGAACGACTTGCGCAGCCGCATCAAAGTGCAGACCGACGGCAAGCTGCAAACCGGCCGCGATGTCATCATCGCCGCGCTGCTGGGCGCGGAAGAGTTCGGCTTTGCCACCATGCCGCTGATCAGCATGGGCTGCATCATGATGCGCAAATGCCACTTGAATACCTGCGCGGTGGGTATCGCCACCCAGGACCCGGTGCTGCGCGCGCGTTTTACCGGCCAGCCGGAACACGTGGTCAACTTCTTCTTCTTCATCGCGGAACAGGTACGTCAGAATATGGCCAAGCTGGGCTTCCGCACCGTGGACGAGATGGTGGGCCGTGTGGACAAGATCGATGCCGCCGTGGCCGACGTGCACTGGAAGGCCAAGGGAATCGATCTCTCCTCGATTCTCTATTCACCCACTCTGCCATCCCGCGTAGCGCGACGCAAGATGCAGGCCCAGGATCACGGCCTGGACAAGGCGCTCGATCATCAGCTGATTGCCAAGGCCGCGCCGGCGCTGGAATCCAAAACACCGGTCACCGGCAGTTTCGCCATCCGCAACGTGCATCGTACCGTCGGCGCGATGCTCGGAGGCGAAATCGCCCGCCGCTACGGCTCCGCTGGACTGCCAGACGGCACCATTCACTTCCGCTTTACGGGATCGGCCGGGCAGAGTTTCGGAGCATTCGTTCCCAACGGCGTCACGCTCGAGCTTGAAGGCGATTCCAACGATTACTTGGGGAAGGGGCTCTCCGGCGGGCGCATCATCGCTTACCCGCCCAAAACTTCGAGCTTCCTGCCCGAAGAAAGCATTCTGGTAGGAAACGTGGTTCTCTACGGCGCTACCACCGGCGAGGCCTTCCTGAACGGCATCGCTGGGGAACGGTTTGCCGTACGCAACTCCGGTGCGACGGCCGTTGTTGAAGGCGTGGGCGACCACGGCTGCGAATACATGACCAACGGCACGGTGATCGTGCTGGGCTCGACCGGGCGCAACTTCGCCGCAGGCATGAGCGGCGGCATCGCTTATGTCTACGACGATCAGGGCGACTTCTCGACGCGGCGCTGCAACCTGGCCGCAGTGGATCTGGAGCCGCTGGCCCTTGCCGAGGACGTGGAGCGCGTGCGCGGCCTGCTCGAACGCCACCGCGACCTGACCGGCAGCCCCCGGGCCGCCTGGATTCTGGAGCACTGGGCTGACGCGCAGCCGCGATTTATCAAGGTCTTTCCGCACGAGTACAAGCGCGTTTTGGGCATTGATCGCGTCGAAGGAACGCCGGGTGCAGACTCGGTAGCGATTCACCCCGTTTCTCCAAAAACTCCGTCGCCACTGGCGGCTACGACAGAGGTGCATCATGGGTAAGGTCAGTGGTTTCCTTGAGATTCAGCGCGAACAGCCCACCCGCCGCAAGGTCGAGGAGCGGCTCAAGGACTGGTTCGAGATCTACGAGCCCTTCCCCGAGGAGAAGCAAAAAGAGCAGGGCGCGCGCTGCATGGATTGCGGCGTGCCCTTTTGCCACACCGGCTGCCCGGTCAACAACCTGATCCCCGATTGGAACGACCTGGTCTACACCGGCCGCTGGGAAGCAGCCATCCGGCGTCTGCACGCCACCAACAACTTTCCTGAGTTCACCGGCCGCATCTGCCCCGCCCCGTGCGAGGCCTCCTGCGTGCTGGGCATCAATCAGCCGGCCGTCTCCATCAAGCTCATCGAGCGCAGCATCGTCGAGCGCGCCTGGGACGAAGGCTGGATTCATCCCGAGCCTCCCGAGCAGAACACCGGAAAGCGCGTGGCAGTGGTGGGCAGCGGGCCGGCTGGCTTAGCTGCCGCGCAGCAGTTGCGCCGTGCCGGCCACTCCGTCACCGTGTATGAGAAGAACGACCGCATCGGCGGCCTGCTGCGCTATGGCATTCCCAACTTCAAGCTGGAAAAGCACATCGTCGACCGCCGCATCGAGCAGATGCGCGCGGAGGGCGTCACCTTTGTGACCAACGCGCATGTGGGCGTAAATGTTCCGGTCGAGGCCTTGACCGATCACTATGACGCCATCCTGCTGGCCGGCGGCTCGGAACAGCCGCGCAACCTGAATATTCCAGGCCGCGAGTTGAAGGGCGTCCACTTCGCCATGGAGTTCCTGCCTCAACAGAATCGCCGCTGCGAAGGCGATCCCGAGACGGCCTTTCTGCCCGATCCTTCCCAGGCCATTCACGCCGCGGGCAAGAACGTGGTCATCATCGGTGGCGGCGACACGGGCGCCGACTGCCTGGGCACCAGCCACCGCCAGGGCGCCAAAAGCGTCCACCAGTTTGAGATCATGCCCAAGCCGCCCGGCCAGCGCGCCGCCTCCACGCCCTGGCCGCTTTGGCCTTTGCAGTTGCGCACCGAGAGCTCGCACGAAGAGGGCGGCATCCGCGACTGGAGCGTCAATAGCATTAAATTCACCGGCGACGAAAACGGCAACGTCAAGCAGTTGCACCTGGTGCGCGTGGGTCCACCGCCGAAGTTCGAGCCTGTTGCCGGTTCGGAGTACACCCTAGAGGTCGATCTGGTCCTGCTAGCTATGGGCTTTCTGGGCCCGGTGCGCTCAGGCATGATCGAGCAATTGGGCCTGGCGCTCGACAACCGCGGCAATGTAGCCGCCAACGCGGAATACATGACTTCGGTTGACGGGGTCTTTGCCGCCGGCGATATGCGCCGGGGCCAGTCGCTGGTGGTTTGGGCCATTTCCGAAGGCCGCAAGGCCGCCGCCGCCATCGACAGCTACCTGACCGCCAAGGCGGATTCGGAGCCGCTGCTGCGCCGGGCGCTGGTCTAGAGGGTTTTCAGGGAAAACACAAGGCCATCGGACTCCAGCACAAATCTGGGTGCCCGATAGACAGGTCTCCGTCCGTGGTATGGAGGTCCGATTCTCTGACTTGGGACGAACCGCGAAAGTCGCTTACTTCCTGTGCTTTGGCTGGCCCAGCGAGATAACCTCAATCGCCACTGGAGCCAGACCGGACTTGGTGATCTTTAGCTCCTGAGCGGCAGCGTAGGAGAGGTCGATGACCCGCCCCTCGTCCAGAATGCCGCGATCGTTGATGCGCACCACCACCGACCTCTTGTTGTTCTGATCCACCACCCGCACCAGGGTGCCAAAAGGCAGGGTGGGGTGGCAGGCGGTCATGGCATACATATCGAAGCGTTCGCCGCTGGCTGTGCGATGGCCGTTAAGCACCGACCCGTACCAGGAGGCAATGCCGTGAAGAAAATCTGCACCTCGAGCCAACTTGGATTTGCGCACGATCGGCGGCGCAAGCTCTGCCGGCGTTGCGCTCAGGATCGGAGCTGCGGGAGGCATGGTTGAAGCGGGTCGGGAAAGCCGTGCATCCGCCTGCACGGCCGGCGTGAAGAGTGTAACCACCAAAGCGGCCAGCGCAACCGAGGAAACTCCCGCCGCGAAGCAAATCGCCAGCGGAGTTTTCAAGCTCATACTGCGTGATTCTCTTCGTATAACCATCCCACGATTTTACTGGATTGTTACTCCTTTTCCCAGATTTCTCACATAAATCCGCCCAAATTTCAGACAAATACCTATAACTTTAGCTCAAGGCCCCTATACAACGTAAGTTGCAGAAAATAATAATGTTCCCGCAGCTCACGCACGGATAGCCGATGCCGAGTTTGTGGCAATCATAAGGAGCTCCACTCCGCCGGCAGCCACCGCGCCCAAGCGACGTAATCAAGTGGGTTCCCACGGCCATCTTCTTGATTGCAAGCTGGTTTTCCAGAGATTCAAAGGCTTGACCATGAAGATAGGCCTTGGCTGCGCTTGACCTCCGCGCCACGGGTCACGGAACATTGTCTGGAACTCCTCCATGCTGGTTAGCGCGGCTCCTTTCTTCGTCTTTCTCGTTGCGGTGTGCCTGCTCTACTGGGCCGCTGCCGGGTCGCGCCGTCTCCAGTTGGCGGTGCTGGTAGCGGCAAATCTGTTTTTTCTGGCCCGCTTCAGCATCATCTACCTGGCGCTGCCCCTCGCGGCAAGCGCGGACTTCCTCGTTGGCCGCGGATTCGCCCGATATCGGGAGCCGGTTCAGCGCCGGCTGCTGCTCGGGGTTTCGCTGGCGATCAATCTGGGCCTGCTCGTCGCGCTCAAGTTAGTTCCACTTTTGACTGCCGGACGCCTCGCATGGCTGTTTACGCTGAGCCTTTCGTTCTATTGTTTTCAATCACTTACCTATACAATCGGTCTCTATTTCGGCGAGATGCAGCCGACCCGCAGTTACCTGGCCTATCTGGCCTCCGCGCTATTCTTTCCATCGATGACGGCGGGGCCGATCCCCCGCCAGGGCAAGCTGCTGGACCAACTAGCCAAGCCCTTTGCCTTCAATGCGGAGGACGGCGGCCGCGCCATGCTGCTGATCGCTGTCGGCCTGGTCAAGAAGCTGCTGATTGCCGACTATCTGGCCAACAATCTAGTGGGCCGCATTTTCGATACCCCGGCTCTTTATTCGAGCGTGGAAACGCTGGTGGGGATCTACGCCTACGCTCTTCAACTCTTCTTCGACTTTTCGGGCTACACCGACATCGCCATCGGTGCGGCGCTGCTGCTCGGCATCCGGCTGCCTGAGAACTTCCGCCAGCCATACCTCGCCGTGAACGTGGCCGAGTTCTGGCGACGCTGGCACATCACATTCTCCGAGTGGCTGCGCGACTACCTCTTTGACGTGCTGCCCAAGCGGCGCAAGCATCCCGTGCTCTCCTATGGCTATGCCTTCCTGGTCACGTTTACCCTGGGCGGGCTGTGGCACGGAATCTCCTGGACCTTCCTGATCTGGGGCGTGCTGCACGGGCTGGCACTTGGCGTGGTCTTCGCATGGAAGCGCATTCGCAAATTGCCCTCTCCCTTTTGGTGGGCCAAGTTGGTGGGCGGCCTGGTAACCTTTCACTTTGTTTGCTTTACGTGGGTATTTTTTCGGGCAACCTCGCTTGAAAACGCGCTGGCCATCCTGCGCAGTCTGGGTGCGCTGACCGAGTCGGCGGGCAATCTGACGCCGCTGCTGCTGGGCGTATTGGTGCTGGCAGCAGTAATCCATTCGTTGCCGCCGCACTGGTTTGAGATTTCGGCGGCCGTGGCTGCGCGCACGCCCTTCTGGGTGCAGGGACTGGCTATGGCCGGCCTGATTCTGCTCATTCAAACGCTGGCGGGCCGCGGCTCCGCTCCCTTTGTCTATGGCAATTTCTGATTTTTCCGAACCCTCCGCCGGGCCGCCACGTCCCGGCCCGGCTGGCGGAGGCTCGGGCTTTCCGCTCAAGACGGCGCTCGCCATTCTGGTGCTGGCGGACGCGCTGCTGGGCTGGCGTCTCTATGTGGATCACGGCAAGGGCCTGAACCCCAGTATCTTTGCGGAGACGTTCCGGATACGCTGGCCTCATCCGCCTGCTCCTGTAATTCCCAAAGCGCCCGCGATTCAAGCTAACGGAAAACTTCCGCCCGTCTCGGCAGTCTTTGTGGACGACAGCAACAGCCTGGATCCGTTTTTTGCGGGGCTGTGGAAGCTCGAACAGGAAAGACTGGCCCAGGCGAATCCGGCCGTGGGCAAATCAAGCGACTTGGTCACCATCCTTCACTATGGCGACTCGCCGACGACCGCCGACCTGATCACGGGAGACATACGCGCCCAGTTGCAATACAGGTTTGGCGACGCCGGTCGCGGCTACACGCTCATCGCCAAGCCGTGGGCGTGGTATGGCCATCGCGGCGTGGAGATCAGCGATCACGGCTGGAAGATGCGCACCGGCGTAGGCCTGGTACGCGAGGGAATCTATGGTCTGGGAGGCGCGGCCTTCGAGGGGCAACCCGGCGCATGGAGCAAGTTTCGATTGACTGAGTCGGAACAGACGGCCGTGGACGTCGAGTACCTGGCCAAACCTGGCGGCGGCGCATTTGCCGTCGAGGCGGACGACGTAAGAATCCTGGAGCAGACGACCGACGCTGAGATGCAGACCGCCGCTTCGGTTCACGTAGCGCTTCTACCCGGCACGAAGACCGTCTCCATCCGGCCTACGGCGGGAACCGTGACTTTGTTTGGCGCGGACTTCCGCCGCGGGTCGAGCGGCCTGCTTTACGACAGCCTGGGCCTGAACGGCGCAACCACCTCCGTGCTGGCGCGTGTGTTGCAGCCGATGCTCTGGCAGCAGGAGCTTGACCGTGCCGCGCCAGCGCTGGTGATTATCAACTACGGCTCCAATGAGAGCAGCTTCGGCACATTCGTTCACAAGCAGTATGCGGCTGAGTTGCGTCTGGCTATAGAGCGGCTGCGCGTTGCTGCCCCCGGCACACCTGTTCTGGTGATGAGTCCGATGGATCGCGGGGAGCGCAGCGGGTTGGACGAGATCAAGACCATGAGCACCATTCCCGAGATCGTCGCCATTCAGCGCCAGGAGGCCGCCGAGACGCACTGCGCCTTCTTTGACACATACGACGCGATGGGTGGCGACGGGACCATGGGACGCTGGTATGCGGCCAGTCCCCGGCTGGTAACCGCCGACCTGCTGCATCCCACGCCACAAGGAGCGAGCATCGTCGCCGGCCACTTCGTGGAGCAGTTGGGGCTGGGATACAATCGATGGAAGATGCGACATGGAATTTCCCTGCCAGCCGCAAGCCCCGCAGCCGCTCCCCAGGCTAGTGTGAACAAGCCTGCTGCCGCTAAAGCTGCCCCACCTCATTCAGCATCCCGCCACAAGCCTGCCGCAGGACACAGCGGAAAGAAAGCCAAGAACCAATGAGCTGGCAAGTTTCAGTCCGGCGTCTTGTGGTGCGGTTGCATGTGACCACGGCTGCCGCTTTGCTGTTCGTGCTCCTTGGCGCTTCCCTGCTGCCTGCGGCACCGGCCACAAAGAAACATCACTCCGTAACTGGCAAAGCAACGCGATCGCGAGGCCGTACCCGTGTGCACTACTATGCCGGGCCGCGCCTCGACCCCGCGCACAAGGCAGCGTTGATCGAGGAGATCGGCACACGACTCAAAGAACCGGTTGCGAAGCCCATCGCCTACCCGTCCGCGCTGGACGGGTTTTATGCCCAGCTCGCCTCCCATGAGTCCTCGGTCAAAGCCGCGGAGTTGCAAACCGGCACAGTGCGCGTCCTTCAGTTTGGGGACTCGCATACAGCGGCGGATATGTTTACCGGCGAAGCCCGGCGCGTCTTCCAGGAGCAATTCGGCGATGGCGGCATCGGCTATTCCTACGCCGGACACCCCTTTGCCGGTTACAGGATTCTGGGCTCGGCGCGGTCGCAATCGTCCGGGTGGAAGACGCAAGGAAACAAGTTCCTCCAGCTCGGCGACGGCCAAACCGGCCTTGGCGGCATCAGCATCTCAACCGAGCGCGCCGGAGAGTGGGTCACCCTGGACGCGCCCTGCGCCACACTCGAACTCCAATACCTGGAACAACCCGGCGGCGGCACCCTGCGCTTTACCGACAACGGCGGCGATCCGGTCGAGATTCAGACCGACGCTTCGGTAATTGGCCCCGGTACTTATAACTACTTTTGTCCACCCGGCGACCACCATTTTGAAGTGGCCACGGAGCAGAGCGCGCCGGTAACTCTATTAGGCTGGGTTGCGACACAGCCCGGAGTTACCTGGGAATCGATCGGCATCAACGGCGCAGAAGCGCCTCTGATCTTGAAATGGGATCAACCGCTCTTTTCGCGCTATCTCAAGGATAACTCTCCAGCCCTGATCGTCCTGGCCTACGGAACCAACGAGGCTGCCAGTCCCCTTTGGGACGAGGACAGTTATCGCATGGCCTTTGCCTCGATCATCGATACACTCCATCAGTATGTTCCGGAGTCGTCAATTCTCGTGGTCGGCCCGGCAGACCGTTCAACAACCCTGCATCGTGTGTGGCATCCCTACACGGGAACCGATCGCATCGTCCAGGCGCAGCGCGCCGTTTGCCGCACCCACGGCTGTGCCTACTGGGACCAGCGCGAGCGCATGGGCGGCCTGGGAGCCATGCAGGAATGGGTTTATGCGGGCTGGGCGCAGCCTGACCACACTCATTTCACAGGCGAAGGATACCGGGCTCTGGCCGATGCGCTGCTGGCTGATCTGATGACCGGCTACCAAGCCTACAAAGAACGGAAGCCCGCCGACAGCGAAACGACGGCGCAAGGAGCGACAGATGGAGCCGCAAGCTCGAATCCTTAAAGTCCTTCAGAAAGTTAGCGGAAAAGAGTTAAGCCCCAGCGCGGATGAGTCGCTGTTTGTTTCAGGGTTATTGGACTCCTTTGCCCTGACCGACTTTGTCAGCGGCCTGGAAGATGAGTTCAGCGTCTCCATTCCCGACTCCGACTTATCGGCGCGCAAATTCGACACCATAAGCAAGGTCGAGTCCTACCTTGCCTCCAAGGCATAACTCATGGCATATCTGCGCGCCTTCGGATCGTGGCTTCCGCCGCGCCGTGTGACCAATCCCGAAATTGCGGCGCAGGTGGATGCAACCCCAGAGTGGATTCTCGAAGTCTGCGGCATTGAGGAGCGCCGTTACGCATCCGACCACGACACGGTTGCGAGCATCGGCCTGTTGGCCGCGCAGAATTGCCTGGAAAAAGCCGGCGTCTCCGCCGCGGATTTAGGCATGATTCTGGTGGCAAGCGGATCGAGCGACCGTTTTTGCCCAGGGCCTGCCAGCCAGATTGCTGCCGCACTCGGCCTTTCCTCAACGCCCGCACTCGATATTCCAGTCGCCTCCGCAGGGTCGCTGATCGGGCTGGCTTTGGCCGCTCAACTTGCGCCCGCCATGGGCCGCGTGCTGGTGGTGGGCGCGGAGATCATGTCGCGCCGCGTCCGCCTCGATCCCGCGGGCAAAAACACCGCGATCCTCTTCGGCGACGGCGCGGGCGCCGCCCTGGTTGACGCAGAAACAGGCTTTGCCCGCATCGCCGACTCCTCCTTGTTTACCGATGGCGCTTCGGCGGAGATTCTCTTCATCCGAGACGGGCAGATTCACATGGACGGGCCAGCGGTCATTTTGCAGGCCTCGCGCAAGATGCCCCGCGCCATCAACGAACTGCTCACCCGCAACGGCATCGCGGCCACCGAGGTGGAAGCATTCCTTTTACACCAGGCTAATTTGAACCTGATCGTGCGCGTTGCCGCATCGGTTAAGGCTCCTCGGGAGCGGTTCTTTACGAACATCGCCCGCTACGGAAACACCTCATCGGCCTCGCTGCTGATCGCAGCCGATGAGTGGCATCGCGGACAAACCGCCGCACTAGTCGGCCCTCTGGTCTTCTCCGCTTTTGGTGCCGGATTGAACTGGGGCGCGCTGCTGGCGGTTCCGCGCTAGCTTTGCTCCGATACTTCATAGCGAGCGGTGGGTCGCCGTACATTTGTTGATCACTTGCGCTGGAGCGCTGGCGGCCAAATACCGGGAATGCGCCTGGTCATCGTCTTGAAATAGGCCAGTGCCTGATCGGCAGGCCAACCAGCGGTGACGTCATTCACCGTCTTCGTCACAAAGGTTTCCACGGTTGCGCACGAGCACCCGCATTGCAAGGTCTTGATGGCTCCAAACAGGCTTTCATCGGGATTGAACGCTTGACTCTGCTCTTCCAACTCCAACATCGCCACGGGATTCCCGGTGTGGGCCATATTCTGAAAGAACACCGGAAACTCGGAAGTTATCGCGCTGACCTCGCCGAGCAGGCCTTCGACCGTCGAGCTGGGCGGAATAGGCGTATCGAGATCGCAGTCCTTCTCCACACCAATGGTTCTCGTCCCTTTGTCTTCCTGGACGTTGTCGAAGGTTGCGTGCTGCATCTCATGCGTACCCAACCCTAACAGCTGTTCGGTTGCTTCGGACTGCTTCTCCGTTGGCGGCCCAACAATGTCCAGCTTGGCTGCGTCGTCCTCGGTCTCCGCGGGAATTTGAACGCAGAACTTATCGTTCGGCGCGGGAGGAGATCCAGGGCTGCCACCAGGAAAATTTGAGCATTGCGTCGTCTGTGCGCCAACCTTATCCGGATCCGAATGAGAATTGACGAAGAAGCCCGCTACCTCCGGCTTCAGCGGAATTCCGTGCGAGGTAAGCAGCTTCTCGAAATGCGCTGCGCGCTCACCCATCCGAGCCTCCAGAATGGCTTCCTTGCTCCCAGCCGGAGCCGCGGCAAGCTTTGCTGCTCTATCTTTTTCAGCCTTGTCGACCGCCGCGCCAAACGTGGCGGGGTTGCCCGAGGCTAAATTCGCGCACTCGGCGGCGCTGCGACACGGCGCGCGGCGCACGAACGGATGCGCTCCGCGCTGTTGCGCCACATGTGTCAGCTCGTGAGCCAAAAGCCGCCGCTCGGCATCGGACCCCAAGCCCGAGTGGCCTGCTCCGAACACTATATGGTCCCCGACGGCATAGGCGAGAGCGCCCACGGAGCGGGCCGATGCGGCGGCAAGACTATCGTCGTGAATTCGAACATGGTCGAAGCTGCGCAAAGCGCGGCTCAAAAAACGCGCGGCTTGCCGCATCAAGCGGGCGGCCGACGGAGCGCCAAACATCGTGTACAACGGCCGGCGCCTCATCACCCTGCGCGAGCGCACCATCCGATTTGGCGTGCAACTTCTCGTCTTCTTCTGCGCATGCAGCGCACTTGCGGTGGAGAACCGGTGGGCCAGCCGGAGCAGATACAGCCGGATCGGGCATGCGCATGACCTGGTCGGCCACACGATCCGCTTCGGCTTCGAGCGGGTCGTTGACTGCGCCGATACTGAGCTTGCACTGGAGTCGCGGCGTGGCCTGAGATAGGCGGCGCAAAGCTGAACGATTGCCCGAGTAGCCAACAGCCGCTACCTCCTGATTTGAAGCAACCGCGCGTGTGCGGTTCATATCTTGCAGGGCATTGGCCGGGGTCGTCGCTCGTCTTGAAACTCTTGCGCGCAGCATCTCAGATACCTCGAAACAGTCGAATGGTTCTATCGCTATGTTTTTCAAATAAGGCCTCGGATTGGAATCGCACCAATCCTAAAACTAGCGTTGCATCGGACTTTAGTGGTACTTTTTCACCGCCAGGCTCATGAACGCTGGCGGGAAATATTGATATATCTCGGACAGCAGCATCGAGAGGTCGTCCTTCACTTCGAAGTGAAAGGCGCGCGGACCCGGAGTTTCGCGCGGCGGTCTGCATTAGGCAGCCTTTGCGCTGTTGTCCTGGCTCGCGGGAGGGGGCTCCGCAGTGGTCAACAGCGGGGCGAGAGCCGGAGTCAAGGCCGGCACTGTCTCCGGGATCGTGGCCCCACCCGAAGCAATGGCGGCGAGTACCGCAACGATAATCGCTGCGACCAGAGCCTCCAGCGCAAGAACTCTCAAGTAACAGTCGAGATCGGCCTCGATGCAGATTTGATAGACAAGCAGTCCGCTTGCCGCGCGAGTCGGCGCGAGTGTGACTACAGGCAGTCCGCAAGCCATGGCTGGAGCGGCAAGAGCAGGGCCGCCGATTGCCGTGATCGCCGCCGCCAGCGCAGGCCCGGCCAGCGGGATTGGCAGTGACGGAGTCGGAGTGTAGGAACTGCCGCGTACATAGGGCAGAGAGTTGAAACTCATGAAGGCATCGATCGCCGCCAGCTTGGCTCGTCCGGCAGGCCGCCCGTCGGCAGAATCCGGTTTTACATCGTAGAACTCCTTTACGCCACGGGTGTCTAGAATATCGGGCACGAGAATGCCGCCGGATAAAGCAATCTGCCCCGCCAGCAGAGCAACATTCAGGCTAGGATGGTGCGATGCAAGAAAGGCCACATAGGCCATGGGCCCAAGTGGATTGTCGAGAAAAACATTCCCGAAGGGCGTTCCTCCCATCTTTGCGATATAGTCCGCCTCGACAAGAGTTTCAGCGAGCGTGCCGAAGGCGGAGGCTGTGGCGACGTCGACCACGAAGCTCGGAGCGAAACAGCCCTTTCTAGTGGCACGTTGAATCGTCGAATCCGCAGTTCGGCGCAATCGAGGCGGGCTCCCGTCTCCTTCGCGCTGTGGAGCTACGCCGCCCTGCTGCACAACGTGCGCGAGTTCATGCGCCAGCAGTTTCTTTCCTTCTACAGTGTCCGGATTGTAATGCTGCGGCGCGAAGACGATATTCAGGCCCGAAGCGTAAGCCAGCGCATTGATGGCCAGTGCGGAGAGTCCGGCATCCCGATCGCTGTGGACACGAACGGGGCGAAGATCGGCGCCAAGACGCGGCTCAAAGAAAGAACGCGTCGCCGCATCGAGCGGTTGTCCAGAGGAACTCAGAACATCGTGTACGATTGGCGGAGCCTCGCCCGGCAATGCGGCGGTTCCGTTCGGCTTGGCATGCACCTTTTTATCTTCTTCTTCGCAAGAGGCGCATTTGCGGTGGATCCGCGGCGTTCCCGAAGAGACCGCAACATCGGGATCGGGCATGCGCATGACCTGATCGGCCACGCGATCCGCTTCAGCTTCATGCGGGTCATCGACTGCGCCGACGGTGAGCTTGCACTGGAGATGCGGAGCCACGTGAGATAGCCGGCGCAACATGGCCTGATTGCCGATGCTGCCGTGGTTGCCGGACAGGCCGCTGTGGGCATGAAACCGCGATGGGGCCGGGGGGACTCGGTTCGCTGTCACATCCTTGATTGAAGCTTTGGCTCTCAGCATGACGGTCTCCCTGGGAATGTGGGAAGTCCGGGGAATAGTTCTCTTGGTTGTGCGAGCCGCAAGCTTGAGGCCATCACCCAACGTAACAACGAAGCACAACTGCGCAGCAATCAGCGGCGCTTCGGGCATGGAAAAAGGAGCTGCAAAACAGCTCCTTCCATATAGCTCTAACGGGCGTCGAACCCTCTAGCACGATACGCGCTATCCTCTCCGGAGGTGAGAGCAGTTGAGTAACTGTACTGCACTTTTGGCCACTAAGTCAAATGTTTTTTTGCGACTTATGGGATGTTATCGGTCGTTCGGAATGAGGCTGTCCAGTTAGGCGAAGTCGAGGCATTATCGGCCGCCTTCCAGAGGTTGGCAGTCGATGAAGGATTATTGCCTGGCTGGGCGTAAATGCCGTAGGTGAACTGCTGCATGCAGTTGCGTTCGATGAGTATCCGCGGGCCGAAGATGCCGGCGACCCGGATGGCGTAAATGTCCTGGCCGGCGTTGGGACCGCGCGTCAGCGCGATTTGATTGTCGCTGATGAGGGCGCTGGTAGCGCAGCCCAGATAGATGCCGTGGCGGTCGCCGGACATCTCGGGGGTCAGGAGAACATTCACTGTATTGCCGCAGATTTGTACCTGTTTGACCGCAAGGTCCGTCGAGGGCGGCGAGGTTTTCATGTCGCTGAGTCCGACATGTATCCCTTGAGCGGTGCCGTCGATGGTGTTGTTGAGAATGCGGATATCGTTGGCTAGATTGCCGGCGACAACAATGCCCTGCGACGAAATCGAGTAGAGCTGAGGCAGGATGGCATTGGCGTAGTTGCGAAATGCGAGGGAGACCGTATTCGGAGCTTTGAAGACGGCCAACGCGGTCTGTTTAATCGTGCTGTGGATTTCTCCTTCGGTGCTGGTCGCGCTCAATCCCGCGGCCCGAAAGGCATCGGTCCAGGCGTTGGTGAGCTTGGCGCTGCTGAGGAACTGAATCTGGAACGTACCGAAGGTGGCGTTGATGTGGGCAAGACCAACCAGACCCAGGTTGACATGAGGCAGCGTTGCGGCCACATTGACGATTGTGTTGGTAGCTTTCGTTACGACGGTTGCTGCCTGCGCTGCCCCGGCTGCAGGCACGGACTCGGTTGTGCCCGCGGGCGCTGGCGTGGACGCGGGTTGCGCGGGCGCGGTCTTGGCGGCGTTGACAGCCGCAGTAGTGCCCGCTGCCGTGCGCTGCTTCTTGAGGAGCCGCGCTTTGGCCTGTTTGGTGGTGGGCGGCGCGGTGTTGGTGATCGTCATCGAATGCGTAAGATTCTTTGCAAGGCGAGAAATAATCAGGGGGTGATTGGCCAGGTCGGCAAGCTTGTAATTGAGCTGCGCCTGGGATGCATAGACGAGGTTGCCCTCAATCTGCGCGCGATCGGCGTTCACCATCAAGATGCCTACCTGGCAATACCCAACTTTGAACTGACTGTTGAGCACGCGTACGTTGTATTGCGGCCCGGCTGCGGTTGAGGGCGGCACAGCGTTGTAAACCGCGAGACAGGATGCGGAGCGGAGATCGGCGTCAGCGCAGGAGAGGGTGACGCGCTCCACATCGACCTGAGCGCAACTGCGCATCGTGACCGCGCCCTGCAGGCCGACGGTATTGTTGCTGCTCGTGTAACCGGCCACGCCGGCCGACACGGAAAGATCAGACAAGGTGACGGAAGGGCAATTGTCGAATTCCAGCACAGCTTCCAACGTTGGGCCCGTGATCAAAGTGCCTTGGCCGGCGCCGATGATCTTGACCACCTTGTTGGTGAAGTTGATCTTGTTGGCGACGGTGAATGTGCCCGGCTGGAAGCAGATTGTCAACGCGTTTGACTCGCCGGCCAGGGCGACGTTGAGCTGGCTGAGCCATTCCGTTGAGGGATCGAGCACGAGATTGCAGCAGATGCAATCGCTGGCATCGGTCAGCGGCAAAAAGTGTTTGCGGCAATCGGCGACCAGCGCCCAGCCCTCATTCGGCCCCGGGCCCACGATGGCCAGATCGCAGAGCCATTGCCTGGGACCATCGGGGGGTTGTGGACCCTCAGTGTAGCGTTGCGGATAAACCTGCTGCGGCGTATTGGGACGGACGGCAAAGTGCCAGAACGGCCGAGCCTGCAGAGGAGCCGTGGGCAGGGCATCGATCTTGACCGTGACAGCAAGCCCGGAAACGCTGTCGAGCTGCTTACTCTGGCCCGAGGTAAAGGGGACTTCCGCCTGCCACAGGCGGACAAAAAGAGTATCGGTATCGGTGGGCAGAGTGGTGCCCGGTGGCAATGTCAACTGCTGGGTGGTGCTGTCGTAAACCGTTCCCGTTCCCAGCGTAACGATCAGGCCTTGCGGCGCGGCGACATAGTTATCATCGCCGGGATTGCCCAGCACCATCGTGGTTTGCAATATCTCGATCACCTGCCCCGGTTGCGGGGTATGCGCGTTATCCACGGGCGCCTGATCCAGTTGCAAAACCTGCGGACTCACCACGGTGACGCGATAGAGAAACGACGCGTTATTCCATCCCCAAAGCAGGGTTCCCGAGGGTGCCGTAAAGCTGGCGACGGTCACCATCACCAGTTGATTGTCAGAGCCAAGATAGCCGCCCTGAGCCGGCGGGCAGCAAGGATCGGAGGTCGTCGTAGGGGGAAAGAAGCTGACCTCGAGGCTGGCATCGAAGTCAAGCGCCAGCGAATGCGGGTGCCAGTTTAGTCCGACGGCTTTGAGGGTCTTGCGCAGTCCCGCTTCGGCGGCGTCGCAGAGTGTGGCATCTGTGGACCACTGGATAAAGTGCTGCATGAGCCGCGTACGCGCGGCGGTATCCGGGCCGCCCAGGGCGACTTCAAGCAGCGCCTGATCCTCGGTGGCCGAGATGTTCTGCTCCGTCACCAGGAGGGCCACAACAGAATTTCCCTGCTTCGTCTCCGTCAGCGGGGGCTGATCGAGCCACTCCGGCTGGTTGGCGAGCGGAACAGTCTTGTCCAGAGTCATCCGCCAGCCGCCGACATACATGATGCCGGGCTCGACCTGAAGGTTTCCTTTCGAGCCGATGGAAACCTCATAGCCGTTCTGATCCGGTGTGCCGCAGGGGCCAATGACGTCGATCGTCTCAAGCCGGAGGGCTTCACTGGCGATCGAGACCTGTTCGTTGACGTCCGCCTCGAGGGTAACGCGGCCCTGTTGTGCGACCACCGAACGGTAGTCGCGCGTTCGATCGAATCCGATACGTGCGCAATCGCTTCCCATGTTAGTACTCCTTCGAGCGCTGGTGCAGTGTTCTAATCCACATCGATCCAAACCGGGAACTGCCCGATCGGAGAATACTCTTCATACTTCAACGCAAGACCGCGGCGCTTGAGCGGAACGCCTTCAAGACAGTAAACGCCCATTTCGGAGCCGTTCTGCGCTCCGTTGACAATCGTTTGCAAATCGCCCTCGCCGGCCGTCGAACTACTACAGTCATTGGCGCCGCTACTGGCGGCGAGGATGTTTGAATCCACATCACTGAGAAGTCTTGCGTACTCCGGCTGGCCGAAGCTGCGCGACTCAAAGAGCGACGCTCCCGGGGCGACCTGAACAGAGCGATAAGGCTGATGCATGCCGCTGCCTGCTGCATAGGCGGTGAATCGCACGCACCCGAACTGCGGATCCTCCACCGTGGCCAAGTCGTCGAAGATGCACTCGGACGCCTGTAGCCGATGCGTGTAAGTGGGGCCCATCACCGTGCATCGGGAGAGCGATACGGCGCCTGTCGAGAAGCCCAGGGCGAGGTCCGCGAGCGCTAGCGGCCACGCTGCCTCAGCCTCGGCGGGAGTGAATTGCTCGATGGCCGCGGTCATCTCGTCGATCAGGATCTTCGACGGCTCCAGCCCATCGTAATGCTGGAGCGCGTCATCGAGCGCAGTTGCTCCTAACACCGCTTTTTTCGCCAGTGCGTTGGACTGGTTTTGAAGCGAAACAGCAAGGCTAGCCGGGTCGAAAATCGTCGGCTTGATGAGCTGGCCTGTGGTTGGAACCAGGTGGGTCGGGATCGACTGCAGAATGCTGTCGCTGGCCGTGAGTTGCTGAATGGCTCCTCCGTATCGCGTGCGAATGGGACCGACAATGCAGCGCTCAAGAACGAGATTGGTGACCGTGCCCTCGATGTAGAGCGTGCTGGGCCTGAGCGGCAAGCCGTCGATCGCGGTGCCAAGAATCGGCGCCGGGCTCGGCGGAGTTACACCCGATGTGCCGGGGTCGAGTGTCATCATGCGCAGGTAAACCGAGTCGAAGCCGCCTTGCAATACGATATCCGCGCCTTGCAGCAGGATGCCTTCAAGGACAAGCACGGTTGGTGAGCCTGAAGCGGCTGCGTGGCCGGTGATTGTCCACGTCTGGGGCGGGGCGCCGGTCCAGCGAAAGACGGGGCGCTGCCCGCTCACGGCGCACACGGCAACCGTCTTACCGTCGGGAACTTTCAGGGAGTGAGTAGGACCAGCGTAGGTCTGCGAGTCGGCGATTTCTATGTTCGCATCGGTAGCGACTGCCTTCAGAACTTTGTTGAGATCCGGACTCGCACTGTTGCCGCCATTGACTGTCGCTGTCATATCGGGCAACGGCACCGGCAGTTCGCTGAGGATGGAGTCGTTGTAGCCGCCCGCACCGATCTGCGATAGAAGTCCGAGGTTATAGCAGACTGCAAGCTCGCCCTCGGGAACATCGCCGATAAAACTGAAGCGGCCCGTTTCGGGATGAATGGAGAGTTGCGTCAGCGGCAAGGCCGCGCCCGTCCCG
>Ga0182024_10005024_pt1 | contig 29956 bp, 22 predicted proteins | sample P32metaG_FD_120480 | JGI IMG/M metagenome (GOLD analysis project Ga0182024, IMG submission 120480) | Permafrost microbial communities from Stordalen Mire, Sweden - P3-2 metaG (Illumina Assembly) | ecosystem: Environmental > Terrestrial > Soil > Wetlands > Permafrost | place: Sweden: Stordalen...
CCTTTCCAAGATTACCGGCACGGGCTGCGGCGTGAATGACATCCTTCGGTGACCGTATCGCCCAGAACATTTTCTGCAAGAAGCTCATGGTTTGTCCCGCTCGGACACTCGTATTACGCATCCAACATTCGATCACGAACCTTCTGCGGTTTTTCCACAGGGAACGATGGTATGATAGCACGAAAGCCGAAATTGGAAGCGATGAAGAAAAGTTGGGTTCAGCCGTACCCAAAACAAGGCTCAAACATGCCTATTTTGGGTACGGCCAACCCAATTTTCACGCCAATAGTGGCGTTTTGATACCCCCAAGGGGAGTCGAACCCCTGTCCTCTGGCTGAGAACCAGATATCCTAGGCCACTAGACGATGGGGGCGTCAAGGCGATTCTGCGAACACCTAGGAGCGAGGAATTATGGGCTTGGAGGGGCCGGCAGTCAAGGGGGCGCATGTTGTGTGCGTGGGGTCGGCCAGACCCATTTCGCGGCGGCCCGGCGGTTACGCAGTGCGGGCGATTCGCCGGGGCTGGAATGCCGCGTTCCCGGCGACGTGATCGGTCGAGGACGAGGGCCGGGTGTTTCGTCTTTTCCGAGGCTATTTGGCCCCCGAAAAAGGTGACCCTTACCAAGCGTCGAACACAAACGGGCGTCCCTGCGGGCCTGCGGCGAAACGAATACTGGTCAAATGAGCCGCGTCGAATCATTACGTCGAAGCACGGGCGATCTCTTCAATCAGTTCTCTCGGGCAGCCGATGTCGCCTACGGTGACTTGGCCGAGCCATTGCCTGGCGTCGGGGTTGGCGAAGCCGGCCTTCTCGGCGACGAACGTCACCGTCCGCGTGGCGCGGATGCAGGCGCCGAGCGGGCGGCCGGTGTCGCAGTCCAGGCCGCTGGGGAGATCAACTGCAACGACGGGGCGGGCGAGGCTTGCCACTGCCTCGACGAGCGCGGGGAAGGGATCGCGGGGCGGGGCGGCCAGGCCAGTGCCGAAGAGGGCGTCTACGATCAGGACGGCGGGGAATTGGCGGATCGATTCTGACGTGGCGGGGAAGGTGGGCAGGGCCATGGCCTGGACGATCTGCCAGTTGGCCAGGGCTTCGCCTTTGTAGCGGGCGGGGTCGGTGGCCAGGCCGATGGAAACGCTATGGCCGTGATTGTGGAGATGGCGGGCGACAGCCAAGCCGTCGCCGCCGTTGTTGCCGCCGCCGCAGAGGAGCAGGACCTGACCGGCGGGATTGATGGACTCGACGACGTCCGCCACCGCCCGGCTGGCGTTCTCCATGAGCACGACGCCGGGGATGAGGTACTGCTGGATGGACCGGCGGTCGATTTCACGAACTTGGGCGCGCGTCAGGCGAATTTGGCTGGGGTTTTTCATCATGACTCCGCTCGTCATTTGTCATTGGTCCTTTGTCCTTTGCCCTTTGCCACTTGTAACATCACTTGTCACTGGTGGTCCTGTTTCGAGTCCCTGGCACGGCCCCACAAGTCGTTCTGAAAGCTCGAGAAGGATGTGTCTGCACAAATGACCAGGGACAAAGGACAAATGACATCATCCCAATTATACTCCCCCGACCTTTATGCCTGACCCATTAATCCTTCTGACCAACGACGACGGCATCCGCGCCCCCGGCCTGGTGGCGATGTACCGCGCGCTTTCCGGGATCGGCGAGATCCACGTGGTGGCCCCCGAGACGGTGCAGAGCGCCACCGGGCATGGCATCACGCTGACGACGCCGCTGCTCACGCAGCGGGTGACGGTGGAGGAGACGTTCACCGGCACGTCGGTAGACGGCCGGCCAGCCGACTGCGTGAAGCTGGCGGTGGCCAAGCTGCTGCCGCGGCCGCCGGACCTGGTGGTCAGCGGCATGAACTCGGGGGCGAACGTCGGCATCAACGTCATCTACAGCGGCACGGTGGCCGCGGCCATCGAGGCGGCGTTCCTGGGCCTGCCGGCCATCGCCGTCTCGCTGTACCTCCGCAACCACATCCCCCTCGACTACCCGCGCTCGGCAGGGCTGGCCCGGCAGATCATCGACCAGATCCGCTCGGCCGGCCTGAAGGCCGGGCAGGTGGTCAGCGTGAACGTCCCGCCGCTGCTGCCTGATGAGCAGCCGACGGGGGTGAAAGTGTGCCGGCAATGCGTGCGGCCATGGGTGGACACGTATGAGGAACGCAAGGATCCGCGCGGCAGGCCGTATTTCTGGAACAGCAGCATCTTCACGCTCGGAGCGACGGAGCAGGACACCGACGTGGCCGCCCTGCGCGACGGGTATATCACGGTGACGCCGCTGCAGTTTGACCTGACGCAGTACCAGCAGTTGAAGGAGTGGCAGGGGAGGGAGTGGAAGGTGGCGAGCAAAAAGTGAGTGGGGAAGTGAGGAGTGCGGAGTTGGGGGGATCCGCGTCCCTTCTTATTTTGTGCTGGGGGCCGAACTCTTCGTCCAGGATGACCTCGAATCCGTCGGCCTGCTGCGTGGTCATTCTGCGCGACGCCTGGACGAAGCGAATGTCCCGCAGAAGTTTCTCAAAGCACGAGTCGCAGTAGATGCTGCGGTGCCGCAGAGACTGGCCACAAAAATGACAACAAAACGAGTCTGGCCCGCGTCCGCATGCAGGGCAAATGCCATTCCACCCAAGCCAATTCTGACGGAAGCACGTGGCACACGGAGCAACGAGCGGGAACTTCATGATTGCCTCCCGATGAGTTCTACGCCCGGCCTCACCGCAGGTGCGGGATCAGCGTATCCATGTCGGAACCTTTGCTGGTGCCGATCTCAATCGCGCGGATTTCGCTTATGACCCAGCGGCCGTCGGGGCCTTTGATCCAGTCGAATTGCCAGCGGCTGGGCAGGGGATGGCCTGGGTCTACGTCGCCGGTGCTGTAGACGCGAACGGTTGTCGAGATGATGTAATCTTGCTTTTTGGTTTCTTCGACGCCTGCGCTGGCGCCTCGCAGGCCGTACCTATTGACGCCGAGCTTGGCGCCGGCCACGACCTCGTCGCGGGAGTGGAACAGGGGGGCCAGGCCCTCGATGGAAAGCCTGGCGTCGGGGGCAAGCAGGGACTGGAACTTGCTCCAGTTCTGATCGACCACCGCCTGCACGAGTTCCTTCGACTCGCGGTCCACCTTTTGCGCATCGGTTTCGATCAGGAAACTCATGGCCGCCATGACAGCTCCCAGGAGCATGACGCCGATGCCGATCCACCGGCTGCGGCGGTCGGTGCGCTTGTTGCCGCTGACCCATACGAACAGGCCAATTGCGATGACGAAGCAGTAGAGCCACCAGGGGGGACTGAGGAGCAGGTCGGTCATAGCGCAGAGTGTAACGCTCAAGCGATCGGCGGGCGAGGTCCGATAAGAAAGGATGATCGCCGAGGAAATGCTGAATAATGAATGCTGAATTGAGGAATGAAATGACCCAAACCGGGCGCTGCGGCCTTTCTTCAATCAGCATTCAGCATTCAGCAATCAGCATTTCCTCTGACAGCATTTCCTCCGACCGGTTCGTCCTCCACTCGGATGCTCCGTACCTGGCGAACCTGGCGGCCCTCTGGGCTGTCGACCACAAACTGGCGGCGCGGATCGAAGCGACGCATGGATTTGCGTCGTACCCCCTCCAGTTGGCGAGGTCGGGAGTGCCGACGGTGGCGGTGCCTGTTCCGCTTAGAAGTGGTTTCACCACCCCGTTGGGTGCCATGGGCAAGCGTACTCGCTTGCCCGTGGAACCGGTTACCAACTCGGGAAAGCACGGGCAAGCGAGTACGCTTGCCCATGGCACCCATCCGGCAAGTTCCTTTGATTATCGAGTTCTGAAGTTGCCGTTTAGCGGGGCCGCTAAACGGGACGGCGAAGATCCGTCGCCGATGAGCGTCGCATCAGCGCCCAAGCCGATCTTCCTCCATAGCCGGTATGAACCGCTCGATGAGGCACAGCGGCTGGTTGCTTCGGTGGACGTCGAGACGAACGTTGCATTCTACGTCCACGGCTTCGGGCTTGGATACCACGTCGAAGCGTTATTCGACCGCGCGGGCGGGGAGGAGAGCGAGACGCTCTTCTTTGTCTTCGAGCCGGACCTGCTGCTGCTGCGGACGGCCTTCGAGCAGCGGGACCATTCCCGGCTGATCGAGAGCCGGCGGGTGCTGTTTTTTACCGAGGCGGACAAGGCCGACCTGATCGTGCGGCTGACGCCGCACACGGCGACGCTTTCCCTGGGGATCGCGACGGTGGACCACCCGCCGAGCCTGCAAGTGGCGGCGGAGTTCCACGCGACGATCCGCAGTTGGCTGGAGGAGTTCGCATCGTACGCGCGCACCAGCCTGAACACGGTGCTGCTCAACAGCACGCGGACGGCGGAGAACATCGCGCGCAATGCCGGCTGGTACGCCGCGGCGGCGTGCCCGTCGCGGCTGCGCGACCGCTTCGCGGGCAAGCCGGCCATCGTGGTGTCGGCCGGGCCGTCACTGCGGAAGAACAAGCATTTGCTCAAGGAAGCGGCGGGGCGGGCGGTGCTGATTGCGGTGCAGACGACGCTTCAGCCGCTGCTGGACACGGGAGTGGAGCCGCATTTTGTGACGTCGCTGGATTACCACGAGATCTGCACGCGCTTCTTCGAGAACCTGCCGAAGCAAATCCGAACCGAGATGGTGGCCGAGCCCAAGGCCACCAGCCGGATCTTCGGGATGAACCCCGGCCCGCTGACGCTGCTCGGCAACGACTATGCCGAGGACCTGCTGCGGGAGATGAAGCTGAATAAGGGGACGCTCCCCGCCGGGGCGACGGTGGCCCACCTGGCGTACTACCTGGCCGAGCACCTTGGCTGCGACCCGGTCATTTTCGTCGGCCAGGATTTGGGGTTCTCCGACGGGCTGTGTTACTCGCCGGGCACCAGCTACGAAGACGTCTGGCGGCCGGAGGTGGGGCGGTTCTGTTCCATGGAAATGAAGCAGTGGGATCAAATCGTCCGCGAGCGGTTCATTCTCCGCCGGGTCCCCGATTACCAGGGCCGGCCGATGTACACCGAGGAGCGGCTGTTCACCTACCTGCAGCAGTTCGAGGCGGACTTCCTGCGATCCAGGCGCAAGATCATCGACGCCAGCGAAGGCGGGGCGGCCAAGCGCGGCGCGATCGCGATGCCGCTGGCCGAGGCCCTGCGGGAGTATTGCGCCAAGCCGCTGGAGGTCGATCTGTCGGATCATCCCGGAGCCGATTGGGGGCGGGCGAGCGAGGTGATCGCCTGCCTGGAGAAGCGGCGCGACGAAGCGGCGTTGGTTGAAGAGATCAGCCGGGAAACGCTGCCGTTGCTGGAGGAGATCAGGGACTTTTTCCAGGACCAGGACCGGGTAAACGGCGCGATTTCCAAGATCGACGCATTGCGGGCGCGGATGAACTCTTTTGGAGCCACGTACGACCTGATCGCGCAGCTCACGCAGAAATCGCAGCTCGAGCGGTTCGAAGCCGACTGCCGGATCGCGGCGGCCAAACTCGACGATCTGGAACGCCAGCGCCGCCAGGTGCAGCGCGACATCCTCAATGTGCGGGCGATGCTCGATGCATCACAGCGGTTCCAGGAGCTGATGGATGAGGTGACCGGGACGCTGTCGGCACGGACTCCGGAGACGGCAAGCCGGGAGGCGGCATGAGGGGACAACACGGAGACGCGGCGGCTCTTGTTCCCTCTCCCGGTACTCCGGGAGAGGGCCAGGGTGAGGGTCTCCTCTTGCTTGGGGGAGTTGCTGGGCAAAGACAAAATACCCCTCACCCCAACCCTCTCCCGGAGTACCGGGAGAGGGAGAAGAGCACAGACGCGGCTGACGCCCCTGTAGGGTCCGCACTGCGGACCGTTACTGTGGATCGCGACGAATCGATCCGCAGTGAGCGTGGGGACTTTTCAAGTGCCGCCGGTGCCCTCACCGGCGTAAAGCCGCCTGGCGCAGCGAAACCGCCGGCGGGGGCACCGGCGGCACTAAGGATTTCCCAGCTTGTAGGGTCCGCACCGCGGACCGTTACCGCGGACCGCGAGGAATCGGTCCGCAGTGCGGACCCTACATGCAACGCTGGATCCAACCCCGACGTACCTTCTGGTTCCCGCCCCCGGTACTCCGGGGGAGGGCTAGGGAGGGGGCGTAATAACCGAGGGTCTTTCACGCTTAAGCCCCCTCCCCTGCCCTCCCCCGGAGTACCGGGGGAGGGAGTAGATGCTGTTAAGGATCGACGGCTCACGGTCCTGGCCATCCTTTCGATGCTTCACGAACCGGCAACCGGCAGCGCGACGCGGCTGTTTCGCGGCCGGCCCGTCCTTCGATGGACGCTGGACCGGCTCAGCGCTTCGCGCCGCCTGTCGGCGGCAGCGATCCTTTGCTGGGCTGACCAGACCGACGCCGCTCGGGCGGTAGCCGGGGTGGATGCGCATGTGGTGTCCAAGGGCGTGCGAAACCCGCCGGCGGCGGTGGACGCGGTATCGGCGGCGCGGCGCTGGACCGACGGGTGGCGTGGCGGACTGCTGGGGACTTGTGCCTTCGATGCCGGGTTCTTCGGACCCTGGGCACGAGAGGCCGCGGCGGCGGCCCAGGCCGATGCTGTCGTGTTGATCGACCCGGCTTCTGGGCTCATCGATGCCGCGCTGATCGACGGACTGATCGACCATGCCGGCGAGCATGAGGAGCAGGAGATTTGCTTTCTTCCCGCAGCCCCGGGGCTGGGGGCGGCGTTGCTGCGGACGCCGCTGCTGGAGCGGCTCGCGGCCGGCCCGGGAGTGGGAAGTCATCCCGGGCGGTTGCTGCACTACTATCCGACGCAGGTGAGCCGGGAGATGCTGGCCGGCGAGGCGTGTGCGCCGACGCCGACGCCGGCGGCGCGGACGCTTCATTCCTTCACGCTCGCCTCGGATCGGCAAGTCCGCAGGCTCGAAGAGGCAACACAGCAGTTGAACGGCCAACTGGAGCCGGCCGGCGCCGAACAAATCGTCGAGTGGGTCAGTCATCATCATCGGTCGCACCTGGCGGTTGACGCGCTGCCGCGCGAAATCGTGCTGGAGCTGAGCACCCGGCGCGCCTCGCGGCCGATCTTCTGGCCCGGACGTTATCAGGACGTCCGCCGGCCGGAAATAACGCTGGACACCGCCCGCACTCTGGTGGGCGAGTTATCGCAGCTCGACGATTCCCGCCTGACGCTGGCCGGCGTCGGCGATCCGCTGCTGGCTGACGGCGTCTTACAGATCATCGAGATGGCCGGGGCGGCCGGCCTGGCCGTTCATCTGGAAACCGATTTGCTGGGCGTCGGGCCCGATGTCGTTCAGGAATTGGCCCAATCGGGATTGGATGTGGTTTCCATCCATTTGCCGGCAATGACCGTGCAGACGTATGAAACGGTGATGGGCGTCGATGGCTACCGCGAGGCGTTGAGCAATATCGAAATCTTTGTGCGGGAGCGTGCCGCGGGGCAACGATCCACTCCCTTGCTGGCGCCGCTGTTCGTGAAGTGCACGGCCAACCTGGGCGAAATGGAGCAATGGTACGACCAGTGGCTCCGGGCAGTCGGCAGTGCCGTGATTATCGGACCTGGGGATTTCGGCGGACTGGTCCCTGAGATCGCGGTTGCCGACATGGCCCCGCCGCGACGTCGCGCCTGCGCGCGGCTGACGTCGCGCGTGACCGTCCTTAGCGACGGGCGGATCGTGTCATGCGAGCAGGACGTATTGGGCCGGCAGGCGGTCGGGCGGATCGGGGAAGATCGCCTGGCCGATGTCTGGCGGGAGGGATTTGGAGCACTTCGAGATGTTCACCGACGGCAGGCTTGGACGGAGAAGCCGATGTGCGCAGGGTGCCGGGAGTGGCATCGGCCGTGACCTCACACCCGCTCTTTTTCCCCTCTCCCGGTACTCCGGGAGAGGCAGAAGAACCCGGAAACGTCAACGGCGATCTCCTGACACTCAAGAAACGGGGACGAATGCTTCCCCATCGCCACCGGATTTGCCCGACAATTGTGCAAAGTCTGACATGCGGAGCGTCCGATATGAATGTGTTGGGAGTCATTCTGGCCCGGGCCGGGAGTGTCGGGCTGAGGAACAAACATCTCGTCGAACTGCTGGGCCGGCCGGTGATTGCATATACGTTCGAGCATGCCCGGCAGGCGGCGCGGCTGAGCCGCATGGTGGTCTCCAGCGATTGCCCGCGGGTCCGGCTCCTGGCCGAAAAGCATGGGCTGGCGGCGATCGTCAGGCCGGCGGAGCTGGCCACGTCGGACGCCTCGGTGCAGGACGTCATGCTGCACGCCATGGAGTCGGTCGAGCAGGCATGCCCCGGGCAGAAGTCGTTTCGAGCCGATGCGCTGGTCGTGCTGTACGGTAACGTCCCGGTCCGCAGCCCGGGCGTCATCGATCGAGCGGTGCAGATGCTGCAAGACACGGGCTGCGATTCGGTCCGCAGCTTCTGTCCAGTGGGAAAATGGCACCCGGCCTGGATGGCCCGGCTGGGCGGGACCGATGGGACGTGCGTCGAACCGCTCCACCCCGGGAGCATCCATCGGCGGCAGGACTTGGACGCCCGGTTGCTGCTGCACGACGGAGCCGTCGTGGCCGTCAGCCGAGCTTCGATGCTTCGAGGACGGGAACATCCTGACGACCCGCACGCGTTTTTCGGCATCGACCGGCGCGGGTTTGAGACGGGGATCGGCGAAACGGTCGAAATCGATTCGCCGCGCGACTTGTACTGGGCCGAGGCGGTGATCCGCGAGAGCATGCATGATTCACCACGGAGCCACTAAAGAGCACGGAGAAGACAGCGGTGCGAAGCAGTGATACAAGGAATAGCCTATATGTTTCCCGTTGGTGAATGCCAACCGCAAATGGCTATCTTTCCGGCTTGGGTGGTGAATCATCCGAATTAGAAGAGACGCGCGTCGGCGGTGAATGGTTGAATAGTCACAGTGTCTGGGAGAGCTACCGAATGAACCCCATGAAGATCGAGTCGAAGCTGGTGGGGCCGGGCCGGCCGACGCTGGTGGTGGCGGAGATCGGCGTCAACCATGACGGGTCGCTGTCCAAGGCACTGGAGCTGGTGCGGATCGCCTCCAACTGCGGCGCCGACGCCGTCAAGCTGCAGGTCTTCCGCACCACCAGCCTGCTGCATCCCTCGTGCCAGTTGGCCGGCTACCAGAAAGACCGGATGCCGCTGTCCACCAACCCGGTGGATATGCTGCGCCGCTACGAGATGTCGAGTGAGGACCTGGCAAAGATCGTCAAGAGCATCCGCGACGTGAAGATGATCCCGCTGGCCACGCCGTTCTCCCCCATCGACCTGGACCTGATCGAACGGCTGCGGCTCCCGGCGATCAAGATCGCCTCTCCCGACCTGGTCAACCGCCCGCTCCTGTCAGCCGCCGCCAAGCTCAACAAGCCGTTGCTCGTCTCCACCGGCGCGGCCACGATCGAGGAGGTCCACACCAGCTTTGGGTGGCTCAAGGCCCTGGCCGCCGACTTCGCGTTGCTGCACTGCATCAGCGCCTACCCAGTGCCGTCGTCCCAGGCGAACCTCTGCTGGATCCAGGAGCTGGCCCGGCAATTCGATGTCCCAGTGGGGTACTCCGACCACACAACCGAACAACTGTCCGGCGCCCTGGCAGCGGCGGCGGGGGCGATGATCCTGGAAAAACACCTGACATACGACCGCGATGCCCGCGGCCCCGACCACGCCGCCAGCGTGGACCCGCAGCAGTTCTCCCGCTATGTAAAGTTTGTGCGGGATGCCGACGTGATGCGCGGCGCTCCCGGCAAGACCGTGCTCCCCATCGAGGAGGAAGTGCGGGTCATCGCCCGCCAGAGCCTCGTGGTTCGGCGGACCCTCAAGGAAGGAGACCTGCTGCGCGAGGAAGACCTGACGGTCCAGCGCCCCGGCACCGGCCTCTCCGCCGCCATGGTCGCCGAAGCCGTCGGCCGCAAAATCATCCGGCCCGTGCAGGCTGGCGCTATGCTGCAATGGGACATGCTGGATGCTGCATAATCGGTCATTGGTCATTTGTCCTTTGTCCTTTGCCATTTGATGGTGACAAATGACCAAGGACAAAGGGCCAAGGACAAAGGAAACGTTGAATGTTTGCTTCGTGACCGGCACCCGCGCGGAGTTTGGGCTGATGCGGTCAACGCTGGTCGCGATCCGTGACCATCCCCGCTTGCAGTTGCAGATCGTCGCCACCGGGATGCACCTCGACCGAGACCGGGGGCACAGCATCGATGCGATCGAGGCAAATGGGTGGCGGGTCGATCGCGTGGTGCCGTGGGATGGCAAATGCGTAGCAACACGGGCCGGCAGCGCCCGCTGCACGGGGTCGGCGATGGCGGGGATCGCGGCGGCCCTGGAAGAACTCGACAGCGACATCGTGCTCGTCGTCGGCGACCGGGTGGAAGCCTTCGCCGCCGCGGCGGCGGGGCACATCTCCGGGCGCGTCGTCGCCCACATCCACGGCGGCGACCGGGCGGCGGGGCAGGTCGACGACGCCCTGCGGCATGCCATCACCAAACTCGCCCACCTCCATTTTCCCGCGACGGCCGAAAGTGCAGGGCGGATCCTGAAGTTGGGCGAAGACCGCTGGCGAATCAAGCGCGTCGGCTCGCCGGGCCTTGACGGCGTCACTCGCGAGGCCGCGACGCGGCGCGACGTGGCCGCGGAAGTGGGGCCGCTGGATTGGCGCAGGTATGCGCTGCTGCTGCTGCACCCGGTTGACGCGGACGAGGCCGTCGAGTGTGCGCGGGCGGAAATGGTGCTCAAGTCCGTGGGGTCCGTTCCATTTCCGCAGATCGTCATCATCTATCCGAACAATGACCCGGGCTCGCGCGGGATCGTTCAAGCGTGGGAGACAATCAATGCTCCTGGAACGGTTCAAGATGTCAAAGTTGCCGCTGGTCGTCCCTCCGGGACGGCGAGGAAAAACCCATCCCTGCGGGATGGCGCTAAAAACATTCTCGAACAGATCGGGGCGCGTTCCCTTCGGCGATTGAAGAACATGGACCTCACGCCGGATCCAGCAGGTCGTTTCATCATCCGTCCCGATGTCCCCCGGCCCGTCTTCCTCGGCTTGCTCCGCGACGCCGCGGTGCTGGTCGGCAACAGTTCCTCGGGAATCATCGAAGCGGCCAGCTTCGGCACGCCGGTCGTCGACGTCGGCCCGAGGCAGCAGGGCCGGGAGCACGGCGCGAACGTCACCCATGTGCCGTACGGCGGCGTCGCGGTCCGCCGGGCGCTCAGGACCGTGTGGAGCGACGGGAAGCCGCGCCGCGCCGGCGAAGGCAACATCTACGGCAGCGGTGGGGCGGGCAAAAGAATCGCGTCGGCGCTGGCCGGGCTGCAAATTGACGAACGCCTCCTGCGGAAGCTGATCGCGTATTAGACACGCCGATTGGCCGTTTGCCGCGCTGTTGCAACTTCTTCGCGGCTTGTTACCCTCCGCATCGCCCTCGGGCGGCTGCAATGCCCGCCGGGACGTGAAAACGCCCCGGCGATGGGAAGGCGGTGAAAATCCGCCGCGGACGCGCCGCTGTAATGGACTAGGCGACGGGTCGGCCGATTGGCCAGCCCCTGGTCGCATGCTCCGGGCTTGACGCCACTGCCGGTTTGATACCCGGCGGGAAGGCAGCCCGGGTGAGTTGTCCAAAAGCCAGAAGACCTGCCTGTGGGCCTTTGCGCCTGGCGAACGTCGCCGGGTGAGATTCCGATTCGTCCTCGCGACATGGGACGGGCGGACCAGGAAGAGCAACCACAGGCCGTGGCACCTCGCCCTCTCTCAAGACGCGACGTGCCATGGAAAATGAAGCGCGATTTGCGCCTCGGCGGCTAAAGCCGCCCCTACACCTGCTCCGACCCTCGTCCCCGCCTCAAGGCCGCCGCGGCACACGCCGCTGACGGCGCGTTGCGTGGCCGAGGGTCCTTCATTTGGCCCACGCGATCTGGGCCAGGGAGCAGGAGCATGTTTCAGGGCAAGTTCACGGGATCTGAATTCCCCCTTTGTGATTCCCTTTCGGTATCGAGCGTTTTTTCTCCCTCTCCCGGTACTCCGGGAGAGGGCAGGGGTGAGGGTCTTCTCTTTCCCCCGGAGCAAAAAGACCCTCACCCTAACCCTCTCCCGGAGGACCGGGAGAGGGGACAGGAGCGCAACAGAATCGGGATTAACAATGCAGCGTCGTTTTCATCAGCCCAGGGTTGGGGTGAGGGTCATCTGGTATCGCCAACCAGAGATGTACTCCGGCCCGTTCGCGGAATACCAAACGAGGAAAAAGCCCGCTCGACCGCCGACATCGATCGCCAGACCCGAATCCGGGGCGGCGCGGCGTTACGGTTGACCGCAAATCCACGTCAACCAGCGCCGCTTTGCCCCGGCGTGGAGGGCGCTCGAAAATGGCGTCGCTTCGCGGCAATTGCCATCGTCGCCATGCTCGGCGCGCCGCTGCTCGTCCGCGCCCAGGACGCCGGCACCACCGTCCCGGCCTCACAACCGAGCGCCGCGCCTGCCCCCGCGTCAGGCGCCGACAACGAAGCGCCGCCGGTGATCGTGACGGCGGACCGGATCGCGGTGCCGGCCGACCAGGTGGGCAGCTCGGTCACGGTGATCACGGCCCAGGACATCGCCAACAAGCAGCAGCCGTTCGTTGCCGACGTGATGCGCGGCGTGCCGGGGCTGGACGTGGACCGCTCGGGGGGCCCTGCCCAGATCACGAGCGTTTTTCTGCGCGGCGCCAATTCCGAGCACACCCTGGTGCTGATCGACGGCGTGGAAGCCAACGACCCCAGCAGCCCGACCCGGGCGTTTGATTTTTCCACGCTGACCAGCGACGACATCGACCGCATCGAGGTGCTGCGCGGCCCGCAGAGCACGATCTGGGGCTCCAACGCCATGGGCGGCGTGATCAACATCATCACCAAGCGCGGCGAAGGCCCTCCCAGCGGCTATGTCTTTGCCGAAGGCGGTTCTTTCTACACCGCCCGCGAAGGCGCTGGCGTCAGCGGCGGCACCAAGCTGTATAACTATTCCTTCAGCCTCTCCCGCGAGGACTCGCAAGCCATCCCCGCCACCGACGCCCACTACGGAGGCATTACCACCGACCCCTTCGGCATCACTTCAGCCGCCGGCAAGTTCGGGCTCAACATCTCCAAAGACTTCAACATCGACTTCACCGCCCGCTACCTGCAAAACCGTACCCACATTGACGATTTCGGCGGCCCTGGCGGCGACGACCCCAATCGCGTCCTCAAGGGCGATCAAACCTTCCTCCGCCTCGCTCCGCACCTGTTCCTGGCTGACGGGTTCTGGGAGCAGACTCTGGCCGTCAACTACACCCACTACGACCGCACCGACACGCACCCTGAATTCAGCGCCGCTCAATACGACGGCGCGCTGCTGAAATTCCAATGGCAGAACGACTTCCACCTGAGCAAAGCCAACACCTTCACCGTCGGCGCCGAGTACGGCCAGGAGAGCTTCGACTCCAGCCTCCAGAGCTACGTCACCAATGACACGACCAGCGTCTACGCTGAGGACGTTGCCAGCTTCTTCGACCGGCTCTACCTGACCGGCGGCGTACGTCACGAAGAGCACACCATCGGCGGCGAAGATACGACCTACCGCTTCACCGGCGCGTACCTGTTCCCCGACTGGGGCACCAAGCTGCACGCCAGCAGCGGCACCGGCTATAAAGTCCCGGCGCTCTCCGAACTGATCGGCCCCGAAGGCAACCCCAACCTCAAGTCCGAAACCAGCTACGGCTGGGACGCCGGCGTCCAGCAGTCATTCGACAAGAACCGGGTCGTCTTCGACGCCACCTACTTCCACAACCAGTTCACCAACCTGATCGAAGTGGTGAACTTCACCACCTTCCAGCCCGTCAACATCGGCCGGGCAAAGACCGACGGCGTGGAGCTGGCCCTCACGCTCCGCCCGACCGCGTCACTCAGCGCCGGCTTCAGCTACACCCATACCAACCCCGAGGATTCGTCCACGGGCCAGGAACTGGTCCGCAGGCCGCGCAACAAGGTCGGCATGGACGTCACCTGGCAATACTCCCGCAAGGGCCAAATCACCCTCAGCGGCACCTACACCGGCGACCGGGCCGACTTCAGCCCCGTCACCGGCGACATGATCCGCCTCCCCGGCTACACGCTGATCAACCTGAGCACCTCATACAAGCTCACCGACAACCTGACGATCACCGCCAGAGTGGAGAACCTGCTGAACGAGCGGTACGAGGAGGTTGCCGGGTATGGGACGGAGTCGATCGGAATTTATGGGGGGTTGAAATTAAGCTTTTAACCCTTTTAGCGCCATCCCGCAGGGATGGGCTTTTTTTCCCCGTCCCGGAGGGACGACCTTGTGGCGCCGCAGCGCCACGACTTCATGCGGTCATGAACTTGCTCAAAGGCGCTGCGAGCACGCGACTGGAGGTCGAGATTCCTCAATTGTGCGACCGTCTCGTGTCGTCCCTTCGGGACGGCGAGAAAAAACCCATCCCTACGGGATGGCGCTAAAACACATAAATGACTGGTGCGAGTAACTCTCGGTTTGATTGGACTTGTTACGCCACCGTCCCTTTTTGCCCGCGGTCGCCGGGGAGGGTGTAGAGGTGGCCGAACTCGCGATACCACTCGACAAAGCGGCGCAGGCCTTCGGACAGCGATACCCTGGGCTTGTAGCCCAGTTCGGCGCTGGAGCGGGTCAGGTCGGCATAGGTCCGCTCGACGTCGCCTAATTGTGAGGGCCGGCGGTCGATGATGGCGGTCTTGCCAACGGCTTTCTGGATCTCTTCGACCAGTTGCGTGAGGGTCACCGGATCGGAGCCGCCCAGGTTGTAGATGCGGAAGCGGTCGCAGTGGTCCAGCGACGCCAGGATGCCGGCGACGATGTCCTCGACAAAGGTGTAGTCGCGGCTGGTGGAGCCGTCGCCGAAGAAGGGGACGGGCTCGCCGCGGCTGATCAGGCGTGTGAACTTGTGGATGGCCAGATCCGGGCGCTGCCGCGGACCAAACACCGTGAAGAAACGCAGGCAGAAGACCGGCAGCTTGTAGAGGTGCCAGTAGGTGTAGCAGAGCAACTCGCCGGCGCGTTTGGTGGCGGCATAGGGGCTGATGGGCTCGGCGACGGGGTCTTCCTCGCTGAAAGGCACGCGGTTGAGGTTCCCGTAGACGCTGGAGCTGGAAGCGAAGAGGAACTTGCGGACCTTGTGGTTCACCGCCGCCTGGAGCAGGTGGGTGGTGCCTTCGACATTGACCCGGGCGTAGTAGGCGGGCTGCTCGATGCTGGGGCGGACGCCGGCCATGGCGGCCAGATGCAGGATGGCCACGGGCTTGGTCCGGGCCACCAGTCGGTCGATTCCGGTGCCGTCGGTGATGTCGATTTCCTCGACTTCCAGGGCGCTGCCGCCGCGGACGCTCTTGAGGTTCATTTCCTTCCAGGAGCGGTCGTAGAAGTCGCAGAAGTTATCGACCCCGATGACGCGGTAGCCCCGCTCGATCAGCGCTTCGGCCGAATGCGAGCCGATGAACCCGGCGGCGCCGGTGACCAGGACGGTTTGCTGTTTGGATGTTGTAGCCATGGGTCCTTCCTTGCTCCTTCTTTTGATCGCAGCGTCTGGGCGCCGCGATATTTCATGACGGATCAGCAGCGTTCAGGTTGCAGCCGGCGCCGTCGTCAGCGGCGCGAGCCCGGAGTCATCGACCGGCTCGCGGATCACATCGGGCAGGCTCACCGTAAACCGGCTTCCGCTGCCAACCGAGCTTTCAACGGCGATGTCGCCGCCCAGTTGGCAGGCCAGCCGGTGGGCGATGGTCAGCCCCAGCCCGAAGCCCTTGCTCCGGTCGCGCTCGCCGTTGCGGAGTTGGAAGAACTCGTCGAACAAACGGGCCTTCAACGCCGGCTCGATGCCCATGCCCGAGTCGATGACGTGGATTTCAACCGACGACCCGGATCGCTCGACTTCCATTCGCAGGCCGCCCTGGTCGGTGAACTTGATCGCATTAGCGGCCAGGTTTAGCAGGACCTGCTTCAGCTTGGACCGGTCGGTCTCAACCGTCAGGGCCTCTGGCGCGCTGCAACGGACATAAAGCCGTTTCTCGTCAGCCGAATGCCTCACCAGGCTGACGATTTCTCGCAACAGCGACACCAGGTCGAACTGGCTGCGCTTGACCTTTTCCGGCGCCCAGTCCAGGCGGGCGTAATCCAGGAACCCGGTGAGCAATGCGGTCGTCGCCTTGGCGCTGTTCTTGATCTCGGCCACGGCGGCGGCAACGGTCTCGGGCTCGCCGGATGCCAATCCGATCTCCGCCAGGCTCACTTGCAGCATCAACCCGTTGAGCGGGGTGCGCAGGTCGTGGCTGATGGCGTTGAGGAAATGGCTCTTGCGCTTCGATTCTTCGCGGGCCTTTTCCAGCTCGTCGGCCAACTTCTGCTTCCGTCCGATCTCGCTATAAATCACCTTCAGATCGCGCGCTCGCAGCACATATCGCCAGGTGAAGTACACCAGCACTGCCAGGACGATGTCGTAAAGCCGCCAGGCTGGCCAGAACATCTTCACCGGGATCAACAGGTAGCAGCAGATCCCGGAAAACACGAAGATGTTGCGCATGTTCCCCAGCGCCCGCTTGGCCGGGGTCGGCGGCAGAAACCGGCCGTTCTTCCACCAGTGCAGGGCGATCAGCACGTAACCCGATGCCACCGCCAAGTCCAGAGCCACGGTGACGGTGACCCAGAAACGGTCCTCGGCCATGCTCTGGTACAAGAGGTGGTACGGGTGGTCATCGCCGCCCGAAAACCATCGCAGTACCGGCCCCAGTCCGTTGAGCGCGGCAAGCAACGCCATGACCATCACCTCGGATTGGGCCGCCGTCCGGCTTAGCCTGGTTCCGATAACCTTACGTTCGGGTGTGAACGGCGGTTTTCTTGAATGAAATCGACGCGGGTCATTGGTCCTTTGTCCTTGGTCCTTTGTCCTTGGCGCCGCTGGTGTGACGTCTCGTCGCGGCTCTGCGACCAAGGACCACTGACAAAGGACAAAGGACAAAGGACAAAGGACCAAGGACAAAGGACAGTTTTCACGCCTTGGCCTGCCGGCGCAACGCCTGATATGCCGGGCGGATATCGATGGCGGTCATCCCGGCGGCGCGCGCCGACTGCAAGCCCAGGTCGGCATCCTCAAAAGCGTAGCACAGGTCCGGCGGCACCGAAAGCCGCCGGGCCGCCTCCAGGAAGATGTCCGGGGCCGGTTTCCCATGGGTTACGTCGTCGGCGGTTACCATCACTTCGAAATGCTTCAGCAAGTCGAGCGATTTTAACGTCTTCGTGCAAATGGCGCGGGTGGCTCCGGTGGCCACCGCCATGGGGAGCCGACCGGCATATTGCCTCACCAGGCCCACGACCGGCTCAATGGCCACCACCTGAGGCAAAAGCCGTTCGTAAAGCCGCTCTTTCCGCTCGGCAGCCTCCTCCACCGGCAGGTGATAGCCGTACTTCTCGTTGAGGATTTCAATGATCCGCACCGTGGGGATGCCGGCCATCTCGTAGAAGAGCGCCTCGGGGAAATCGTGGCCGTGCTCCCGAAGCGCCCCGACCCATGCCTGATAGTGCAAGGGCATGGTGTCGGCGATGGTGCCGTCGCAATCAAAAACCAACCCGCGAATGTGGGCGGGGACGTCGATCATGGGTGCCTTCTCCAAAGGAGCGGGGCCGTTGGCCCACACTTTTTTAGGCGCGGGCCGGCGAGGCATCCTAACCTGCCGCAGTGAGAGGGGCCATTCGATTAGGCCCTGTCTGAAAACTCGACGCGGCAAGCCCTACCCGGCGACGCATGTTCGGCATAGGATGTCACCATGCCTTCCGAAAGCCCCGCTGCCAAAGCCAAGACCCCCGCCAGCGCCAAGCAGGCGTCGCCGGAGAGTAACGTCAAGGACACCGTCGAGTCGATCCTGGTGGCGTTCATTCTCGCCTTCATCTTCCGCGCCTTCGTCGTCGAGGCGTTTGTCATCCCCACCGGGTCGATGGCCCCGACGCTGATGGGCGCGCACATGCACTTCCGCTGCCCGGACTGCGGATACCAGTTCGATGTCAACTTCAATAACAACCCCAGCGGCAGCGATGAAGTGGATATCCCCAACTACGCGCAGACCCTGGGAGGCGAGCCCCTCACATACGACAACCTCCCCGGAAACGACAACCCGGTGTTGCACTGCCCCAACTGCGGACGGGAGATTCCCAGGAACAACCCGGCCGATCCGGACAACGATGCCATTTCACCGCCGGTCTACTACGGCGACCGCATCCTGGTCCTGAAATACCTCTATCTCTTCCAGGCGCCGCATCGGTGGGACGTGGTGGTATTCAAAGCGCCCAACGAAAAGGGTCGCAATTACTCCGAGAACTACATCAAGCGCCTGGTCGGCCTCCCCGGCGAGACCATTGTGGTCCTCGACGGTGACGTCTATCTGGTCGACCCTGCGACCGGCGAATACAAGATCCAGCGCAAGCCTTATTCCGTGCAACGGGATCTCTGGCGCATCGTTTACGACAATGACTTTGTCCCCCAGAACATGACGGCCGGCCTTGTGCCATTGCAGAGCCGCATCGCTGCCTGGCAGCAACCCTGGAAGCCGGAGAGCACAACGTCCGGCTGGACGCTGACCACGACCGGCCCGGATGGCAAGCCCTTGCCCGATCCCGACAAGAACCCCAGCCGGGTGTTCACGTTTAACAACGCCACCGGCCAGGGGACCCTCAAATTCGACGCCAGTGCAAATGAGGAGACGCATGCGTTGACCGACTGGCTAGGTTACGATCAGATCGGAAATCGTTCGACGTTAAATCCGGTCAGCGATCTGAAGCTGAGTTGCTTCTACGAGCGCCGTGCCGGCGACGGCGCGTTCAGCTTGGAACTGACCAAGCGCCATGACGTTTTCACTGCCGAGATCACCCGGGGTCAGGCGCGGGTGCTGGACACGGACGACCGCACCGGAGCGACTACCGTCCTGGCTACCGTTAAGGTCCCGGATCTGGACGGACCGGGGCCGGCACAGATCGAGTTCGCAAACTGCGACTACCGGGTCTGGCTCCGCGTGAACGACAAGGAAGTGTTCCAGACGACCGACGCACAGTACCACCCCGACACCGACGACCTCCTGAAGCACTGGCTTGACGAGTTGCCCATGCCAACCGTGCGGCTGCTGGCTGAAAAGCAGGATTGCCGGATCGAGCATCTCTCGCTATGGCACGACATCTACTACATCAATCATGACCCGCAGCATCGAATCATCTGGGCCACCCCCGAGCAGCCGATGGTGCTGAAGGCCGACCCCAAGGAGTATTTCGTTATGGGTGACAACTCGCCTATCAGCGGGGACGCCCGGATGTGGACGGACGACGTACATCTTCCCGCCGAGATGCTGGACGTCAAGGCTGGCCGGGTCCCGGAACAATTCATGCTCGGGAAGGCCTTCTTTGTCTACTGGCCCGCCGGCTACCGGCCCTTCTCCAAGACGATAGACAGGAAATACCCGGTACCCAACCCCGGCATCATCCCGGATTTCGGGGACATGAGGTCGATTCATTGAAGACGTCAGTGGTCAGTGGTCAGTGGTCAGTTGAATCATGCACGACGGCCACCACCGACCCTGCAACTGCCCACTGACAACTGACCACTGACGTCTTCACATTTCCCCTAATACTTCATCAACTCCCAACTCCTCAAGCGGGTTTCGCCGCAGGACGGTCACGGCGGGGCCTAGCGGCCGCCAGCGGGCGGGGTCGGTGGGGCCGAAGAGGCTGAGAGTGGGGATTCCGGTGATGGCGGCCAGGTGGCCGGGGCCGCTGTCGTTGCCGATGAAGCGGGCGGCGCCGGCGCAGGCGTTAAACAACTCGATCAGGTCTTGCGGCCGGCGCAGCTCCGCGACGGCGTTGAAGGCGTCGATCCGCGCCGCGGGCCAGCGCTCCAGTTCCACTTCGCCGATGATGACGCGTGGGCGCGGCGCGTCACCTCGTGCTGCGTCGATCCGGCGCGTGAGTTCGAGAAACGAATCGGGCGGCCAGCACTTGTGGGGCGAGCCGCTGCCGGGATGGATGACGGTGAGGCCGCCCGGCGTTGCCGCGCTGCCGCTACGGCGCGGGGCGATGCCGCGCTGGGCAATCGAGCGCAGGATTTGGGATACGCCCTGCTCCCATGCGGTCCAGGGGTGGAGTTGCTCGACGACATAATCGGTGAGGTGGCCGAGATAACCGCCCGGGGGCGATTGGGACAGGCAGACAAGCCGGGCGTCGGGCGCCAGCCGGGCGATGTTGCCTGCCCATGCCGATCCTTCGGCGGCGACGAAGCTGAAGATCCATTGGGCGCCGGAAAGCAGGCGGCCCGCGGAGTCGGGAACTTGAGCCGACGCGGCAAAGAGGCGGTGCCAGCCGCTCTCGATGTCGGCCGATTCGACGCCGAGCACTTTTTCCGCCAGTTTTCCCTTCTGGCCGTGGGTGATGTAGAAGATCCGGCTCTGCGGGAGGAGTCGCCCCAACGCCACCGCAAGCGGCCAGGTCAGGATGAAATCCCCCAGCGCTCCGGAATGGAAAATGAGCACGTTGCGTCGCATTAGAGCGATTCCGCATTTCCTTTCTCGATCCACCCGCCGCCCAGGACCAGTTCGCCGTCATAAAGAACGACCGCCTGTCCGGGGGTGACTGCGCCTTGCGGCTCGTCGAAACTGACCACGAATTCATCGGGGCCGGTGACGGTCACGCGGGACGGCTGCGGCTCATGGTTGTAACGGATTTTGGCCTGGCAGGGGATGTCTTGGCATGCGTTTCCGCCCGCGGCGCGTAGTCGCGCGTCCAGCAGGTTCACTTGTCGGGCCACCAGCGACGTTCGTTCGAGCTCGGTTTTCTCTCCCAGCGTCACGCGATTGTCGGCAGGGCTGATGTCCAGGACGTAAAGCCGACGGCCTTTGGCGATGCCCAGGCCCTTGCGCTGGCCGATGGTGAATTGTTGATGCCCTGAATGGGTACCGATCGTCTCGCCGGTGGTGGTGACGAACTGGCCTTCGCGGAATGACTCGGGGCTGCGCCGGCGGATGAGGGCGGCGTAGTCCTGGTTGGGGACGAAGCAGATTTCCTGCGAGTCCGGCTTGTTGAAGACCGGCAGCTTCAACTCCTCGGCGATCGCCCGGACTTCGTGCTTTTCGTAATCGCCGACCGGCAGCAGGGTGTGCTGCAGCGCGTCGGGGGTGATGCCGAACAGGACGTAACTCTGGTCCTTATGGTGGTCGCGCCCGCGAAGCAGTTGACGCCGGCCCGTAGCCGGGTCAGTGCCGAGGCGTGCGTAATGGCCGCTGGCGACGAAATCGGCGCCGACAGCCTGGGCATAGCGGGTCAGTTTGCCGAACTTGAGCCAGTCGTTGCAGCGGACGCAGGGGTTGGGCGTTCGGCCCCGGTTGTACTCCGAGACGAAGTAGTCGATCACGCGCCCAAAATCCTCCTGGAAATTCAGCACGTAAAAGGGGATGCCGAGCATCCCGGCGACCCGCCGGGCGTCGGCGGCATCCAGCACCGAGCAGCAACCCTGCTTGTTCTTCCCCGAAGGATCGCAGGCTTCTTCTTCAGCCGCCTCCACGCCCTTGGGCGAGCCCAGGCGCATGAACGCCCCCATGACGTCATACCCTTGGCGCAGCAACAGCGCGGCGGCGACTGAACTGTCAACGCCGCCGCTCATCGCGACCACTACTTTCTTGCCGCTACCGCTCAAAACGACTCACTGCAACCGGTTGAGGATGCTCAAAAACTATCCACCCGTTCATTGGGAGTCAGACTTCCAATAAACACCGCTAAACAAGTCCTTCGGCTCCCGGAGCGTAGCCCTCGCGGCCAAGAGCGTCAAATGAGCAAAAGCCCATAGTGCCTCAAGCGTCGAGCCAAAAAGAATCGGCCCGCCTGTTTTAGAAATCGACGGTCCCGCGTTATTCTCTGCGGCCCCATGCCCCCATTGCCACGCATCGTGTTCGATGCCGGACTCCGCGTCCGGCTCGTGTTTACCCAGTCGCTGGCCAAGCTGGGGTTTAGCGAATACGCCTTCATGCTGCCCATGGCCGTGATTATCGGCATCGTGTCGGCGGCGGCGGCGGTGGCCTTCCACCAACTCATCCATTGGATCCGCGACTTGCTCTACGAGCATGCCTTCAGCCCGGAATTCCTTTACGGGCGGGGCGTGGCGATGCTGATCTTCCTGCCGGCGCTGGGGGGACTGGCCGTTGGGTTGTTCAGCACCTATGCCATGCGCGAGCGCGAGGGGCACGGCATCGTCGACGTGATGGAAATGGTCCTGCGCAGCCGCGGGCACATCCGGCCCATGACCGCCATCGAGAAGATCCTCACCGCGGCGGCCACTATCGGGACAGGCGGGTCGGCCGGCGCCGAAGGCCCCATCGTCCAGATCGGGGCGGCGATCTCATCGGGCATCGGCAGCCTCTTCCAGGTCAACCCGTCGCAATTGCCGATCTTGATCGGCTGCGGGACTGCCGCGGGGATCAGCGCGATTTTCAGCTCGCCCATGGGCGGAGTGCTGTTCACGCTGGAGGTGATCCTCCTGGACTTTTCCGTGCGCGCCTTCACGCCGATCGTATCGGCCAGCGTCGTCGCCTACGTCACCACCCAGGCGATCTTCCACCATATCGACCCGACGGGGTCGCATTACGCGATCTTCTCGATCACGCTGGAAAGAGTCGGCTCAGCCCCGACGCTGCTGGACTGGAAAAGTGTGCCCGCCATGGTCCTGCTGGGCCTGGTGTGCGGCGTGGCGGGGGTGGTGTTGACTCGGCTGATGTACCTCTCGGAAACCCTCATTCACCGCCTGCCGATCCACCGAGCCATCCGACCGGCGCTGGGCGGCGCGCTCGTCGGGGTGATGGGCGTCGCCTACGTGATCGTCTTCGGCTGGCTGCTTTTTAAGACCGACAAGCCGTTCGACTACACCGCCTACCCAATGCCCGCCTTCTTTGGAGACGGGTACGGCGTCGTCCAGCAGCTCATCGGAAAGGATTTCTACGAACACGCCGGGCCACTGGCACTGCTGCTGGTTTTCCTCTGTGCCGCCAAGGTCATCGCCACGTGCCTCACGCTCTCCAGCGGCGGCAGCGGGGGGATCATCGCCCCCAGCCTCTTCCTCGGAGCAGTTGCCGGGGGCCTGCTGGGGATCATCCTTAAAACGCTGCATCTGCAGGCGGACGTCGAGCCCGGGTTCTATGCCTTGATCGGGATGGGGGCGGTCCTGGCGGCGGTCGTCCACGCGCCGCTGGCGTCTATCCTGATTCTGTCGGAGGTGACCGGCGGGCAGCGCAACGTCATGCTGCCGGCCATGCTCGCCTGCGTCATGGCCACGGGGTCGGCGCGCCTCTTGTTCAAGGACTCGGTCTACACCTTGAGTCTCCGCCGGCGCGGCTTGCGCCCCGGCGGGGGGGACCTCAACCTCCTGCACCGCATGACCGTCGAGCAGGTGGACCTCGAGCCGGTGCTGGCCTTCCCCGCTCAGACGCCTCTGCAGGTGCTGATCTCGGCAACCGAGGACCGCGCCGTCTCGGACGTCATCGTCGTCGATTCCGAGGGGCAATACACCGGCATGGTGACCGCCGACGACGTCAATACCGCGATGGTCGAGCGCGAAGCGATTCCCCTGCTGCTGGTCGGCGAGATGCTCCGTCCCGAACTGCCCTGCGTCATCAGCACCGACGATCTGGCCTCGGTGCTGGATGCTTTCAGCCGATATGAGGTCAGCCGGCTTCCCGTCTGTCTGGCCAGCAGCCCCAAGCGGGTCATCGGTCTGATCAGCCGGAGGATGCTCATGAGGACCTACAGCAAGGCGCTGGCCAGGTAAATGGCGTGACGGAGTAGTTGAGTGGCGAAGTGAAGCGGGCTCGCTTGGACGGGCAGTGGAGCAATTATCTGTACCCTCGGTGTCTGCCCCGAATGCAGACTGACCGGCTGGGGATCATGCCGGATCGCCTGCGTCCCACATACACACTGCCGAAGTTGCAGAAGTTGAGGAAGTTTCGATTTCAGGCCGAAAACGCCGCCGGAAATCAGATAATGCTTAACACAAAGCTAACACAAACAGCGCTGGAGGATCAGGAATGAAACTTCTGCAACTTCTGCAACTTCTGCAACGGAAGTTGGCAATCAATCTCACGGCCCGGGCGGTTCGGTCTCCGGATCGTTGGGAAAGTCCCCGGGGACCGGGACAGCGTTGGTCTTGGAGGCGCAGAACCATCGCGTGACGTACTCGGCATGACCGTCGCAGAAACCGACGTTGCCACGGCAGTCGCCGTTGACCGTCAGACCCGTCGTCGGGTTGTCGGGGGACTTACGGCGGTGGTCGTGCCGGATGGGAAGAAGGTTAACGTACTGCCAGTCGCCCGATTGCATCCAGATGGACGCGTTGCCGTCGTCGATGGTGTTTTCGTCCTCCTCCAGGATCAGAATCGTCTGCGAGCTTTGCCGGATCAGGTTCATCTTGGGGTACTGCTTGGGCGCGTTTGAATAAGAGCACGTCATCCAATTCATGGTGTAGCTGAATGGGAAGGGTTCGGGGTTGTTGCGGACTCGGTCGAGGACGTTGTCCGATGGGCAGATCAGGATGTCATAACTCGTTGGCGTGACGTTCAGGTACTTGCCGATCCCGCCGTACTGAAGTTGAGAGATCCAGGCCTGCTCCCACCAGAGGTAATCCGCGGGGTTGTGGTTGTAGATGCCGTCGGCCGGGAGCCAGCCCTGGTTGTCGTTAACGTACATCACAAAAGCGTTGCCGATGTTCTTGAGTTTGCTCAGGCATTTGGTCTGCTTGGCCATTTCCCGGGCACGGCTTAATGCCGGCAACAGGATTGAAACCAGCAGGGCAATAATTCCGATCACCACCAGCAATTCGACCAGGGTGAAACCTCTCGTGCGTCGCGACATGTCGCCTCCGTCAGATGGACCGGAAATGGAACAACAACTCAGCTTAACCTCGACCGAAGTGAATCAAGACGGGCGGATGATAGCCGCAAATGCCTTCCGCGGCTACGGCAGTGTCCACGGCAACTCTTAGCCGCGGTTCTTGACGTCTTTGAGCGTCCAGACGACCTGCTTGTCCCGGGTGACTTTGCGGTTTCGCGGTTGTATTTGGGTCGCCCAAGAAAGAGTCGACTCACCTTACCGCGGCACCGGTTGCGTCGCCGCCGCCGGCCTGGCCCCGTGAATGATGTAGGCGACGCCTGTCTTCCTGAACCAGGCGCGGGCGAGGGCGTCGGCGTTATATACGACGGCGTTGCCTTTGGTCTTGCTGGCCGGGTCGTTGCAGATGATGTCGCCGGAAGCCGTCATGCCGCGGATGACGATGAGATGGCCGTGGGTGCTGTCCAGGACGTTGCCGGGGAACTCGCCGGCCTTGAATTCGATGGCCGCGATCACAGGCCGGCCGGCATCGAGTTCGGCGCGGACGGCGTCCCAGTCGCGAAAACGGGTCACCCATGCGTCCAGCCCCAACTCGCCGGCCCGGGCTGCCGCCCGGTTCCAGTTGCCGTACAGGCGGTACTGCCGGTCCCAGATCGCCTGGCAGTTCTGCACCGTCGGCAGGTCGACGCCCCAATACGCCAGTACCATCGATACGCTCGTCGGCGAGCAGACTTGGCTCCGCATGGGCTGCGGCGTGTCATGCTGGGCGCGGAACGGGACCGGCAGGTCCACGGCCCGCCGCTCGATCTCGGTGGCGGGTTGCGTCGCCGGCTGAGTCGAAGACGCCTTCTCGACGAGCTCCGGGCAGACGCCAGAGTACACCACAGCAACCCTGCGGAGCGCGGGCCCCGGCCCGCCGGGGCGGTCACTGTGCAGCTCGGCACGAACCTGCCACGCGTTGGCGGGCTGCCGGAGTTTCAGGGTATCGATGTCCACAAACCCCCGTTCGAAGCGGGTGACCGTTCCGTCAGCCGGCGTCGTGCCCCATTGCCCGATGTACAGCCACGGCGACCACTCGCGTGTCGCCACATCCCTGGCGCGCACGAAGAACCGCACGCCGGCGCTGCCCGGCGTTGTCACGTTCCAAGATGCGACCAATTCGGTGAAGCCGAACTCGGACTCCGCCGGCTCGCTGGTCCAGGTGCCCGCCGACTTGCCTGGTTCGGCGTTCGCGCCGGCGTCGTCCAATTCAAACCGAGCCGCACAGGCCGGCTGCTCGACCAGCCGGACATGGTCCATCGTGCCCCGCGCGAATGCCGCCGCCGTGTCCATGCGGACCAGCCGATCGGCCACCGGCCCGTCACCGAGCAGGCGCGGATCGGCATCGTCCGGTCCCGCGGCAGCGCATCCGAAGGCCGCCAGGCACAGGCCCGATGCGACGATCAGAGTGCTAACGATGGATCGAATGCGATTCATAAGCCAGAGAGCCTTATTGGGTCCAATCTTGGACGTGCAAGCCCGGGACCTGTCGGAAATCAGCAAGGTTGCGTGAGAGCAGGACAAAGCCACGCGACAGTGCCATCGCGGCGATTCTAAGGTCAACGATGTGATCGGTGTCGAGGAGAAACATGCGGCAGGCTAAGCTGGGACATCCTCAGGGCGTCGTTGGGCTTGACGCGCTTCCCTGCCATAGCGGACGACGCCGTCGAAGTCAGGCCTCTTGCGCCATGGTGACATTCTAGTCGTTCCCGCTGGTTTCCTCCAGCATTTTGCGGAGATAGCCGTTTTCGCGCCGGGTGGCTTCCAGGTCGAAGACGAGGTACTTGATGCTGAGGCGCAGGTAATCCAGGCTTTCCTGAAGGCTGCTGACGGTCTGCCGCAGCCGCTCGTGGCGGGCGCGGGTCTCGTCGGCAAGCTTCTCGAGCTTGACGCGCTCAGTGGCCGGCAGAGTGCTGATCTCGCCCATCAATTCGGCCAGCTTGGTCTGAAACTCGTTCTCGTTCATTGGAAGTGCTCCTGGATCCGCCTTCGGTGACCCTCAGGCGGCGATACCCTCGAACTTCTTAAACCGGTCGATCGCTCTGGTAGTCTGACAGACGCAGTCTAAAAGACCGCTCCGAGCGGGCCCAAGGCCCGATCGGGCCCGTCAGTTCGAATCTGACTGACCACCAAGGCAATCCTCGTTCCATCCACAATTCTGCGTTCGACGCGAGCGAGTAACCCATCCGGCCATGGCGGGACATCGCTCTGGCACCTGCAAAACAGGGGTTTTGACGCCCCCATCGGCCGCCCGGCCGGATTCTCCATGGCCCGGGCCGATAAAGTTGCATTCCGGCGAATCCGGTCTGGTCCGAATGTTGACCAGGAACAACAATTCACCGCCGGCCATGTTGCGATGCGTCAACGTTACGCTCGCCGCGGAAGTTTACCGATCGCCCGAAGGTGACTTCCCGACTCACCCCACCACCACGGCGGCATAGCCGACAGCATCAATCGGGGGCTGAGGCGCGACGCGGGCCAGCGTTTCGAAACTGCTGGCGTGCCGGAGCAGGCGGGCCGAAGTCGCCCCGGATTCCATGCACGCGGCGAGCATGGCGGCGATCGCGCCGCCGCCGCACGCATTCCCGTGTTGGCGAACGTGCCCGACGATGCCCTCGGGCGTCATCTGGGCGACCAGCTCGAGCAGCATGCGGTCGTTGTCCTTTGCCCATGCCAGTCCCTGCGGCCCGACGCCCGCCGGTGCGAACCGGTATCCGGGTCCATAGTGCGTCAAGTCGCTGCTGGCCAGGAAGACCGCCTTGAGGCCGGCGGCGGATGCCTGCCGGGCGGCGCAGCGGCCTATTTCCGTGGCCGCGTCGCTCAGCGGGACTTCAACCGGCACGATGCTCACGCCGGGCCATGCTGATTGAATCAGCGGCAACTCGACCTCGACGGCGTGCTCGCGGCGGTGGAACCGGTCGTCCACCGCGAACAGCCCGGACAGCTCTTTCAGCTTCGCGTCCAGCTCGCCCTGAACGGGCGAGGTCCCGCCGGGCTCTGCCCAGGCATCGGCGGAACACAACATCGCGGACGATGCCGGAATGGGCGTATGGATGGCGCCGAACACCACCACCACGTCCGGCCGGCGGGGCGCGCCGCCGCCTTTCGTTGCGGGCGTCAGGCCGGCGCAAGCCGCGATCGACTCACCGGCGATGGCGCCGCTGCAAACCCAGCCGGCATGCGGCACGATCGCGCCGATCCATCCCGACCGGCCAGCATCGCCTGTCGGTCCTGATGGGTCGGTTGAAGTTTGATCGTCAACGCCGGCTCGAAGCAGGCAAGCAGCCTTGGCGGCGCACTGACCCGGGTCGGAAGGGTAGAACGAGCCCGCGACGGCGGGCTGTCGGACGGAAAACGTCCTGCTTGTGGGCATCGCACACCCGCTTTCGCTCCCATCCCATTCTACCGCTTTCGCTGTTCCCAATCTGCCGAATGTATCAGGCTCTGCGACAAGCTTCCCTTCAGCCCGATCACTTTCCGTACTATACTGGCCGGTTTGCGGTGAGAACAATCGCCATTGTGCCGGCGACAGCAACATTTTCTTTCCGATGTCCAGTAAACCGCGTAAGATGGTCCGGTTCTCGGGAGCGTCTTTCGGGAAGACAACTGATGACACAACGCAGCAACGAGGATTTGGCGGCGGCACTCGCGGGGCTCCACAGCGGCGAGCACCACGAGCCCGACGATCACGAGGGCCACGACGACCACGCGCCGCTCGAAGGTCACGAGTTAGTTCATCAGGGCCCGGGCCAGCCCCCCACTGGGCAATTCGCGGCGCCGCCGCCCGCTGTGCCGCGCCCGGCCCCGCCCGCGGCGCGTCCGGCAGCGCCGACCGCCCCGCGTGTCGCCCGGCCCGCGGCGCCCGGCGCTCCTGCCGCGCCCCGGCCCGCCGCGCCCCGGCCCGCCACACCCGGTGCCGCCCCGACGGCGGCGCGTCCAGCGCGTCCCGCGACTCCAGCCGCGCCCGGCGCGCCATTAGCGCCCGCCCGGCCGGCAGCGCCCGCCCGACCGGCCCGCCCGGCCACCCCGACCGCCAGCGGTGCCCCCGCCGCACCGGTGCGACCAGCTCGCCCCGCGGCGCCAGGCCTACCCCCGGCAGGTCCGGCACGGCCCGCAACCCCCGGCGCCGCGGCCCCTGCGGCTCGACCGGCTTCTCCCATCCGGCCCGCCGCGCCGGCCCGTCCGGCGGCCCCCGCCCGTCCCGCGGCGCCGCCCGCACCCCAGCGCTCGGCGGTGCCGCTCCGGCCAATGGTCCCGCCGCCTCAGCAGGAGATACCCCAGCCAATCCACGAGTCCGAGCCGACCCAGGAGTGGGTCGAAGCGCCCCCTTCCGAGGGGACCGCGGTCTTCGACCCCAAGCCTGCGGCGATGTCCGAGGTGCAGGCAGTCGTTGATGATGACGACGCCGTGATTGTTCCGGCGCCGCCGGTCGAATACCTCGGGCACGCCCATCCGCACCATCCGCCCGCCGGCGCCGGGCCCGCCCGCCAGCCGGGGTTTTATGCCGTCGATTACCGCCGGACGATCATCCCCATTCTTTTTACCACCGGCATCATGATGATCATCTTCGGCGCTGCCCGGTACTTCGTCAGCCCCGATTCGCAGCTCGGCCTGCAACCGCCGTGGGTCTCATACCTGCTCTTCGGCTTCGGCGTCATCTCCCTGGCCGCCTGCGCCGTCAGCGTGCTGCAACTCCAGCAGATTCTGGCCAAGCAGGCGGGCCGTAAGGGATGACAGGGTGTGCCGGAAGATGACAGGGTGTGCTGGAAGATGACAGGGTGACAAGGTGAGGGGGTGACAAGGTGAAGGGGCGACAGGGTGAAAAAGAACCACGAAGATGAAAATCGTCCATCAGAATGAGCCGTGTAGTCACTATCTCGTCACTCAGCCACCCCCTCGCCTTGTCACCCCTCGCCTTGTCACCCCTCGCCTTGTCACCCCTCACCTTGTCACCCCCTCACCTTGTCACCTTGTCATCTTCAGGCCGGTCGTCCTCATCG
>Ga0182024_10005025_pt1 | contig 29953 bp, 27 predicted proteins | sample P32metaG_FD_120480 | JGI IMG/M metagenome (GOLD analysis project Ga0182024, IMG submission 120480) | Permafrost microbial communities from Stordalen Mire, Sweden - P3-2 metaG (Illumina Assembly) | ecosystem: Environmental > Terrestrial > Soil > Wetlands > Permafrost | place: Sweden: Stordalen...
CAAGACCGCCTCGCGTTTAAAGGTTTGGTCGAATTTCCGGTGCGTTCGGACAAATGTTTCTTTCATGGGTCTTTTCGTTCATTATTCACCCGATTCTCTGTCCGTCAATTCGAGGTACCCCCAAAGTGCGGAGGTCGGAGGTCGGAGTGGGGAGTGTGGGGAAAAGCGGAAAGCGGATGCTGAAACACTGAAATTCTGAAAAAACGCCATGGATACCTTGCTATCAACCTGTGGTGGTTCTTCCTTTGCGCTCTTTGTTACCTTTTGTGGCAAATCCATTGTTCGCGGTAATTACAGGTACTTCGTGGCATTTCGTGCTAAGATTTTACGGTTCGACGGAGTCTCACCCCACCGTGTATGGGTCTGAGGACTTGCGTCCGATCTGATCAATTCCTGGGCAAGCTGGCGATAAGAGTCCGGGCCAGGGTGGGGATGATTTCCACCTCGTTGGCATGGTCCACGGTGAAGATGACGAGGACCAGGTGGTGGCCATCGGGCAATTCAAGGTAGGCGCAGTCGTGGCGGGTCTCACTGGTCCAGCCGGCTTTGGACCATAGTTTTGTGCCCGCCGGAATGCCCATGCCGGTGAAGGCGCGGGCCTGGCTGTTCGTATCGGCGGACGGGGAAAATGGGTCGCGCTGGAGCAATTCCATCATTTGCCGGCAGCGCGCTGCGGTGACGGCGCGGCCCGTGACGATTTCGGTCATGAGTTGCGCAGTGGCATCGGTGGTGAGCCAATTGCGGGTGGGCTGGAATAATTGAATGGCCTGGGTCTCGCGCCCATAGGGGCCTTCGCACCAGGGCTTCTTGTTGACGTTGATGTTGGTGTAGCCGAGCGCGGTGAAGTAGCGGTTGACCGCGTTGCGTTTGTCCCACCATTCTTCGATTTCCTTCTGCGGCAATTCGGGGCCGCTGGTGGTGCCGGTCAGGACATCGACGATGTATCCGGTCGCTTCGTTGAGGGAATCGACGATCATGTCGCGCATGGCGCGGTGCAACTCGGGGGTGTCGGCAATCTTTTTGTCTTCAAGCCAGCGATGGGCGGCAACGAGGTAGAACAGTTTGATGACGCTGGCAGGATAGATTTGCACCCCGCCGCGATAGCCAGCCTGGGCGGGGCGTTGGGGATCGCGCAAGTCGATCAAAGTGGCGGCGAGTTGGTCCGGCTCGAGTTTTTGAGGGGCGAATTGAACCAGGATGCTTTGCACGGCGGCATCCAGGCGCTGTTGCAATAGCGGAGGATGCTCCGGTTTCCAGGAGTTTTGCGGAGTTGAACTTTGTGCATCAGCGCCAGTCACAAGACCGCACCATAGCATTACAACTGACAAGCTGCGAATGAAGAATTGGCCGGTCATTCTCTGAGCAATAACTTCCGGATGGCGCGCAATTCGCGGCACCGTTGCGCGGTCGGTTTGAGCGATCCCATTTTCAGCGACGTGAGGGCATCGACGATCACTTGTGAAATGATGAGGCGCGCATTCTTTTTATCGTCGGCGGGGATGGAGTACCAGGGCGCGTGGCCAAAGCTCGTGGCCCCAAGGCAGGCTTCGTAGGCAGTCATGTATTGCTTCCAAAACTTCCTTTCCTGGATGTCGTCCATACTGAATTTCCAGTTTTTCTCGGGTTCATCGATGCGGCGCAAAAAGCGTTTGCGCTGTTCCTCCTTGGAAAGGTGCAGGAAAAATTTGATGACCCGCGTGCCGTTGCGGTAGAGATGCTTTTCGAAATTGGCAATGGACGTGAAGCGGTGTTGCCAAATGTCCTTGTCGCCGATCGACTCTTTGGGAAGCCCTTCACTCTCCAGCAATTCCGGATGAATCCGGACGATCAGCACTTCCTCGTAATAAGAACGGTTGAAGATACCGATGTGTCCGCGTTCCGGCAGGCAAGCCGTGGTGCGCCACAGGAAATCATGCTCCAACTCCCCGGCGCTGGGATGTTTGAAACTGAAAACCTGGCAGCCTTGCGGATTGACGCCGGACATGACGTGCTTGATGACGCTGTCTTTGCCGGCGGCGTCGGTCGCCTGAAAAATGAGCAGCAACGCGTAACGGTTGTGAGCGTAGAATCGGCCCTGCATGGACTCGAGTTCCTTGACATGCCGGCCAAGGCGTTCCTTGTAATCCTCGTCCGAGGTGTAGAACGGCTTCACCTTGGTCGGCCAATTCTTGAGTTTGACCTTGTGGCCGGGCCGGATGCGAAATTTTTCCGTGTCAATTTTCATATTTTTCGACATGACAGTTCTCAGTCATCGTAACCGTGGGCTTTGGCGGGCCAGGACAGGGCAAACACCAGCACGCCCAGCGCCGCCACGGCGAGCAAGCTCTGGAAGACGACATCCCAACCGTAACGCGTCGCCAGCCAGCCCAGCCCCCAGCCTGAAAGTATGGTGCTGCCATAGCCGAAGATGCTGGTCAAGCCCACGGCCGTTGCCGCGGCGCGCTTGGTGGCGAGATTGGCGGCGGCGATGGACACCAGACATTGCGGGCCGTAGATGAAAAAGCCGGTGGAACAAAGCAGCCCGGTGCTGATCCACACGCTTTGTTCCGGCGCCTTCCAGAAGAGAAAAACAGAAAGGCCGGCCAGCGCCATGTAAAAGACGCCGACCCGCATGGCGCGCCCTCCAAAAAACCGGTCGGTCAACCACCCCGAGGTCAGGGCGCCAAACGCGCCAGCGCATTCAAATCCCGCCAGCATCCAGGCCACATTAATAATGTGAAGGTGCTTGGTTTCCGTCAGCATCGTTGGGCTCCAGTTGAAAACGGCGTAGCGAATGGTGTAAACGAAGAAATTGCCCAACGAGACGAACCAGACATATTTGTTGAGAAAAACCTTCTTAAGAACGAACGAATTAAATTCCGCGCCGGTTTGGACTCCGGAAGCGGCGCCGGTTCCCTCCACTTCTGGCATTCCGACCGATGGCGGAGTATCCGGGAGCCAGCGCCAAAGATAGCAGGCGCCGACCAACGCAATGCCAGCCGGGACAAAAAAGCAGGAACGCCAGCCCCATCGCGCCACCAGGTAACCGCACAAAACGACGATCATTAGAGCTCCGATTTGATGGGAGATATTCCAGATGGACATTTTAGTGGCCAGTTGCCTGGGCGAAAACCAATGGGTCATCAAACGCGCGCAAGGCGGGTAACCCATGCCCTGAAACCAGCCGTTGAGCATCCAGAAGACACCGAGGAGCACCACAGAGGAACTCATTCCAAAAAAGATGTTCAACAAGGCCGACCCGGCCAAGCCCGCCACCATCATGGCCCGGGCGTTGGACCGGTCGCCAAGGTAACCGTTGGCGAATTTAGCCACTCCATAAAGCACCCCATTCAAGGTCAAGAACAAACCCAGATTCTCGTAATTTATGCCGAGACTCTTTTTCATGTCCGGCATGGCTATGGGGATGTTGGCGCGGACGAAATAAAAGATGGCGTAACCGACGATGGTGGCGAGGAGAACGCGGAGCTGCCAGCGGCGGAATTGGGCGCGAATTTCCGCCGGGTCACTGAGCGTGACAGCAAGCGGCGGGGCCGGCTTAAAAAAAGCGGTTAGCGCGTTGTTAGCAATGGCCCAGCTTAGAAATCGAGCCAGGGCCGGTCAATCTGAATTGCGGGAGGAAATGGGGTATTGACCCCATAGACGGATTGCGGCACGCACCGGATATTAGCGGAAAATGAAAATGCTTGTCGCGTAACTGTGTGATGAAAACGATTACTGTCCTGCTGGCGGACGATAATGGGATGGTGCGCAAAGAGTTCAGAAAGATTCTGGAACTCGAAAGCGATCTTGAAGTGGTCGGCGAGGCGAAAAACGGACATCAGGCGGTCGCCATGGCTAAAAAACTTCGCCCCGCATTGGTGTTGATGGACGTGACCATGCCGCTGCTCAACGGTTTGCAAGCCACTTGCCAGATTCTCAGTGCCGTCCCTGGCACCAAAGTGCTTATGCTTTCGGCGCACAGTGATGAAGCCTATGTCGCGGAAGCCGTCAACTCCGGCGCGATGGGCTATCTGATCAAACAAACATCGGCGGACAATGTCTGCACCGCGATTCGGGAAGTCCACAAGGGGAACACGTTTTTCAGCCCGTCGATTCCCAGCCGTCTTCACAAACAGACTCGGAAAAAGTAGATGGATTGAGGCGGATTCGGAATCCAGGACATTAGAAAACCCCCTGGACGCCAGGTCATCTCTTTAATTGCGTCGCTCGCTATCGAGGGACGCAAAGACATCCAATCTGCTTCAAACGGCCGCCAATTCTGGAGCCTTGCTTTTGCGGCGAGGTCGCTCAAGCTCAGGCTCGTCCAGAACGTCGCGCACCTTGCGGGTGAGTTGCGCGGGAGAAAATGGCTTCTCCAGGAAGGATAATCCTTCGTCCAGAACGCCGTGGTGGGCCAGCGCGTCATCCGTGTAACCGGACATAAGAAGCACTTTGATGTCAGGCCGTTGGCTCATAATTTGGTCGCAAAGACTCTTGCCGCTCATTTGCGGCATAATAACGTCGGTGAGCACCAGGTGGAAAGGCCCACTCTTGCGGATCAATTCCAGGGCCTCAAAAGCATTGCCGGATTCCTGAACCTGATAGCCGCGCTGGCGCAGGATTAGGACCGCCAGGGTCCTTACCGCGGGCTCATCCTCCACCACCAGGATCGATTCACTCCCCTTGGGCAAAGGTTTTGGTTCATTGTTTCCGACCGCATCCAGCATGGCATCTGTTCGAGGCAAATAAATTCTAAACGTCGTGCCAGAATTCAGTTCGCTGTAAACGCGAATGTCTCCACCGCTCTGGCAAATGATGCCATGGCACGTGGCCAAACCAAGCCCGGTGCCCTTGCCCAGTCCTTTGGTAGTGAAAAAGGGTTCGAAGAGGTGTGACTGAACCTCCTCCGTCATGCCCATTCCGTTATCACTGATGGCCAGCACGATATATTGGCCCGGTTCCAGCGCGCGATTGCGGATGTGCATCGTTTGATCGATGATGACGTTGTTCGTGCTAATGGTCAGCTTGCCGCCGCGAGGCATGGCATCGCGGGCATTGACGGCCAAATTCATGACGACTTGCTCGATTTGGCCGGGATCGGCCTTGACGCGCCCCAGCGGCGCCTCAAAAATGGTGGACAGATCAATGTCTTCGCCGATTAAACGTTGCAGCATTTTTTCCATGCTATGCACGACTTCATTTAAATTCAGGACCCGGGGCTGCAGCACCTGCTTGCGGCTGAAGGCGAGTAGCTGGCCGGTCAAAGCCTTGGCACGATCGGCCGCCTTTTGAATTTCCATCATATTCCTTTGCAGTGGATCGGTCTCCCCGAGTTGCGGCAGGGACAAGGCGCAATAGCCACCGATGACAGTGAGGAGATTGTTAAAATCGTGCGCGACGCCACCGGCGAGACGGCCCACCGCCTCCATTTTTTGCGATTGTCGCAACTGTTCTTCGCTACGGCGCAGATCTGTCGTGCGTTCGGCCACGGTATGCTCAATGGTCTCCTTAAGCGCCTCCAACTTGGCCTGGCGTTCGGCGACCAGATGCATCTCGCTCAGGCTTTTGCGGATGGCGAGGATGAGAAACGTCACCTCAAAGACGACCCATCCGGCGTGTTCAAAGGAGCGCCATACCGGGGCGCTCAGCGCCCCATAAACGGATTCCGGCCAAAAAAACCCGCGAAGAAGATGGTCCACAAAAACGACAGCCGAAGCCGAGATCAAGACTTTCCAATCCCGGTAAAAGGCCAGAATGGCCAGTGAGCCAAAAACATGGAAGTGCGTTTCAATCCGTCCACCTGTCAAATGTATCAACAACGCCGACATGAGCATTTGCCCGACGGCGACCGTCTGGCGAGTCAAGATTTCCCCCGGCCGCAGGATGGCAAGCAACATGGGTGCAATCGTGACCGCGCCGCCCAGGAGAATTGCCACCCATACGTGCATGTGGATGCGGCTTTCCGTGCCTGCCCATGTCTTTGGGGAAATCCAAATAGCCAGCGCCAATCCGAAAAGCCACTGGCAAGCCATCAAGCGCGCGAATAGCCAGTCCGTGTGTTTGATGATGCTTTGATGTTGTTCTTGGAACAGCTCATTGGTGCGCGCGGGAACAGTGTCCGGCAAAACAGGGGTGTTTTGTGTTGTAGGATTCATTGGGAAATTTGTGGGGCGGGCGCATGGCATTCACCAAGCAAAGAGCATCCGTACACCGGCGTTTGGCTCATATTTACGTCCCGCCCGGCCAATAATGAGACAATGGCGCTTTCGCCGTCGTTGTCACCCGCATGGCCGCGACTGCCGGTTATCCCCCCTTTAAAACGCAGTTGGCCGCGTGGATCGTAAAGCAACACATAACCGGATGTTTCCGCCCCAAACATTCGCGCTTGCGCGCCATCGGGATCGTCCCGGACCGTGACACCCGGAATGGCCGCGGTGCTTCGCCACAAATCCGACCGCGTCCAATCCGCCGGAAAGCCAGCGGGTTTAAAAAACCAAACTTGCACCGCAACGTGGCCATGACATCGCGACAGCAAGCGATTCAACTCCTCGATGCTTGCTCTGCTGCAAGGGCAGTGGGGATGAACGAACATAAGGAGGTTGTTACGCTCGTGGTCAAGCACGATCTGGGTTTGCGGCGGCCAATTCGAAGGGGTGCGGCCCACAGAGCCTTTGGCGTTCTGGTAATTCTCAAGAACGAAAAAACCCGTTCCAACCACCATCAGCCAAGCCAAACTCAGAGCGATTCGAGTCAGAGGAACTTTAACCATTATTAATGGTGGAAAAAGCAAGGAGCGTGCCATGTGCTGAGGATGCTATTGGGCGGCGGATTTGCCGCACGCTGACCGCTTAAAAGGGGATGAAACGACCTGTTTAAAGTGAACTCTAACGGCAAAATGTTCCGCCGGGCTTCGAACCGGGTATCAGGTGGAGAGAACGGGTTTTGAAAAATACTTTGAGAAGCATGATGTTCCCTCTAACCTTTTCGGCGACACCAGAGATATGAGCATCACAACCGATGTAAAAAAATGTGCGAAATGCGACGGACTACTGCTGGCGATTGTTCTGCTGGTTTATAGCAACGCCTACGCCTTGGGACAACTCACCGGTTTCGAAACAATATCCAGCGGCATTTACCCAACCGGGTCAGTCCTTGAGGGATGGAGCGTGACCAGCAACAAAGTTGGCATCGTCACGGATCCCAAGGGCGCGCACAGCGGGGTCAATTACCTGGCCTTGACCAGCGGCCATATCGCCAGGACATTTGCCACCCAGCCCGGAGTTGTGTATCAACTGCAATTTTACGGCAAAGGCCCGGGCCTGACGGATTGGTGGCCCGGCGACAGCGCCGCCAATGACATCATCGGGGCCAATAATGGCGCGTCACAAAACATGTCTTTCGACGCCGGCAAAGTGGGACAGGCCTTCACCTTTAACGGGCACAACAGTGAAGTCGATTTCGGCGCGGACATCGGCAATTTTGGAACCAATGATTTCACGATTGATTTTTGGATCGAGCAACTAGCCGGGCTAACCGGCCAATATGGCATTCTGGAAAAGAGGCAGAGGTGTGACTGCACACTCTCCGAATTGGATATTCATTGTGGGCCGAACTGGTCCCTCCCTTCTTCCCAGAGCGGCCAATTGTTTATGGACGTTGCCTCCGATGGCGTCATTAACGTCGGCGTGGTGGTCGCTCACAAAAAAATCAACGACGGAGTTTTTCATCATGCCGCATTCGTCCGAAATGGCTTGGCCCTTGCGATTTATATCGATGGCATCCTGGATTCCAAGGCCACCCCTGCCGGAATAGCCGACATCAACAACGCCGATAAATTTAGGGCGGGGCAAAGCTCATGCGTCGGGGTGGACGGCACCCTGCCGTTTGTGGGAGAACTGGATGAACTGGATGTATTCAATCGCGCGCTTTCGCCGGCGGAAATTGACGCGATTTACCGCGCCGGCAGCGACGGCAAATACAGCCCCGTTTCCACTCTCCTGCCGAATTTCCAATTAATCATTGACGGCGTCATGACCAACACCATCGTCCTCACGAACTCTTCCGGCCCGTGGCAGCATTTTACCAACAACTTCGCCGCCAAAACATCCCAGGTCACAATCGAATTTGAGGGCAATGCGCTGGGCGTGCTCTTTGACGACATTGAACTCAAGCCCCGCGATTAAATCAAATCATCTGCTCTTCCACTTTGCCTTCACGCCGCGACTTGGCGAAGGGACTGACCGGCGGCGGAGCATTCGTCACTCTTTTTTCCGTCTGATTTGCAAATGTCCAAGATGCCAGCCTCGACTTTCTGGGGGGTGATATCGGCTGTGAACAATAACAGGGCGCAGGCCGTGAAGAGCACAAGGATTGTTTTCATAATTTTCGTTGCTCTCGCCTCTTCATGGGCGGCCTTCGATTCAGTAAATGCCTGTTGCGGGGCTTTGATAAGCGAAAACCGTCTTTAGAGAGTGTTTACGTTCGACTTGAAGCGGCAGCTTGTACTGAATGCGGGAGGTTACCGTTGCATCTGGATGGCCGCACTTTAACCTTTAGCCTTCAGCGGATAGCCTTTAATTTGATCAGTGATGATTAAACTGATTTCGACCGATTTCGACGGGACTCTGTTTGCCGAGTTCGAGGACCCGCCCGTGCCGCTCGCGTTACAAAACCTCATCGCCCGCCTGCAGGAGCAAGGGGCCAAATGGGTCATTAACACCGGGCGTGATCTTTCCAGTTTGATGGAATCTTTGGGCCGGGCCCGTTTGCTGGTCAAACCCGATTTCCTGGTGCTGGTCGAACGGGAGATTTACAGCCACGTCCATTCGCAATATATCGAAGATGCCGTCTGGAACCGGGATTGCACCCAGGCGCACGCCGAATTGTTCCGTCGCGTGCGGGCCGATGTGCCGCGTTTGCGGGCGTGGGTCGAGGAGCGGTTTGGCGCTGTATTTTACGAGGACGCCTATTCGCCTTTTTGCCTGATCGCCGAACGGAACAATGACGCCGAAGTCATCCACGAATATCTGACCGATTATTGCCGCACCGTGCCGCACCTCACCCTGGTGCGCAATGACGTCTGTTCACGCTTTAGTCATGAAGCTTTCAATAAAGGCACGGCACTGGCGGAAATTGCCCGGCAGATTGGGGTCACACCACAGGAAACTTTCGCCGCCGGGGATCATCTCAACGATTTGCCCATGCTGTCGCTTCGTCATGCCCGATGGCTGGCCGCGCCCGCCAATGCCATCGCTGCCATTAAGGAGGTTGTGCGCGGACAAAACGGATTTGTCAGCGAGCTGAACCACGGTCACGGCGTAGCCGAAGGTCTCGAGTTCCACTTAAGCGCCATTGCCGAACCCTAATACCTCGGGAAAACTTCTCTGCAAGATTCAAACACGGCCCTCGTATAGGAAGATGGCAGGAACTGGGTGTAAAAGAAGGGACGCCAAGGAGGTTGTCTGCCGGATGAATAGGGGTGACGGAAAAGGCCGTCAAATTTGTGTGGTTAACGAAGCAGAGAATTAAATACAAAGGATTTATATGAAGACGCTTATGAAAACTTCGATTATTGGGGCTCTCGCCCTAGCGATGGCCACTTTTGGAACTTCTAATGCCCGGGCTTGGGGAAGAGGATGGCCAATTGCCGCCGGTGTTGTGGGAGGTTTGGCCGTCGGCACGGCCGTCGGGGTGCGTGTGGCCGCTGCCAACGCGCCTGTTTACGCTTATCTGGCTTACTCATACCCGGTTTATCCGACGTATCCGGCTCAAACCTATGCGGCCTATAACAACGCCGCGCCCACGGCTCAGCCGACCCAAGTTGTGCAGCAGACTGCCGCTCCACAGTTTGTGCAGACTGTGACGCCGCCGCCAGTTTATGTGCAGCAGCCCGCTCCTGTTTATTATTCGAGTCCCGTGGTTTACGCCCCACATTACCCATACGTGTATCCCTCCTACCTTCGATATGGCCGGGGTCTCCGCTGGGGCTGGGGATACGGGCGGTACGGCTACGGACATCGCCGTTGATAATGCGGGTTCATGCGGGCGAGTTGGCCGCGTTCTCACAAGGAGGGCGCGGCCGGCTTAATAGGGGGCTGAAGGGAAGGAGCACCGGTGGTTTTGAGTTTGCGCTTAAAAACTCGGCCGCCGCCGCAGGCAAACATTTCATCGAATGTGGCTCCGCCAAAAACAATGTTTGACAACACCATACCGCGCGGCGCGGAAAGAATGCCCACAACCCGACCGGCCTGGTCGCACATTTGGATGCCCAAGTGGGTGACGACATAGAGGGTGCCGCGCGTATCCACCGTCATGCCGGTTGCCCCGCTCCCCATCACACCGTCCGGAATGCGCAAGTGATGATAAGGTTGCCGGTCTGCCAGCGTGCCGTCGGAATTGATGTGAAACGAATAGACAAACTGCCCTAGCGTATTGCCGACCAACAGCAAACTTTGATCGGGTGTCAGGCAGATGCCGCTGGGAGAAGGAATTCCCGTATCCACAACCGTCTTTTTGCCTAGGCCATCCACCAGCCAAACCTGCTTGTCCGAAGAGTCTGCAACATAAATATTTCCATTGTGTCCAATACACAACGCCTGTGCTTCGACTTCGCGGGCGATGATCGCCACCTCGCCGTGCGAATCATAAGCCATGATTTGTCTCCCGCTTTCTGCGGCATAAAGCTTCCCATCCGCTCCAAACATCATTCCGTAAATCTCTCCCGTATGCTGCGCGAAATTCGTGATGCTGCCATCGAGTGCGATTTTGCGGATGGAATTTGGCGTCGCGTCGGAGAAGAAAACTTCACCCTGCGCGTTGGCCGCCAGCCCTCCCAACGCGCCCACTCCTTCGCCGGCCACGCGCCATGGCTCGCCGCGCACCAGGACTTGCGCCACTGGCTGGCTGGAATTGACGCCGCTCTCAATCGGCATTGGCCAATCCTTCCACAACCAGCGCATGGCGTCGGGGAAAATGGCCGTGGCCTGCTTGCCGTTGTGGCCACCCTCGCCCCAAATATGATTGACTTCGTATCCGGCAAAATCGAACGCCGAAAGCATTTCCTGGTTTGCCAGGAACCAATTGCCGCCGACTCTGTTCAAGTCATTGCTCCCATCCTGCAAAAACACCCGGAGCGGTTTGGGTTCGGTCTTGCGGATCAAGGCCGGATAATCGTTGCCGCCGCGCTGGTCCACATAAGTGCCCACCGAACTGAAGACGCGCCGAAACGCATCGGGCCGTTCCCACGCCGCCGTGAACGCGCAAATTGCGCCGCTGCTGGAGCCGCCGATGGCGTGGTCATTGGGGTCCTGCGAAATGTGAATGGGGCGTCCATCCCCTGTGCTCTTTTTTTCCACCTCCGGCAGGATTTCTTCCAGCACGAATCGGGCATAATTGTCCCCAAGTCCGTCGTATTCATAACTTCGATTGAAACGATCCAGGACGTTGGTCGAATTCGCCTTGACGCGTCCGTGCATGATAAAAACGCCGATGGTCACCGGCATCTGGTGCCGCGCAATCAGGTTGTCAAAAACAACGGGTGCCTTGAACTGGACGCCATCCTGCCCTACATACAGGCAGGCCGGTTTGGCCGGGTCATATTGGCGTGGCACATAAACCCAGTAATCGCGCGTCGTTCCCGGGAAAATTTCGCTGTTGTCAACACTATATTGGGTCACCTCACCCTTTGGTACGCCCTCCTGTGGTTTGGAATCCGGCCCGGGCGCGTAATCGTCCGCCGCCCGGACTAATGCTCCGGCGGAAAGTATGGAAGCCAGCGAACTGCCAATAATTAGGATGCGGATAGAAAACATAATGGCGGAGACTAGGGAATTCGGGCCGTCCTGACAATGGCCGTCTTCAGTCGAGAAATTCACAATGAGGTTCCAAGAGATATTTCTGGGGCGGGGGCGCTGGCTTTTTGGGCGTTCCCGGAGGGTTTGACTTGGGCGCGGAAGCCTTGGTGGAACGCGCCAAAGGGATTCTTCGCTCCGCCCATGTCTGCGGAGCGCGAAGTTTGTTCGAGATGAGTTCGTTGACGCGATGGTGAGTGGCCAAATCCGACGGAGAAATGCCGGCCAGCAAATGTTCTGCGAGCTTGCCATATCTCTGCCAAACAGGGCCGACTATGCCTTTGCCCGATTCTGTAATCCTGACTTTTTGGCAGTTGCCGTGAAGGCCCTTGGCAATATTTGGGGCGGCCCGCTTCGTCTCCGCCCAACGGCGTTCGCATAGCCAGGCAATGCGACGAGACAGCAATCCCGGACTATAGCCGAGCGCGCCGCGCAATTCCCGGAAAGAAACATATTCGTCCCCATCGGCATATTTCGGCAAAGAAAGACGTTCTTCCGCAAGGAACAACTCGATCAATATTTCGGCGATCTCCGCCGTCAACCCCGAACCCGCCAGGATTTGGGACCGAAGCGATGCCAGGAGATCGCGTTGGGCAATAAAAACGCCGCCGACCACATCCGCCGCAGATACGACGCTCGCGCGATTAAAAAATATCCTCATATCTGCGATACGACCACTAATATTGCACTATGTCAATGATTAAATACTATATATTGTATTTTACTTTGTAAAATAATATGCGCGGTGTCAGCTTTCGCGGACTGGTTACGTCCAGCCTTTGCGGTACTTAGGATGCACGAATCGCACGGCGGCGGGTTCTCCTTTCGCTTTCATGGCTGCTCCGTCCCAGTCGATATTGCGGCCCAATCGCAACGCCACCAGCCCGGCGGCGCCAATCTCAGTGACATGCCCGCCGAATTCGAATGGGGAGAATGTCTTGCCTTTCCCTTTGCAGGCTTCGATCCATTCCAATATGTGGCGCTCCTGAGGCGCCCGCGGCAGGGATATCGGCACACCTTTCGCAGCGTCGTGATTGGCGGCAGGTTCGTAGTCCGGCTCGTCCTTCATCTTGAGATAACACTCGTTGTTCCAAAGGCCCGCGGAAAGCGTGCCTTTGTCGCCCAGTAACAGGCAGCCTGTTCGTGGAATCTGGTTAAAAGTCTCGGCCATTCCGGCCGTGACCTCGCTTTGAGGCATATCGCCTCCCGTGTAGAAGTGGATTGAAACCGGTGTGCGCTCGCCGCGAGCCGGAAAGAAGAAATGAATTGTGCATGCTTTGGGAAAACTCTCCTTGCCCAGCCACGCGCCGGAAACTTCGATGCGGTTGGGATAATCCAGTTCCAGCGCGCGCACGGGCATGCTAAACGCATGACAGGTAAAATCAGCCAGCGAACCGCCGCCAAAATCATACCATCCGCGCCAGTTTACCGGATGATAAATCCCCTGTTTGTAAGGACGCATCGGAGACGGACCGATCCAAAAATTCCAGTCCAATCCCTCAGGAATCGGGTCTGCTCCAGCCGGACGTTCAACTCCACTCGGCCAGTCATGATGCGGATGCCAGATGTGAATTTCGCGCACCGAACCCAACACGCCCGCTTGAATCAGCTCGATGCTGCGGCGGAAGTTGGACGAACCGCTGCCCTGGTTTCCGGTTTGAGTTGCCACTTTCGAGTGTTTCGCCAGAGTGCCCAACTGCCGTGCCTCCCCCACCGTGTGCGTCAGGGGTTTTTCGCAGTAAACGTGTTTGCCAGCCCGAATGGCCGTCGTGGCAATGAGAGCGTGCCAGTGGTCCGGCGTCGCGATTGCCACCGCGTCCGCCGATTTCTCGCGCTCCAAAAGTTCGCGAAAATCTCTGTACGCCTTTGCTTTCCCAGCCGTCGGGGCAAAATCCTTTCGCATGGCGTCGATCTGATGCGCGTCCACATCACAAATGGCAACAATGTCCTGATGAAAGTTGACCAGTTCATTCGTCACGCTGTGCATCTGGCGTCCCAGCCCGATACAGGCAATGGCGAGTTTCTCATTGGGTGACTTGTAATTGGCGCGTGCCAGGCAGGAGGGCAGGCCGGCAGTCAGGGCGCCGGCAGCCAGCGCCGAAGTGTAAATGAAATGCCGCCGGTTGATTTGCAGGGCGGAACGTAGGGTGCGAATAATTTTGAAGGGCGCGTTTTTGCGAAGCATATTTCGAGTGTCGTTCTGTGGATGAGAATGTAAATCATGGATTTTGCAAACGAAGCTTTTTCTCAAGGAGGGGAGTTGGCAAGGACCGTGCCGACTTCGACGCGGGAAAGATCGTCTGAGTTGTCGCCCGGTTGGTTGCCGCCGACAAAAGTGAGCACGGCCGTGCCATGCCACAGCCAAAGCTCAACGTGGCCGTCGGCGAACGAAAAGGGGCAATCCTTGTTATGGCGGCTGCCAGGTAAATTCCACCACAAGTTTTGCTCTGGGTCCCGTTTGCGGCGTGAATGGCACAAGTCCCCCCCTGTGACGTCGTATTCATTTTCATCTATAAAAACGATCTTTTTCGCGGTGCCTGGATTTATGATCTGTGTATCCTTGAGCAGCGGATAAACCTCGTCTTGCACATTGCCTTCCGGATTGCCTCCACCGAGCGCAAAATCCACCGAGTACGTTCGCGTCCGCAGCGCGGCGGCCTTGTTGGTGGGAACCATGAGCGTGTCCGACGGACAAACATAAATCATGTCGGATTTGTTGTACGGATAGAGCATTCCCCCCATGATATTGGACGTTGTTCACATCCACCTGTGCGTCGCTCAGGCCAATCCACGAATTTAATCCTCCGACTGCGGCGGTACCTCCAATCGGCGCCAGAAAATCCCGGTTGTCGTCTCAATACAAGTGATAGCACAGCCCCAATTGCCGCAGGTTGCTGAGGCACTGCGAGGCCTTGGCCGACGCTTTTGCCCTACTCAACGCGGGCAACAACAGTGCCGCCAGAATGGCGATAATTGCGATGACAACCAAAAGTTCGATTAACGTGAAACTACGCTCTTTCGGGCATTTCATAGGGGGAGAATATATGTTATTTTACCCTCTTTGGAGGCGGAAGCAAGAAATCGGAAACACGGTTCAGGCTTTCATGGCGTTGAGAGCAAGCGGACAGGGCCGAGCAGGCCGGATTCCATCAGCGGCGTGTCCTTTGTCAATTTCCGAATATTTGTCATGGTGAACCGCTTGTTTGGCGGCAGGGAGTGGTCACCAATAATCCGGTTGGGCCAAAAGTTCACCACCTCGATTTCTAACACGTTGTTTCCCGTTTTGACTGCGCCGGTAATGTCCACGCGAAAAGGCGGCGTCCAGGCGATGCCACAGGAGCAGGCGTTGACTTTGACCTCGGCCAGTTCACGCACATTGCCCAGGTCAATAAAAAGTCTGCGCCCAGTCCGGTCGGGCAGCACGAACGTTTTGCGATAAACGGCTGTCCCGGAATAATATTTGACTCCCGGCTCGGCCCTCTGAGTCCAACTTTCCAGTCGATCAATGGACAACCTTTCCGGGCCGCCCCAGCGCGGATCGAAATGGACGGCCCACGGGCCGGCAAGCTCTCCCACCACCGTCCACTCCGGCCAATTGCCAGCCGGCGAGGAAGGATGCTTCGCCGCCGCTTCGCGGAAAACAACGAACAATGAGCCGCACGGATCGAAATGAATTGGTAACGTGGTGCGCCCGTCATTTTCGGCATACGTTGGCGCGAAGCGATGCGCGCCGCTGGCCGCGTCCCACAATTCCGGCGCCAGTCCGCGCACGCGGAACGTGCAGTCCAGCAAAACCGAATTGCTGGAACGATTGGCTACAAAGTAAATCTCTGCCCCAGACGCCGTGCGATGGATAAAATCGATGTCCGGCTTTGCGCTGGTTTGGTCGGTGGTCGTCCATTCAAAATCAGGCGACAACCCCCTGGCTAGCAGAACCTGACGCGCTGTTTGATTCGTAATGATGCCGTTTCCGCCGTACAAATCGTCCGCCAGATCTTTCAACATCTTGTCGCATTCTGGGTAACCGCTCAGGCCGCTGGCTTCCGCGGGCAACGGGCCGATGACCGTCGCTCCCGCCGCCACGAGGTCTTTTAACTTCCGCAGCACCGGCAGCGAAAGTGTATTTCTGTCTGGCAGCACGAGGACGTGGTAGTTCACGCCGTCAGGCAGGAAGATCTTTCCGTCGCGGACACGGGTTCGCTCCAGCAGTGCCTCCTCGGTGATTACGTCATAATCGTAGCCGGGCAAAATTTTCGCCGGGTCGGATTTTTTCAGTTGCGCGAAATTCGGGACATGATCGCCATAATAATACAAAACATCCGCAAAGGGGCGGCCTTGTTGTAACAGGGCCTGGCAACGGTCAATGTAACTGAAAAAAGCCGCGGACTTTCCCCACCACGTCACCTTTGGATTGAGGTGCGTGCCGGCAAAATATTGCTGGCCCGGAATCCCGGTTTCCTTCGGCGAACAAACAAAGGCGTGCCATACCAGCACGTTCAATCCTTCGCAGAGCGCCTTGTCAAACGACGGTTTGAGGTTGGACCAGATCGATTCCTGCCAGTGTGGCCCCATGTCGGTGAAGCCCTCGGCCAGCACCAGCTTGTGGCCGTAGGTATGCGCCGCGCTCGCGGGTTGCTTGACAAAAAAGCGGTTCTCGTCGCCAATGCGGTGCTCCCATGACCATGCCCAAAACTCGCTCATTGGCGCGTCGTCCCAGCCCAGGCATCGTTGCGCGTCGATTGGCACCGCGTGCGGGCCGCCGGCTTCGGGATGAATCATCAAGCCATGCTGGTGCGCCTTGTCGCGGAACAAACGGTAATGGTTGTCAATCGCCAGATCGCCCAGCGTTTTGCGATAGTCGGCCAGGAAACGGTCGCTCGCGTCCCGGCTGTTGATAATTCGGCCGGCCAGCGCCAGGAGCCATGGCCTCATGTCATAGCCGCGGCGTTTTTGAAATTCTTCGCGCAACGCTGGCGTCCAGTTGGCCAGTTCAATTTCCCAACTGTCGGTGTGCAGGTACTTCAGGGTGCGGCCGGCCAGCGGCCCGGCATCGGCGATAAGCGGCTCGACGATGGCATTCCAATAACGCTCAAATGCGCCCGCATCGTAAACATCAAGAGCGAAGCCATTCCACCCTTCGCTGCAAGTCGAAACGTAGGCATGGTCGCCAATCGTATATCCAAAACGGAGTATCTGCCATTGGCCCGGCGGCGCGTTCCAGCGCAGCACGCCGTCTTCGCCGAGCTTGCCGCTCAAATCCAACACGCCATCCGCATGTGTGTCTTCCTCGCCCGGCGTGGCGGCGAACTCGGCAAAGAGCGGCGACGTATCCGGCGAGGAAAACGGCTGGAGGGAAGCCTGCAGCGCCTTCTCCTTCCAATTTTGCAATGGCCTCGATTTAATTCCGCCAGGCTTGATCAGATAGGCAACAACAAACGTGTCCCGATAGAAATGTTCCCGCGCCTTGGGTGGCGGCAGAGGCTGATCGATGCGTGTGCCGCCCGTGATCTTCGTTTCGGACCAAACATATTTTTTGCAGGCGTCTTCGGGTTTGACGATGGGACCGCCCAAGTTCCAGCCGCTCTGGATGTTCAGGCTGATTTCCAAGCCAAGGCGATGGGCCTCACGAAGGGTATGCTTGTAAAGCGCGCGCCAGGCTGGGGTAAAAAAGGTCGGGCCATGCGGCACCGGAGCGTTGCCCTCCTGACTCGCGCCGTTGGCGTCAACAATGACCGCGCCACCGAACCCCTTGGCCTTCATTTCCTCCAGATCGTGAGTAATGGATTCCTTGGTTACATTGCCATTGAGCCACCACCAATAAGCCCGGAGGCGGGACTCAACCGGAGGATTGTTCCAGACTTCCTCCAATGAACTTTGCGCCGGGGCCCAGGCTCCCCAGCCAATCACCACCGCAAAAAAAGCGGCAACCAGCTTAAAAAATCGTTTCTTGTTGCGGCGGGTGAACATGACACCATTAAAAATGCGGAGCCGGCGAGATGAAGGCTTGTCTTTAGTTATTGACACAAACCCAATTGTTCATACACCTCCCGGATGGACTCCTGTTGCAGACTGGAGTAGATGGCATCGGAGTCTATTATCTTTTTGCCGAGAATTTCTTCCAGCATTTCGCGAGTGTAAACCGGCTTGGCCGACGCCGTGGATTTGGTGCCGTATTGGCCCAGGTTGGAAGCAAAAATGCCGGCAGCGCTTACCGGCAAAAAATCTTCATAGCGCAACCCGTCGGCGTGAACGTAACCGAGCCGAATCAATTCATTCAGGTCCTCAGTCTGGATTGACTTCGACGCTTTAGCGGCAAGACCTTTAGGAGTGGCCGTGAACCGGCCATAAACTAGCTTTCTCTCCAGCAACGCCGCAAGCTTTTTTGGAAAGGCCGAGAAGCATTGTGCATATTGCTTTTGGTAGGCCGTGTAATCTTGTTTGATTAAATTGGGGTTTCTGGCCCGGGCCGCTTCCGCTGCTGCCAGGCATTGGTCATAAAATTGCCGTCCCGCCGGTGTTGTGGCGTAGAACCTCTGCTCAATTTCGCCAAAACGCGCGGTGTGGGCTGCTTTCACGGTTGACCCATCCGGTTGTTGAAAAATCACCGGTTCAGTCAATGCTTTATAGGCGTCCTGGCGGAGCAATATCGGGGTGTCCTCGGGCGGCCCTTCCGTGAAATCCTTGAAGCCGGCGTGATTCAATTTGCTTAACTGCAAATCCGCTTGCTGCAGGCGGTTGGTCAATTGGCCCGCCAATTCACGCGTATACTCCGCCGCAACGTTCCCGCGGCCATAACTGTCAATCACTTCCGTGCTCAAATGTTTGAAATGCAACTTCATGTAGTCCTTGTCCGCAAATCGATGCAGCCGGTCTAAAGCGAGTTGCGCGCGAGTCAGATGAGTGGCGGCATCCATTTCCCCAAGGCAGAATTTCATCGCGTCGGTATAGAGGTCCATCCAAAACGTGTTCGGCGTAAGATGATTCAGGTGATGAAATTCAAAACAGGCGATGTCCGCCGCGATCTTGAACCCGGCCTGGCAAAGGTCCTGGTAAAGCTGATAATCCCTGGCCCGCCCGGTCCATTTGAAAATCCGCGTCACCCCTTCTCGGATCAGTTCCCCGGCGTCATTCCAGTTCAGGCCATTTTGCTTTTGGTTTTTCAGAATTAATTCCTTGGCCCGGTCGGAAAACACTTCGCGCGACGCCAGCAATGCTTCAATGCGTTGACGGATGTGCGGATCAAAATAATCCGTCATCAGCAGCGAGCAGAAAACGCGGTGCTCCGGATTAAGCGAGGACCGAAAAGCCGTGGCCACAATGGGCTGGCTCTTGCTCCCCACATTCGTCATATCGTAGAAATTGTGCGGCTCGAGCGCGAAAGCGGTGAAGTATCCCGCCACCCAGCGGTATTCCGATGGCTTGCCAATGCGGATGGCTCCATGCCGTTCGCCACTGGTTTTGTCGAGCTGCTCGTCGGAAATGTTGAATCCAACATGAATTTTGGAAAGCAGCGAACAGACGGTCTGGTTGCAAATTCTGTTCACCAGCAAAGATTTGTCGTAAAACGGCACCTCCTTGCCGAACATGTTGGACAATTCGGAAAACAACATGTTTTGCATCTGTATCTTGTTGGCAAATTCGGTGGTCATAGGGCGCTGTTTAATTATTTGGGCGGTTCGAGTGTCGCTGTCGTGTCATTATGGCCGAAAAAATGGTGCGCACTGCAGGTTTCGAACCTGCGACCCCTACCGTGTGAAGGTAATGCTCTACCACTGAGCTAAGCGCGCAAACTTTTTGTAATAAGGATGTTGGAAATGTTGCAACAAACCAAAAAATCCAACTTGTAACCCGAATCAACAGCCTGTCAACCAACGTTTCACGAAACCGATTCAAAATTCTGACCTCTTCAACCCTTGCAACATAATTATGCATTCGCCTAAAAAAGCGGCAAGTAATTTTATTTTTCATACAAGCTCATGAATGTAAGCATTTTGCCGAATAATCCTCGGTTTTTCGCTGTTTTCGGTGGCATAGGATCTCATTAGAAGGATGTCCGGGAATCAGCTCGGAGCGTGCACGGCACAGGTTGACCCTCCCAGCAACCGTGCGTCTGAGGAAACCGATGCAACAGGGCATGATGCTCGGAAAACCCGCAACCCCGAACTACTTTCGGGGCTACATTGTTGATAGTCAATTAGTTAATCTGCTACATGTAGCGGATTGAAATCACACCTCCCGCGTCAGCTCATGGCAACGGCGCTTTTCGTTGGCACGGGCGGTGTTGGCACAAAATAAATTGTCCGCTTTTCATCCGGGCTTACATGTATATGGTGAATGATGGATCACGACATGGAGTTGCTGCGGGAATACGCCCGGCACAGTTCCGAAGAGGCCTTTGCCGTGCTGGTTGTGCGGCATATCGGCCTCGTCTATTCGTCGGCGTTGCGGCAGGTGCGTGATCCCCTTCTGGCAGAGGAATTAACCCAGGCGGTTTTCATTATTCTAGCCAGAAAGGCAGCCTCGATTCACGAAAAAACAATCCTTCCCGGTTGGCTCTATCGCACCACCCGCTTTACGGCGGCCAATCTGTTGAGAACCGAATCCAACCGCCAACGCCGCGAACAGGAGGCACAGATGCAATTCACCATTGATAATGATCCGGCGGAGGCGGTCTGGCAGGAATTGTCACCCCTGCTGGACGAAGCCATGAACCGACTTGGACAAACCGACCGCGATGCGCTTCTCCTGCGCTATTTTGAGAACAGAAGTTTACGGGAGGTGGGGTTGGCTTTGGGTGCGAACGAGGAGTCCGCCAGGAAACGGGTGACGCGAAGCTTGGACAAGCTCCGCGCCATCCTTGCCCAACGGGGCGTTACTTCAACAACCGCTATCATTGCCGGGGCGGTTTCCGCCAACGCCGTTCAAGCCGCGCCCGTGACGCTGGCAAAATCTGTGACTGCCGCGGCCCTTGCCAAGGGCGCAGCGGCCAGCGGTTCAACCTTAACCCTCATCAAAGGAGCATTGAAACTTATGGCATGGTCCCAAGCGAAAACGGCGGTTGTGGTTGGGGCGGTGGTGGTTTTGTCTGCCGGAACTTTCACCGCCGTTGAAAAAGTGGTTCAGGCGCGCTCGGCAGAGCACGGAAAGCTGATTTTGAACAAGGTCCTCGCCGCAAACGGTCTTTGGCTTCTCGCCCCGCCCGAGACGGCGACGGATTACAGCTATGTCTTCAATCTTTTGTGGGACGATGCGCCTGGCGGAGTCATGAAGGTCCCCGTTCATGTAACCAACCCCTCCAAAGCCTTGCCGGAAGAACGACAGGGCGTAATGTACTCCTCCTTGCTGCAATGCCTGGCAAGAAATCCCGAACAAGTTCAGGTGCAGAGCGTCAAGGAAGAGAACGGAAAAATCCGGCTGGCGCTTGAGATTTTTCTGGCTCCGGGCGCAAGAAAGACCTATGTCTTTGACGGTGAAACGTATCCCGTTCCTCCGCTACGCGTTGATTGCGGCAATGGCATCGACAAAGGTTTTTACGGTCAATTTCAAAATGAGGCCACGAACGCCGAGCTTGTTATAGATGCCGAAAAGATGGTCCCCTTGAATTCGGTGGTTAAAGTTTCGGGTGGAATTATCGAGGAATCGTTTTCCGATTACACGGAGGTCAGTCCTGGCAGCTACGTTCCACTGTCGGTGTTGGTAAAAAATACAAGTTCGGGGCTCAAGATTGGAGACATGGTATTTGCCTGGAAGTTCAAGTTGCATGGCGGCCTGTGGCTTTTTGACGAAAGTCAGTATCGCGGCAAAAAAGTTGCATGGACGGACCAAGTGATCGTTAATTAATCCGTGGTAAGCTAATTGCATCTGCATGGGTTGCAAATGAACTTGCCAAGGGGAGCTTCGGGGAAAACCGGCGGGGTGACGTAACGTTTATGTATCCGGCGGGCAGACCGCGCCCACTGGCTGGATACGAAGAAGCGCCTGCCGTTGTCCGCGCTCTTGGCGCAACCTGGCTGCGGCGAAGAACGCTGGAATTATTTCGCCGGCTGTGTCCGAATCTGCGGTTTGTGGACATATTTGGTTGAATGGCTGACTTGAGTGACAACGAACTGCTGGCGGAATTCGCCCGAAACGGCTCCGAGCCGGCATTTGCGGCTCTGGTGGCGCGGTATGTGAACCTCGTTTATTCCGCGGCGCTGCGCTTCACCGCCAATCCGCACCATGCCGAGGAAGTTTCGCAGGGCGTCTTTATCGTTCTCGCGCGCAAAGCCGCCAGTCTGCGGCCGGGCACGGTATTGAGCGGCTGGCTCTATCAAACCGCGCGGCTCACGGCAGCAAACTTCATGAAGGGCGAAATCCGCCGTCAAAAACGAGAACAAGAGGCTTACATGCAATCTTCACTGAACGAACCCGACACGCAGGCTTGGGAACGCATATCACCATTGCTCGAAGAAGCGATGGGCGATCTGGGCGAGACTGACCGCAACGCCGTTGTGCTCCGGTATTTTGAAAATAAAACCGCCGCGGAAGTCGCCCTCGCGCTCAACCTGAATCAACCTACCGCACAGAGGCGGTTGAATCGCGCAATTGAAAAATTGCGAAATATTTTTTCCAAACGCGGCGTCACGTTGTCCGCCCTAGTGCTCACGGGATTGCTGGCAGAGAATTCCATTCAGGCCGCTCCGGTGGCTCTTGGGCAAACGATCGCCGGTTTTGCCCTCGCCAAGGGAGCGGCGGCAAGCGCTTCGGCCATCGGCATTGCCAATGGAGTTTTGAAACTGATGGCACGGTCGAGTGCCAAAACCGCCATCACGGGCGTCTTCGCTGTGTTGCTGGGAGCGGGGAGTGTCACTGGCGTGGTTTACAGACATGAACTCGCCCACCAATGGGTGCTTGCCGGCGGCAGGATTGAAACGATGCGTCACGTCGCCGAGCCAGTGGACTTGACCGATGTTTACAAGGATCATTCTGCGTTTGACTTAAACGCCCGGTTTTACGCCTGGAAGACCGTGCCGCGCGGATTCCAGGTGATGCACAACATACCGCTGCAAATTGACGGCATTTTCTATCTTTGGGGTGAAGGCAGCGCAGTCGGGATGGGCGAAGTCTTTCCGGAAAAAGTCACCGGGATAGACATCCACACGACGTTTGAAACGCTTTATCTGTATCACACGGCCTATTTCATATCGCCCAACGGAAGATCTGTTTACTCCGTGGTATTCAATTATGCCGACGGCTCCTCGGTGACAAACCACGTGCGTTACGGCAGGGACATTCTCAATTGGAGCGACAGTCCGAGCAAAATCAATGTTCGGCCCAAAGGCGCCAATTCCATTCTGGCCTGGGTCGGGGGCTCGTCCCGGCCCAACAACGAGGGCGATCCGTTGCGCTTTTGCCTGACCGCCATCAATAACCCGCATCCCGAAAAGGTGATTGAAACCATTGACATGTACTCGTCCAAAAGCCATTCCACCGCCGCCATCTTTGCCATGACGATCGGGAAAGCCAATTTGATGAAGTGAACGCGCCGCGATAACGCCGATGAACAGGATGCGAATGCAACTTTGAAAAAATATGTCGCGCTCCAAAAAATTCAGGATCGTTGCGGTGATTCTGGCGCTGGTGCTTGCCGCGGCAATCGTCCCGTGCCTCGTCTTCAAACCGCAACTGTCGCGACAACTGTCACTCGCGGGCGGAAAACTCGAGATCGCCAGGGGCATTGCAACGCCGGTTGATTTGACCGATTCCTACAAACCCGATTCCGCTTTTTCGCGCCCTGAGCCTCGTTACTGCTGGACGACTGTTCCTCGCGGTTTTCAAGTTTTCCATCACGTGCCACTCAACATTGATGGTCTCATCTATCTCTGGGGTTCCGTGAGCGCGGAGCACTATCACGAAGTGTTTCCTGAGGATTGCAAAGGCATCGAAGTGAACCGAAGATTCCAAGCGCTTTACATCTGTCACACCACATTCTTCACTGCGTCAAACGGAGCGCCGGTCTATTCTGTCGTGTTCAATTATACCAATGGCTTCTCGGAAACGAATGATTTGTGTTACGGCACCGACCTGCTCAATTTGACTCCAAATCCGAAAAAAACCAATGCCGTCCCTGCGAATCCCAATTCCAAAGTCGCCTGGATCGGCGGATCCTTGGAGAAAGGCAAAAACGAACCCATCCGTTTCATCCTCACCATGGTGACGAATCCGCTTCCTTACACGGAAGTCGAGAGCATCGACCTGTATTCGTGCAAAAGCCGCGCCACTCCAGTCATTTTTGCGATGACAACGGGGAAAGCCGGGCTGATGAAATGACGTCGCCGGACATTGAGTCTTGATTGGTTGTTTGAGTTCAATATGAAAAAATACATATCACTGATTGTTCTCGCGTCATTCACGATGGTATTCGCTGGCTGTTCCAAGCATTCACCGACGGCATCGACACGCCCAGCAATTGACCTTGTCCAGGCAGGCAAGGACATCGAGTTTTCTGAGGGTTATGTTTTGCACTTTGCGAAGCGTGAAGGCAACTCTCTTGAAGGTATCCATGTTCTCGTAACGCCATCAGATGGGCAAACGAGGGAGATCACCGCCGAGACGGGCACAATTAAATCAGGTTCGGATGATGAGAACAATTTCGAAAACCAAATAACGATAACACTTCACAACGCAAAGATCCTGAGTGGCCCAACAAATTTCACAAGCGCGTTGGTGAAAATTGTATTACACAATTGAATATGTCGCCGCCGAAAAAGTTGCCGGAGCCAATCCCGATGCATCGAGACGCTTTTGTTTCCCGACAAGTCGGGATTCACGTCGCGAGTCGGAGGCGGCTCGGCTTTCTACGTTAGGCGACTACACACATTTATGAAAACACATCACATTATTGGAATGCTATGGTTTGGATTTTGCATTTACGATGGCGTTCAATCGCTGTGTGAAATTAAGTATCTTGTTGATCATCGTATTCCGGGAGTTACGGTGCATTCGCCAGACTTTCATTTGGGAGTTTTGCTGTGTGTTTTTCATTGGGTCGGGGTTCTTCCGAGTGTTTTTCTTTTTCGAGGCGCAAAATGGGCGCGAGTGTTCGTTGGACTGTATGCAGCAATATTTGCAGGCATAAGCATTCTTGCATGTACTGAGAGGGTTGGGTTTATTTCAGTCTGGGGCGTCTTTGGTCTTTTTGGAATTATTTCATCCGTGCTTTTATTTTGGCCTAGACATGAGCCAGTCGCCTAACAAGTCGCCGGAGCCAACTCCGATAAATCGCGAGCAGCCCGCCGTTGGCGCTTGCCCATTCCGCTATCGCGGCAGTCCTCGCCCCGAATACTTTAGGGGTTCACGTCATAAGTCGGCGGTGGTTCAGCTTTCTACCTTGGGCGGCCTCATACCGATGAAGATGGTCACGTCGCTTATCATTATCTCCGCGTGCCAGCTATGCTTCGCAGTCGGAGACACAAACATCATAGCCATGAGCGAATGGTCCAAGGCCGTTTCGCTTCGAAACGATCAGTTGCATGACCAGGCCATCCGCGGACGGCTAGTGATCGTTGAGGGAATGGAACCTGCCTACGGCGGCCCGCCAACGACAAACGGAGCGATGACCTTTGTCGAACTTCAAAATGTTACCGGCGCCTGTTGCGACGACATCGACGTCTGTTTCGATGTGACGAAATTGAATTGCGAACTGTCAGATGGCGCAGGAAAACTTGTCCCGAAGCCGGCCGAAATGGCATAGGGTGGACGCGGCCCATTTGCCCCCTGTTGGGTGAAATTGCCGTATAATTCCACGATCGGGCTTTTCGTTAACGGAGGAGCAAGGAATCCCCTGGCGGTGTTTCCGAGTGGAGTGCCGTGGTGCCGCTGGTCCATTGCGGCAAACGACACAAACACTTACTTTTTGTCCGGGACCCTGAGTCTGTCTACGCACACCAATCTTTCCTTGTCGCCTCCGTTCAGGGAGATGGATTACCAAGAACATCGCACGGCGACACTGGCGTTCCCAAGGACAAGGATCACGGCCAGCCGCGAGAAGGCAAAATACCAATGAAGGAACTGCCGCCCAATCGACGCGCCTCGCGGCCGCCCTCGCTGAGCTTGGGTCGTTTGGCGTCATTCGCGCATACACTATGAAAACGAAAACCACCATCACAATTTCAGTCGTTGCTGCACTAGCAGCCGGATTCTTGGCTGGGAAGTTTCAGGAATCAAGCTCATGGGAAGAGTTAAACGCGCATGATTATTACCAGCGAAATGCGGGCGAAGCCTGGTTTTACGCCGTTGTGTTGACCGAGTTGCGGAGCGGACTTAAGGCCGACGCCATAGACAAGCTGGAGAGTTCTTTAGATGGTTCGTTATTGAGCCTTGACCATTTGCCAGTAAAAGAGCGGACGGAGTCCATTCGGTTGGGGATAATTCAGGCGAGAGATTATCGCAACAAATATCCGTGGGATGCGACTCCACCTAAGATTGAGCCGAGCATTCAGAGGGTTTTGAATTCAGTCCAGTAGCTTTATATGACGCCTAACAAGTCGCCAGAGCCAACTCCTATTGGGAATCGCAGTTCCGCTGTCGCGGTCAACGTCACGAATACGGCGTGGCTCAGCTTTGGATCGCTAGGCATTAATACACCACACAAATTCATACCATGAAAGCAAAAGATTTATTCGCCTTGGCAGTGCGGCTTCTCGGACTGCTTTTCCTCTATCACGGATTACAAGCGTTGCTGCCAGCCATCAGCCAGATTATCGATTCGTTTCCGCATGACGTTGGCGAGGGTACGAGAATGAGCGGAAGTTTCGGACACTTTATTGGCAGGGTCGTCATGGTGGCGTGGCCGCTTGTGGTAGCTTACTGGCTGGTGCGTGGCGCACCGTTTATCATCCGCACCGCATATCCCAATGACTCTGCCAGCATGAAGGAAGATACGCAGATTGGAGGAGCGGTTGGACAAAAGACTGATGTCTGACAAGACGCCGGAGCCAACGGCCACTGCCTCTTGAGATTTGGATTAGCTATGAAGATTGGATGTCATTATTGCATTCGGAGTTTGGCCGCCGGTGGCCGTGGCTCAGTTTTCTACTTTAGGCAGCAATGAGTTTTTAAAAATTATGAACATCGATAAATCAGAACTAGATACGCTCATGAAAAAGTCACGCATCATTCCTTTGCTTGTTGCTTTTGCCATGACATCTTCTTGCAGCCGGCGCTCCAGTTCGACGGGTATGTGGACCGGCACGCATCACATTGATTCGAGCACGGATGGTCCGAGTTCATTCAATTCCAATCCATGCAAAACGTTCTGTAAAATCACTGAAAGCAAAGGGCAGCTTTCCGGTTCAATCACTGAGTTTGGCACGAATGAGCGGGCTTTTAGAAACACGGAGGAACTTCACGGGACGATCTCCAATCAGGTCGTGGAATGGAAAAGCAGCAAGTCATGGAAGAACGCGCAAAAGGCAGTCCAACGCGATACAGTCTTTCACGGCACGCTAAACCGCGATACGATTAGCGGTCACTTCGAGCAAACCTATAACTACGAGGATGGAAAGACCGTCACTTATGGCGGAACTGTTGAATTAGAAAAACAGCCTAGCACCGCGCTGGAGCCAACGGCGACTGCCCCTTGAGTTTTGGATTGAGCGATGAACATAGGATGTCATTATTGCATTTGGAGCCTGGCCGTCGGTGGCCGCGGCTCAGCTTTGCATCGTTCGGCCAAACCGCGAAAATGCTCGATACGCAAATGAAAACGATGAATTTGAAAAGTAAAATACCCGGTGTATTGTGGGAAGCCATCATCACGCTCGCCGCTTCCATATTCGCATCCTTATTTCTGGCGCTTAAACAGGGTTCAACTGCGGTTCCGGTTGCGGCCGCCTGCGCGGTTTTGAATCTGGTTCAGCTTTGGGGGGTAGTGTCGGGACGCAAGTGGGCCTACGTATTGACCATTGAACTTGACGCTTTTGGAATCGTCATAAATTTGACGATGAGCTGGCGCTTGAGTCCCGTGAGCACCACGGTGGCATTCCTCACCAACGTACTCATTTTAGCGCCAGTGTTGATGACTACACGGTACTTTTTCCCTGCTCATAGGGCAGCATGACCACGAAAGGAACAACGATGAAAAAGACAATACTGATAGTTGCATCACTGGTGTTTATCGGCGTGCTATACATCGCCAGCATTGGGCCAGCCTGGGCGCTCACCCAGCATGGTCATATTTCCAAGCCAGCATTTCAGGCGGTGTATTTGCCACTGGTTGCTTTGGAGGATCATTGCCCTGGCGATTTGCTATGGCGTTATGAGAGTTGGTGGGCGCCAAAGATGGACGTTCATTTGTGAGAAATTACACACTGCTGCCTAACCAGTCGCCAGAGCCAACTCCGATTAATCGCGAGCAGGCCGCCGTTGGTCATTTCAGTTCCGCTATCGCGGGTCGCGTCACGAGTCGGCGGTGGCTCAGCTCTACGTTAGGCGGGATTGCGTAGCATATAAAAATGTGGCATGTGTCGGTGTCTGTTGACTGAGACGAGTTATGAAAAGGTATCTATATCAATTCGTATTCGGGTGGCTCGGCATTTTAGTCGGGTTCGGCCTGCTTTCGGGATGTACTCGGTCGACGCCGTTGCCGCCGGGTTTCCGTCCCGATTACGGCCCACAAGTTTACGAGACTAACCGCCTCATCACAGGAGACTTTGTCTCATTGCCTCTCGGGAAGACAGGTTTTCGTGCTCTGGTGTCAGCCATGCACTACACGGACAAGAACGATAAAAGTCCTGACTTCTGCTTCATCAGCGTCGAACACGGCGATCCTGCGAAAGGCAATGGCGCGACCGTGTGTTATCAGCGGCAGTTTCCAGTATCCAGCATCCCGGCATCTGTCCTCACCGCCAAAGCGAAGGACGTTGTCTCGTTCGACTCTGCCAGTCGTCGAGTGACCTTCAACATTGGGGCAACCAATTACACTTACACATTGCCGCAAATGCCATGAAGCAACAGCCCCAAACGCCTAACAAGACGCTGCAGCGAACGGCGGCGGGCCATCGCGGCTGCAATCGACGCGCCTCGCGGCTGCCGTCGCTGAGCTTGGGTCGTTTGGCGTCATCACACTTTATGAGACTATTAACATTCATCGATTGTTTGGCAGTCATCGGAAGCACCGGTTGCAAAAAAGAAGACCCAGCCTATTCGGCTTTACCAGGCCGACGCATGGCCGAGGTGCAGGTGCTGTCATTGGCGACGACGGTGTTTCGTCCCGGGCCAGACCAGGAGCAGTTTCATGTAGGTTTCAAAGATGGCATCTGGGAAGTTTCGTGCGAGTCGAATCACATCACGAGAGTCATCACGATTAGAGACGCCGATGGTGTTATTTTGCAGACTAATCAGCCTTGAGATATGACGATCTTGCCGCCCGACAAGTCGCCGGAGCTAACCGCCTGCCCGCTCGCGACGCATGTCGGAGTTGGAACTATCCGTTCCGCTATCGTCGTTCCCGTCACGAGTCGGCGGTGGCTCAGCTTTCTACGTTAGGCGTCATTACCACACTATGAGATTATTAACATTCATCCTCTGTTTGGCAGTAGTTGGAGTCACCGGCTGTAAAAAGAAGCCGACCATTGATGCTACATCCAGGGAAACCCTTCGTCACAGCATGGAAGAGGCGCAAAGAACCGAATCCAAGGCGGACATCGCCATTGTCACCAGAATTATTGGAGAGGCAGGCTATGGTCTCGATTTTAATGACCCGAATAGTGAGGAAGTAGCTCTTGAAAAAATTCGAGAACGGCTCCAAGGCAAAACTGTCAGCGCCATCGCATTGGAAGTCAATATCGCCAGAGATCAGCTTCAGCGCAAAGCCGATGAGTTTGTCCGCGAACGCCAGAAAAAATGGATCAAGAGAGCCAACTCTATCAATTTGATCAAGACAGGTGTCGAGCGAGACAAAGTTATTGAGTTGCTTGGCGAGCCAGACATCAAGTCGGATTCACCGACAGTTGAGAACTGGTTACACAGCCATCCCACAGTATTTGAGAAAAAGCTGGAATATTTTGTTTAGCCCTGCCACACGGCAGGGATGAAAAATTACAACAAGAACATTCCAGCCGCCGCAAAACTGAACTTGCTGCGGC
>Ga0182024_10005026_pt1 | contig 29951 bp, 29 predicted proteins | sample P32metaG_FD_120480 | JGI IMG/M metagenome (GOLD analysis project Ga0182024, IMG submission 120480) | Permafrost microbial communities from Stordalen Mire, Sweden - P3-2 metaG (Illumina Assembly) | ecosystem: Environmental > Terrestrial > Soil > Wetlands > Permafrost | place: Sweden: Stordalen...
CACGCTGCGGCTCATCAACTGGACGCCAACCTCGTATTCGAGATCGCGGATTTGGCGGCTGAGGGAAGGCTGCGCCGTGTGCAGCCTTTTCTCAGCCGCGAGCGTCAGGCTGCCCTCCTCGGCGACCGCGACGAAATAGCGAAGGTGCCGTAGCTCCATAGCGCCTTCCATATCTCCAAGGCATGCCGCCCAGCTTACAAAGTCTTTTTCGCGGGCGCCAGGAGAGGCTACACGGCTTTCAATGAAAGCACCTGCGGATGGTCTCGGTCTCTAAGCCGCGCCCAGAGGCCCGCTTCCATGCTCTGCCGGTAGGGCAGCAAATTGCGAGGATTACAAATGAGCAACCCAGTCGTCTTGATTACCGGCGCTTTGACCGGCATCGGGCGCGCCGCCGCCGTCGCCTTCGCCAAGAAGGGCGCGAAGGTGGTCGTTGCCGGTCGGCGTGATGAGGCCGGCAAGGCGCTCGTTGAGGAACTGCGCGCTTTCGGCTCGGAAGCCGAGTTCATCAACGCCGACGTTCGCAAGGAGGACGACGTCCGCAATATGGTCGACAAGACCGTCGCGCGGTTTGGACGTCTCGATGTCGCCGTGAACAACGCCGCCACCGAAGGTGCGGTCGGCCCGATCACGGACCAGACCGCGGAAAGCTTTGCCGCGACGTTCGAGACCAACGTTCTGGGCGTGGTCCTGAGCATGAAGCATGAAGTGCGCGCCATGCAGGCCCAGGGGAGTGGCAGCATCATCAATATCTCCTCGACCTACGGGCACGAGGGTGCGGCTTTCGCCTCGATCTACGTCGGCGCCAAGCACGCCGTCGAAGGCATCACCAAGTCGGTGGCGCTCGAAATCGCCAAGTCGGGAATTCGCGTGAATGCCGTCGCGCCCGGGCCGACGGACACCGGCATGCTGACCCGCTTCACCGGCACGGCGGAGAACAAGGCCGCTCTCGCAAAGCAGGTTCCGTTGGGTCGACTGGGCCTCTCCGAGGAGGTCGCCGACGGCATCGTGTTCATCGCGTCGGACGAAGCCCGGTTCATCACGGGTCACGTCCTCAACGTCGACGGCGGTCACAGCGCGAACTGACCCTGTTCGGGCGACCGGGATTGCGCAAGGGAAGGAAATCCAATGGCTAACGTGGTGAAGAAACACAGCATTTCTTTTGAGCTAGCACAGAAAATGGTGGATGCAGCGTTGGCGAAAGCCAAAGAACTTGGCGTTACCGAGAACGTGGCGATCGTCGATGACGGCGGCAATCTTAAGGCCTTTGGCCGGATGGATGGAGCGCCGATCCTCAGCATTCAGATGGCGCAGAACAAGGCGTACACAGCTCTGTTCGGCGTCTCCACGCAAGAGTTTTTCGACTTTATCCACGGTTACCCGTCGCTTTTAGCCGGCATCCCCACGCTTTCGCGTGTGGCCGCGTGGGGTGGCGGGTTTCCCATCAAGGTGAACGGAGAGATTGTCGGCGCGATCGGGCTGAGCGGGGCGCCCACGGTCCAGAATGATGTCGACTGCGCGAGAGCAGCCCTGGCACTCGTACCAGGCGCGATGCCGACCGTGGAATAGGGAGCGGCCTTCCCGAGTCGCTCTTCTCGCATCAGTCGCTGTGTCCGGAGTCGAATGCTTTCGACCGCCTCACGTGCGGTCTCAAGCCTCACCATCGAAGGAGATTTCAATTAACCAGCACAGACACCAGACCGCGCCGACACAGTTTGTAGAGGCTAACGGAATCCGCTTCGCCTATCGCCGCTTCGGCAAGGCCGGAAGCGTGCCGCTCGTCTTCAACATGCACTACCTCGGCACCATGGATTACTGGGACCCATCCGTGACGGATGGCCTGGCTCGCGACCGTGAGGTGATCCTGTTCAACAACGCCGGCGTATCGAGCAGCTCGGGCGAGGTCCCGACCACGTTCGAGGAGACGGGCGCCAACGCCATCGCCTTCAGCCGGGCCCTGGGTTTGACAAAGGCGGACATGCTCGGCTTCTCCATCGGTGGCATGGTCGCGCAGGAGATCACGCTGCAGGCGCCCGATCTCGTGCGCAAGCTGATCCTGGTGGGCACCGGTCCGCGCGGCGGCGAGGGCATGGAGTCGATGACCAAGGTCGCAAAGCGGATCTTCGGCGCCGTCTATGATCCGCCCGAGAATATGTGGCTCGCGGTCCTCTTCAGTCCGTCCGAAGCGAGCCAGGCGGCGGGAATGGCGTTCTTAAAACGCAAGCATCTGCGTCAGGAAGGGCGCGATCCCGAGGTGAACGACAAGGTTTCGCCGGCCCAGGTTGAGGCGATGGACAAGTGGGGTGTCCAGAAGGCGGGGTCATACGACTATCTGAAGACGATCAAACAGCCAACCCTCGCTGTGAACGGCAGCAACGACCTGATCATGCCCACGGTCAACTCCTTCATCATGCAGCAGAACATGCCGAATGCGTAGCTCATCATCTACCCCGACTCCAATCACGGGTCGCAGGATCAATATCCCGAGCTGTTTGTGCGGCACACCTCCCTGTTCCTGGACGCGTGACGTCCATGACGCAGGACTTCGCCAAACAGGACGCGAGATAGAAGGAGCAAGCCATGTCGGAACGTGTCGAGCGGAAACCGAAGACCATCAAGATCCCTGGGCCAGACCATCCGATCACAATCGAGAGCAACGCGCATCGCATCGTCGTTACGATCGCGGGACGTGTTGTCGCTGATACGCGCGCGGCATTGACTCTTCGCGAGGCGAGCTACCCGCCGGTCCAGTATATTCCACGCAAGGACGTGGACACCGCGCTGCTCGAGCGGACGGACCACACCACCTACTGCCCTTACAAGGGTGACTGCACCTACTACAGCATTCCCCTCGGGGGCGAGCGTTCGGTCAACGCCGTCTGGGCCTATGAGGCGCCCTATGCCGCGGTCGCCGCGATCATGGACCATGTCGCTTTCTATCCCGACCGTGTGGACGCCATCGAGGAACGACCGGGCGGCTAGCCGGGCCAGCCAGGTCTGAGGCCCGACTACCAACCGAGCGGGCGCCGACCTGGATCTTGCACACGAAACCTGAGTGGAGAAGACCCTTGAAACTCTATCATTCCAGCGGCTCGCCCAATTCCCGCCGCGTGCGAATCCTGATCGCCGAAAAGGACCTCGACATCGAACTGGCGCACGTCGATCTCGGCGCGAAGGAACAGTTTTCGGATGCCTATCGAGCCATCAATCCCCGCGCGGTTGTCCCAACCCTCGTGCTCGATGACGGCACTGCGATCGGCGAGGTTCCCGCGATCATGCGCTACCTTGACGAGGCCTATCCCAAGGTCCCGCTGCTCGGCGCGACGCCAAAGGAGAAGGCACTCATCACCATGTGGGAACGCCGCGCGGAGCTTGAAGGGTTTGCACCCGTCATGGAGGGAGTGCGAAACGCCGCCGCGGGCTTGAAAGGCCGCGCCATCTCCGGTCCGGATGGCTACGAGCAGATTCCGGCGCTGATCGAGCGCAGCAAACAGCGGGTGGCGAATTTCTACGCCGATTTTGAGGCGCGGCTGAAGGACGTCGAGTTCGTGGCTGGCGATCGGTTCTCGGCTGCGGATATCACCACACTGGTCACCGTCGACTTCGCGACGAAAGCCTTCGCCATGCCCGTTCCCGACGACAGCGTCGCGCTCCGGCGCTGGTACAAGGCCGTCTCGGCTCGTCCGAGTGCGGCTGCTTAGCGACCACCGACGGCGGTTATGACGGGCGTCCTCGAGGAAACAAGGAGACATTGAGATGGGCGAGCTGCTCGATACCGTGATCACCGCCCATGGCGGCTTGGATCGCTGGAACGCCTTGCGTTCGGTCGATGTGACGTTCAACTTCTCCGGGGGTCTTCTCGACCTGAAGGGCTTTCCCGGCCATCATCGGCCCACAGCTTCGGTCGATCTAAAACAGCCGCGCGTGGTCCTGCAGCGGCTTGGTGGTGACCCGGACGATCGCTGGATCTTCACCAGGGACCGCGTGTGGATCGAACGTCGCGACGGCTGGTCCGTCGAGGAGCGATCCGACCCCCGCGCCGCTTTTGCCGGCCACGTTCGGGAGACGCCCTGGGACCGGCTGCATCTGACGTATTTCCTGGGTTACGCGTTGTGGAATTACCTCACGGCGCCATTCCTGTTCGCGTGGCAGGGCTTCAACTTCCAGGAGCTCGACCCACATGTCGAAGGCCGGGAGACATGGCGCGTGCTCGAAGTGACCTACCCGGACAACATCCCAGCGCACACCAAGACGCAAAAGCTCTATTTCGATGACGCCTTCATGCTCAAGCGTTGGGACTATGAGACCGACGTGCTCGGCGGAGTGGCTGCGCATTATTGCTACGATCCGGTGACGGTCGAAGGAATTGTCTTTCCGACATTGCGCCGCGTGGTTCGGCGAACACCGGACGGCCCGCTTTTGTCGGGCCGTACGTCGTTCGTGCTCGACTACACGAACGTAGAGGTCCGGACATGAGAGGCACGATCAACGATCGCTCAAACCGGACCGGTTGGCGGACCAACGCGAGGAGAGCACGCAGGCTCCGTCCTACGACCAATCAGAAGGAGATCAGATCATGAGCAGTCTTTCCGGGAAAACCGCTCTCGTTACCGGCGCTTCGCGCGGGATAGGCCGCGCCAGCGCGATCGCTCTCGCCAGGATGGGCGCCCAGGTTCTCGTCCACTACAGCACGGGCGAGGGCGAAGCCCGCGCGGTGGTCGCTGAGATCGGCAAGGCTGGCGGACGTGCCGATACCGTTTCGGCGGACCTTTCTGCACCGGACGGGGTGCACAAGCTCGCCAAGCAGGTCCGGGCCATAGTTGGCGATCGGCTAGACGTCCTCGTCGCCAATGCCGGAATCTCGAAGTCGGCAACCATCGAGCAAACCACGGTCGAGGATTTTGACAGGCTCTTCGCGGTAAACGTTCGCGCGCCCTTCTTCCTCGTCCAGCAATTGCTGCCGATCCTGGGCAAGGGCAGCAGCATTGTCCTGGTTTCGTCCCTGGGCGCCAATGCCGTCGTGGGGACGCTCGCGGCATACGCTGCGACAAAGGGCGCGATCGCCACGCTGGTGAAGCATTTCGCTTCCGAACTTGGCGAACGGGGCGTCCGCGTGAACGCCGTGGCGCCCGGCGCCATCGCGACCGACATGTCGAGCTTCACCAAGACCGATGCGGGGCGCGACTTTACGCTTAGCATTCAGGCGCTGAAGCGTCTCGGCCAACCGGACGATGTGGGCGATGTCGTCGCTTTCCTTGCCTCCAATGAGGCCCGCTGGATCAACGGCGACACTGTGAGGGTCGACGGCGGCTCGAAGCTCTGAAACTTCCCCCATTGATATGGAGATCAACTTGGCCAATACCATTCCGGAACAGAACAAGGCGCTGGCTCTACAGGCGTTCGATACGCTCTTTAACATGCGCGATTACGAAGCTGCTGCGCGCTTTTGGTCGGACACCTACATCCAGCATAGCGACCATATCGAGCCAGGCCGCGAGGGATTATTCGACCTCATCCGAAGCGTGCCGGACACTCTCCGCTATGAGTCCGGTATTGTCGTGGCGGAGGGGGACTATGTGATTCTCCATGGCTGGACGAAGCGGTAGCGAAAGCCAGGAAAATTCGCGTTGCCGAGAATGTTGCGATTCTCGATGACGGCGGCAATCTCAAAGCCTTTGGCCGGATGGATGGGGCACCGATCCTTTGCATCGAGATTGCGCAGAATAAGGCGTACACAGCTCTGTTCGGCGTCTCCACGCAGGACCTTTTCGACTTTATCCAGGCTGACCCGTCGCTTTTGGCCGGCATGCCTATGCTTGCGCGTATGGCGGCGTGGGGCGGAGGGTTTCCCATTATGGTGAACGGAGAAGTTGTCGGGGCGATCGGCGTGAGCGGGGCGCCCGCGGTGCAGAACGACGTCGATTGCGCGAGAGCGGCCCTAGCGCTCGTACCCGATGAGGCGCCGACCGAGTAATGAGGGCGCGACCATCATGATTCATACCCACCAGAGCGCGCCGACGCAGTTCGTCGAGGCCAACGGCATCCGCTTCGCCTATCGTCGCTTCGGCAAGCTGCACGGCGTACCGCTCGTTTTCAACCAGCACTTCACGGGGACGATGGACCAGTGGGATCCGGCGGTGACCGATGGCCTCGCGACGGAGCGCGAAGTCATTCTGTTCAACAACGCGGGTCGCCGAGATTGCCGCCAAATCGGCCCCGGCTAGGGAGGAGGTTCGCTTCCTATTCTTTACCGAAAGCGAGGTCGGTATCGCGGCTGGGGAGCGCCACTTCGAGCGCATCCACTTTGGCGAACGCGAACCGGTTACGGTTGAGGCAGGCCGTCGGCAGCGGGAAGCAATCGTCGCTTGGTGGAGAGGAGAGAGTGCGGCTCGCGCTCGTCTCGCCGAGCTTTCGCTACCGGTTCTCGTCGCCAACGGCGTTGCCGATGTCATGATTCCCGCCGAGCATAGCTTTGCCATCGCTCGGATAGCACCGAATGCCAAACTTGATCCTCTATCCAGACGCCGGTCACGCGTTTCTGTTCCAGTGCGCCGAAGACTTCCCCGGCGAAGTACTGAGGTTCCTATTCTCCTAGACCCGTGCGGGACATGACGAGCGACAAACCTGCACCTGCGTGCTGAATGCGTCCGAGCGCCTCCGGCACCGCGCCCGGTCGGCCACCTTGGTCAGACGAATTGCGGGGTCACGCAAGATTTTACGAATATCCAAATCCGCGATGCATATGCGACACGAACGTCCCCCAGATTCAATTTTTGGCCTGGGTAGCTGGGCGCTCAGTGTCTCGAGAAGGCGCTAGCCTCCGGCGAAGACTGCCGTCATTTGCGCGTTGAAGCTGTTGACCAAACCGTGTTCTTTTGGACCGACGTTGGCTCGGAGCGGCTTGGCCGCGTCGACTAGGATTTCGTCGGCGTCGGTGCGGAGCACCGCGATGGTCTCCTCGATGAATTGTTCCAGCGGCATCGCCTGTTCGGCTTCCTGGCTGTTCATGAGTTCGGTGCGCACCCACGGGGGTGCGATCTCGAGCACGCGAACCGTCGTATCGCGCAGCATGAAGCGCTGCGAGAGGATGTAGGAATGGAGCGCCGCCTTGGTAGACGAGTAGACCGCGGTCGCCGCCAGCGGCACGAAGCCGAGAACCGAACTCGTATAGACGATGACGGCGTCGTTCTTTACCTTGAGATGCTCGATCAGCGCCGACGTCATGCGGATGGGCCCCATCAGGTTCGTCGTGATCGTCGCGACCATCAGCGCATCGTCGATCTTTCCAGCGGCTGCGTCGGGCAGCATGATGCCGGCGTTGTTGATGAGGACGTTGAGGTCGGGATGCTCGGCGATCAACTTCGCCGCCGCCTGGCTGATGCTCGTTGGATCGGTGATGTCGAGTTCAACCGCTTCCATGCCGTGGTTGGCCGCGACCGCGGCGTCGAGATGGCTGCGCCGGCGACCCGCGATGATGACCTTGTTGCCCAGCCTGTGCAGGGCCTCGGCGAGGCCGCGGCCGATGCCCGACCCGCCGCCCGTGATGAAGATGGTGTTGCCTGAGATTTTCATGATTCGGTGTCCTTTGTTGCGGTGAGGGATCGACGGTCAGGCAGGGAAGCGGTCGCCGAACATTGGCAGCCCGCTCACGGATTCAGCTTGCGTCGCTTCGTCCTGGAGGACGTCCCAATGCTCGGCGAGTTTTCCGTCTTCGATGCGGACGACGTCAGCGGCGATCCAGGCAGCGGGGCGGCCGTTGCCTGTGAAACGGCCGTGGGCGATGACGTAGTCGCGTTCGGCCACGATCAACTGGTTCTCGTAGCGCAGCGTCTGCGGCGCCGAGCGGATGAGGTCAAACAATCCCCCGCGGCCTGGCGCGATATGGGCGCTGTGCTGGATGTAGTGGTCGGACCAGAACCGCTCGGCGGCGGCGTAGTCGCGCTTGTTGAACAGGGTCTCGAATGCTTCGAGCACGATGGCCTTGTTCTGTTCGGGCGTGGTCTTGGTCATGTCAATCTCCTGAGGTTTGGATGAATCAAGCAGCAACCTGGCGGATCGTCGGGTAGTCGGAATAGCCTTGCGGCCCTGAGGCGTAGACGGTCTCCCAGTCGACTTCTGCGAGCGGGGCGCCCGTCGCGAACCGCTCGACCAGGTCGGGATTGGCGATGTAGGGCCGGCCGAACGCGACCATGTCGGCGAGGCCATCAGCGATCAGGCGATTGCCTCGCTCGGCGGTCATCTTGACGTTGGCGATCAGCGTGCCGCGAAAGATCGGTCGGAAATGGCGAAACATGCCGTCGCCCATCAGCGGCTCGAGGGGCGTGCCGGTGAAGTCGGTTGTGGCGCCCATCAACAGGAGGTGCGACAGGCCATAACCGCCGAGTTCGCGCACGGCATATTCCGCCATCGGCAGCGTCTCGTCATGGGCAGCGAAGGGGCCGCCCTCATGCATCGGGCTGATCTTCACGCCGACTTGGCTCGGATCGACCTCGTCGAGGACCGCTTCGACGACTTCGAACAGGATGCGGGCTCGATTTTCGACCCCGCCCCCATATTCATCCGCACGGCGGTTGGTGGTGCGGTTCAGGAACTGAGCCAGCAAGTAGAGATAGTTGGCGAGGATCTGCACGCCGTCGAACCCGGCGTCGATCGCGTTGCGGGCGGCCCGCGCATAGTCTTTGACCGTCTGACGGATCTCGTCGACGCTCATAGGACGAGGCGCCACCGTCGGCTTACGGCCGGTCGGCGTCACCGATTCGAAGAGTAAATCGACGTAGGATGCCGACAGCGGCGGCGTACCGCCGCGCACGTCCGGGTGGGCGATGGCGCCGGTGTGCCAGAGCTGGGCGATGATGCGGCCGCCCGCGGCATGAACCGCGTCGGTGACCCCGCGCCATCCCCGCACTTGCGCTGCGCTCCATAAGCCTGGCGTATCGGCCCAGCCGAAGCCGTCGGGGCTGATCGCGGTGGCTTCGGCGACGATGAGGCCGGCCGAGGCGCGCTGTGCGTAATATTCGGCCTGCAGGGCGGTTGGCGCATGATCGATCGGGCCGGCGCGCATGCGGGTGAGCGGCGCCATGACGATGCGATTGGGCAGATCGATATCCCCCATGCGGACGGGGGTGAAGAGCGGCTGGTCGGACATAGTGGGACTTTCGGAGGAAGGGATCAGAGCGTGACGACGACTTTGCCGATGTGGTCGCCCGCCTCGATGAAGCGATGGGCGTCGGCGATCTGGTCGAAGGCGAAGGTTCGCGCGATCGTGGGACGAAGCGTCCCATCGGCGAGGCCATCGCTGACGAAGCGCTTCAGCGCCGCAAGCTGCGTGCCGTCCCGCGCGAGGCCGGGGAGGGCGAGTCCCCGAATGGTAAGGTCGCGGGCGAAGATATCGAAAGGCGGAAGCGCCGTCGGGTCGGTCGCGAGCGCGCCATAGAGAATCAGCACGCCGCCATTTCGGGTCGCCCGCACGAGGTGCTGGAACGCGGAGCCACCGACCGGATCGAAGACCAAATGCGCGCCTTCGTTGTCGGTCAGACGCTTGACCTCAGCGGCGACGTCCTGCTCGGCGGTCGCGATCACCGCCGCGGCGCCGTGGCCGAGAAGCGCGCTCGCCTTCGCAGATGTGCGCGTCAGCGCAATGGGACGCGCGCGCAGGCGGCTGGCGATCTGGATCGCAGCGATGCCTACGCTGCTGGATGCGGCGGGGATCAGTACCGTCTGGCCGGCCGCGAGCTTGCCTATCGCGACGAGCCCAGCCCAGCCGGCCCCGTAGGCCACCCATGTCGCCGCCGCTTCGGAAAAGCTGACATGGTCGGAGATCGCGACGAGCGATCGCGCCGGCGCGAGCGACACCTCGCCGTAGAGAGCATATTGCGCGGCGCCATAGGCAGGCACGAGCGCCACACGATCGCCCACGGCGAATCCGGAAACTTCTGGGCCGACCGCCTCGATGACGCCAGCGGCTTCGAAGCCGATGCTGCTCGGCAGGGCGGGCCTTGCGGGTGAGCGGCCGGAGCGCAACGTCACCTCCGTGCGATTGAGGCCGATGGCGTGAACGCGAAGACGCACCTCGCCGGCACCGGGCTCGCCAGTGACAATGTCCTCGATGCGGAGAACGTCAGCATCGCCGAATTCGTAGATACGGACGGAACGGGTCATCGGGGCTGGGCCCTCACGTGTTTGGTGAAGGCGAAGATCGTCTCCCGGCGCCGAGGGCGGTAGCCATGGATTTTTGCTATCTCTTATGTATTCGATACATGGATACGCCAAACCCTAACGTTGACGCTGGAACGCAGGCGACGCGCCGGCGGGAAGTTCCAGTCTGTTCAGGACGAAATGGCGTCTCGGCCGAGCTGAAATTCAGCGACGAGATGATCGACGGCCGCGCGCCCGGCGGCGCGAGTCCCTGGACCCATCGGGAAATAGGCGTGCACGAGGATGCGAGCCATTTTCCAATCGAGGAACAAGCGGACGAGCGAACCATTCTCAAGCTCCCGGCGGCACGCCCAACCGCTCGTCGAGGTGATGCCGTAGCCGGCCACGGCCGCAGCGAGCGCGCCCTCGTTCTCGTTTGTCGAGAAGTGCGGTTCGAGCGCTATCACCGCCTCCTTTCCGTCTCGCTCAAACTTCCATGCCGTCGGGACCGCCGCGGCCGGGCCGCCGACAATCCGGTGCTGAACCAACTCGTCGGGCGTCGCCGGAACCCCATGGCGTGCGAGATACTCCGGAGAGGCCACGACAACGCGAGGGATCGACGCGATGAGCTTGGCCGTCGCGGTCGAGTCGACCAGACGGCCCAGTCGAATGGCGACGTCGACTGCGTCTCTGACGAGATCCTGCCGCCTATCCTCCAGGAGAAATTGAACGTGGAGATTGGGGTGCCGAGCCGCGAACGCGGACAGTCGGGGAATGACATCGCGAATGCCGAAGCTGGTCGGCATGCTCATCCGCAACAAGCCACGAAGCTCGCCGCCCTCGCGAACGCTGTGCTCGGCCTCGTCTAGTGCGGCGAGGATAGGCTCGATGCGGGCGAGAAACTCGGCGCCTGCTTCGGTTGGCGCCACGGCGCGTGTGGTTCGCGAGAGAAGCCGGGCTCCGAGATCCATCTCAAGATCGGCAATGATGCGAGAGGCCTGGGATTGCGAGAGACCGCATTCACGCGCTGCGGCTGAGAAGCTGCCTAGCCTCGCGACACGCGTATAGAGCTTGAGGGCGAATATGTCCTTCATATAGCCAATCGATAGCGTCGCCGTCCGAGTGGGCCTATGCAAGCCCACGCGATTGATGCGATCTTTGCAGAGAAGTTAGCCGGAAACGACCGCCGCTGAAATAGGACGCAAGACGTGATCTTTCCGTGGCAAGCGGGGACAATCTCTACCTACCGCTAGCCTCTCGGTGAGTAAGCTTGCGCAAGCGCCTCGCCTCGCCGATCTCGGACTGTGGCCAGTCAGAAGTTCCGCGATCAGCGGGTAGGGCAGGTCACGCTCGCGCCAATCCACGAAGACTTATTTCGCGCGAAGTTGGCCAATCGCGCTCAGCCAGTTTTCCATGTGGAAGGTCTTGGCGATCTTGCCTTCCTTGATCGTCTGGATATCGATCGCCATCATTCTGAAACTCTTGCCGGTGTGTGGAACCCCAAAGAGATCGCCCGCCGGCGTGCCGGTCACTTCGCCGCGCACGATGACGCGGTCGCCGGCGACAAGCACCTCCTTGATGTCGAACTTCATGTCGGGAATGGTATTGGCGAAGTTGGAGACGACCTTGATCGACGTCTCGCGGCCCCAGCACTCGTTTGGCAAATAGCCGGAACAGGATTCGTAGTCCGGGGTCAGGATCTGTTCCTGGATCGCCCGAACATCGCCGCGGTCGGCGACATTGAATAGGGCGTACCAGGGCGCGATGATCGGGCGGGCCTGCGCTTCCGTGAGGCTTTCCGCCGAGGCGGCTGAAGCGCCAGTCGCGAAGACCGCCGCGATGGCGAGTTGAGCGAGTTGAACAAATGTTGACATGACGTTTCTCGGCGTTTGGGGGGAGCGTGAAATCGGATCACATAATATGTATGTTGACCGACATATTATGACGGTCGACATACCGAATAGCAAGCCTTAATTTGCGTTATGGCCAAGGGTCCCGATTCTAGAGAAAAGACCATCCGCGCGGCGGCGAAGCTGTTTCGCCAACAGGGCTATCACGGCACTGGTCTTCAAGACATTCTGAAGGCGGCGGGCTCTCCGCGCGGTTCGCTCTATTTTCACTTCCCCGGCGGCAAGGAGGAAATCGGTGTTGCCGCCATCGCGCTCTACGCCGAGGCTGTGCGTGCGATGATGGCCGCGGCGGCGGAGGCCTCGGAAACCGCTGGGCGCTTTCTTGCGCTGATTGTGCAGAACATGGCGGCGGACGCCGAGCGCGCCGACTACAAGGAGGGATGTCCGATCGCAGCCGTTGCGCTGGACACTCTAGGGCAATCCCCTGCCCTCGGCGGGGCGACGCGCACAGCCTTCCAGACGTGGGAACTCGAGATCAAACGCGGTCTCGAGCGCTTCGGCATGAAGGGCAAGCACACGGAGGCGGTCGCCACGGCTGTGCTCAGCCAACTCGAAGGCGCATTGCTGCTTGCGCGAACCTACCGAAGCCTCGAGCCCTTCCGCCACGCCGAGACGGCCGTGAAGGGTATGGTGGATGTTCCGCACCGGCCGAGCCGGCGGGAACACCGCGCCTGACGCGCCTCAGCTTCGGACCGGCGCAAGCGCTTGAATAAAAGGAGAGCCAGATGAAGGTCGCGATCCTCGATGACTATCAGAATGTCGCGCTCGCGATGGCGGACTGGTCTTCCGTCGCCGGCAGAGCCGAAATCACCGTCTTCAACGACCATGTCGCCGATCTGGAAGCTCTCGTCGAAAGGCTGCGACCTTTCGACGTGATCTGCGTCATGCGGGAACGAACGCCGTTGCCACGCGAGGTCATCGAGCGCCTTCCGCACCTCAAGCTGATCGCCTCGACTGGGGGGCGCAACGCTTCGATCGACATGGTCGCCGCCGAGGCGCACGGCATTCGTGTCACAGCGACCGGTTACCGATCGACGCCTACGATCGAGATGACATGGGCGCTCATCCTCGCCAGCGTGCGCGAAATCGTCCGGGAGAGCAATTCCGTCCGCGCCGGCGGCTGGCAGACATCGATCGGACGAGAACTCGACGGCAAGGTGTTGGGCGTGCTGGGACTCGGCAATATTGGAGGTGCGGTCGCGCGCATCGGTCTCGCCTTCGGCATGAAGGTCATCGCCTGGAGCCAGAACATGACGCCCCAGATCGCTGAAGAAGCGGGGGCGACACTGGTCACGAAGGACGACCTGTTCCGCCAAGCCGATGTGGTGACCATCCACCTCATACTTAGCAAGCGCACGCGCGGACTTGTGGGCGCCGCCGAGCTCGCGCTGATGAAGCCCACCTCCCGGCTCATCAACACGTCGCGCGGCCCCATCGTCGATGAAAGGGCTCTCATCGACGCCTTGACGTCGCGCGCGATTGCCGGAGCCGCGCTCGATGTTTTCGACGCCGAGCCCTTGCCGGACGATCATCCCTTCCGGACCTTGGACAATGTGCTGGCCACTCCACATATCGGCTATGTCGCAGAAAACCTCTACCGGACGTTTTACGGTGGCGCGGCGGCAAGCATCGCCGCATGGCTGAGTGCGTCGCCAGGGTCTTGGCGAGCATGCTGGCCATCAGCCGGCGCGCCATAGCGGCCGGAATGACTGCGTTCATGATCCGGTTGACGAGGCCAGGGATGATGACGGGCCGGCAGATGCGGACTTTCTGGCAAGCCCTTTACCAAGCAAGTCCGCCTCCATCCTCCGCGCAAGAGAAGCGGGCACGAGGGCGTTCAAGATGCGGTTCAGCCGGCCTGGAACGATTTTGGAGCGGTTTTTGCGCAGACCGCTGAGGGCCTCAGATACGCACTGCTCGACGCTCATCGGTTTCATCGGCATGGTCTTCGGATCGAGGCCGAACTTTTCGAGCACCGCTGTGTTCGTAAACCCGGCTGCCAGTACAGTGACGTAGACACCTTGAGGTTTGAACTCATAGTGAAGCGCCTCGCCAAGGCTGTGTACATACGCCTTCGCGGCTCCGTCATTCGCCATGCAGGGAACGCCGTTTTCCGCACCCATTGCCCCCGCGAGCATGATTCCGCCCCGGCGTCGCTTGGTGAGTTTCGCGCCGAAATGGTGGGTGATGTCCAGATGCGCCATCGTACTGAGCCGTAAAGCCGCCTGAAGCGACTGCCGATCTTGCTTCAAGAACTCGCCGGGATTTCCGGTACCGGCATTGGAGACGACAAGGCCGATGTCGAGATCGTCAGTGACGGAGGCGAGTTGCCCGATGAAATCCTCCCGAGAGACATCAAGCACGACGACTCGATGCTCCACACCGTAACGCTTGCTAAATTCAAGGCCTACTTCCTTAAGCAAGTCCTCCCGCCGCGCAACGAGGACGATGTTGATTCCTGAAGCTGCGATTTGCCGCGCAAATTCCTTGCCTATTCCAGACGAGGCACCCGTGACAAGTGCCCAGGGGCCGAACCTTTTTTTATCGAGTGCGACTCTCATCTCTTTGCTCCGTTCTGCCTGCTTAGGGCTTGTTGTGTCATCCGATCACCTCATCACTTCGATCATATGTCAGTTGACTGACCAAATACGCATTTTACTCGGCTCGCTTCAGGCTTCGCCGTGCGGGCCTGCGGGTTCAGCCCGCCTGGTGTCTCACAAGCTTTGAATCCAACTCTTGAGGCGTTTGGTCTCCATCGCCACAAGACCGGAGTCATGAAAGGAATGAGCCAGGATCGAAACGCCTTGCATGGCGGAAAGCAGGTGCACGGCAAGGCCGTTGGAGTCTTTCCCCTTCCCGAGCGCCCGAAACTGGCTCTCGATCCAGGCCAGGTGTTGAGCGAAGATCTCGGTCGCTCTGGTGGCGACCGAGCCGCCCGCCTTGTGGAGCTCGGAGCAAAACGTCCCGACCGCGCAGCCGCGCTGTGCCAAGAAATCCTTGTTCTCGAAGACGTCTTGGACGCAGGCGCAAAGCCGATCCTTGGGCGATACAGCTTCGTTCCATCGCTGCCGCTGCGCGGACAGCTCCGCCAGCCTCAGCTCGACGATCGCCTCGCCAATCTCGTTCTTGGTCTTGAAGTAATAATAGACGTTGCCCAGAGGAACCTCGGCTTCGCGGGCGATGTCGCCAAGCGAGGTGGCTCCGAACCCGTTCTGGTACGCCAAGCCCACTGCCGCACTAACCAGCCGCGATCGCTTATCGATATGTGTCCTAGCCATGTTGGTGCCTAAGTCAGACAACTAACTAATTATGACGGGGGTAGGCAAACCTGTCAAGCCTCCGGCCTGCTTCTGGCCAGCCAGCGCTATGAAAGCGCCTATCTCTTCGGCGCTATCTGCCCGGCTCACGCCAAAGGCGCTGCGCTCGCGCTGCCGTGCGCCGACACCGACGCCATGCAACTCCATCTCGACGAGATCAACGAAGTTCCAGCAACCGGCCTCGAAGTCGCGGCCGCGCTTCGCGCGCGAGGAATCGAAGCCCATTCGGCTGAGCGGCCAATATTTGCAGAGTTGGAATGAGCAGATCGGCTTCAGAAATGCGATGCGGTTTCTTTGCCATGATAATTTCCCCGTGAAGTTTATAAACTTGGCATGTCAAGCTCGCCAGATCGCAACCCGAGCGGGAGTTGTTCGGCAAATCTAATACGAAACCCGGACAATGCTGGATCGAAATCAGCGAGGCGCGGGGGCAGAGCTACCATGTTTCGTTGAAGTTTATAGCCTTAGAGCCGGAAGACATTTGAGAGCGTTTCCTAGGCGCGCCAGCCGTCGCGTGCGGCGAGATGACTGTGGCCCGCTTCACTTTTGAGCAGTCAGATTAGCTGCGCCAGCTCCAAATACCGACAATAGGCGTTGGCCAGTCGCATTTGATCCGGCGTGCGACAATCTGCTTCGAACACCGTGGGAGACGCAATCAGAACACAGATGCATTGGGCACGTGAAGTCGCGACATTGAGCCGGTTCAGGCTGTAAAGAAATTCCATGCCGCGCGGCGCATCAGCGTAGCTTGACGTCGTCATCGAATAGATCACCAGCGGCGCTTCTTGACCTTGGAATTTATCGACGGTGCCGATCCGGGCGCCCGGCAGTCGCGTCTGCAATTCGAAGACCTGAGCATTATATGGCGCAATTATGAGGATGTCGGCCAGTGTCAAAGGCAGCTCAAGTCCCTCCCGGCTGACCCAGGTCGGATTTGAGGCCAGGACGTCGCCGACCAACGCGCTAACGGCGTTCGCCTCCTCCGGCGACGAGTTTTGATTGCCAGTGTGGGCGACCGACAGATAGCGCAAGCCCGAACCCTCGATCATGCCCGACGACCGAATCTCCTGTGCTTCCGACCCCGGTCGCGGATGGAGCCGTCCTTCGTAAAACAATTCCGACGTGAAGGCGCAAATCGTTGGGTGGAGGCGCCAGGTCTCTTCCAAGAAAAGCCCAAGATTCTCGGGGATGGTTTTGTGGCCTGCTAAGATATGGTCGAGCGCGGACGTGTCGGAGCCATCCGGATGGCTGCCCTGCGTAGGTTGATTGAGTTGTTGAGGATCGCCCAGCAGTACGAGGCTCTTGGCCGCCTGCGACACAGCCAAGACGTTCGCTAGAGACATTTGGGCCGCCTCGTCAACGAAGAGGACGTCAACCGCCTGGAATGCGTCGGGAGCCGCCCAAAACCAAGCCGTCCCACCTGCCACCTGGCAATCGTCTTGAAGTGCTGACATGCACGTTGCGTTGACCGTCGTAAACCTTAGGCGCGGCTCATCAGAGGCTTTTTCTTTGACCCTTTGGATGCAGGTAAGGTCAGCGCCGGTTTCGTCCGCGGCCTCGCGAACGCTATCGAGAAGGTTGCGGATCACCTTGTGGCTGTTGGCGGTCACGCCCACACGCAGGCCAGCCTTCACCATCGCCTCGATCATGCGGGCGCCGATATGGGTTTTGCCGCTGCCGGGCGGTCCCTGGATTGGCAACACCCCGCCATCGAGCAAGAGCGCTAAGCGAAGCGCGGCTGTCAGGGACGTCTCGCCCGCAACGCGAAGCGGTTGGCCCTCGACGCGGGGCGCGTGTCTCAAAAGCAGGTCTCGCGCAGCCTGATAGGGTCCTTCGCCCTCCAGACCGTGGTCAGCCACATATTCGCCGATTCGCACTAACGCATGGGCGAGCACGGTCGTGCGAATGTTTTTGTGCGCAAAAAGTGCTTCCGGGTGGAGTCCAGCCGTGTCTCCCCGCTTTTTGATGTCCAACCAGCCCTGTTCAATCGATATGTCCGCCACCTCGCCAAGTTTGGCTCCGCCAACCGCGTGCAAATCTTCCCCGCCTCGCAGCTCTGTCTCCTGCGGTGGAAATCGATAGCGGTGTATCGGCGCCTTGATTGTCCCGCCGGTAGACGCCTCAAATGCAAGGCCGCTTAGACCCGCGCGCTCATCAATCAGGTCTTCGGCGGAAAGATCGGAGAGGCGAAAATATTCCCACCAGGAGACCTTCTTTTCGCGACGGTGCCAATCGAGATTTTGGGCGAGAACCCAACGCGCGCGTTCATCGGCGGTCCGCTCTGTAGGATCGTCTGGCACGGTTGAGGTGAGCCGCTCTACGAGGGCCTCAATCTTCAATTGCCAGTCGCTCAGCGCTTCGCTTGGCTCAGCGTCTGACAGGGCGGGCCGGGCTATGTTCGCGCCATCTGCGATAGCCGAGGCTCGCACGGTTTCGAGCCAATCGCGCAATCGCCAGGTCGATCTACAATCGTCCCGATTGTAGGTTTCGACGACGTTGCGTTCGTCAGCGCCTATGTCCCTAGCGTCGCCGAGTTCCAGAAACGCCTGCACTTTAGCCAGCGCCTGATTGGCATTGCGGAGCGAGGCTTCGCGCACATAGCCGTAGAGTGGCTCAAGACGCTTGATCGAATAGCTCTCCACGCTCGCTCTTAGCCCTTGGCGCACGACCGCGAAGAGATCAACGAACCGTTTTCCGCGCAACAGTTGATCGAGCTCGTCCTCGCGCGTCGCGTAGCGCCCCATCAAACGCTTCAGCGCTGCGGGCTCGTAGGGCGCGTAGTGATAAATATGCAAATCCGGATAGGCCTTTAGGCGGTCCATCACGAACTCGATGAACTGCTCAAAGTCGACGCGTTCCTGCGCTCGCGACAAGGCCCATTCGCCAACGTAGAGTTCTTGACCGTCTTCACCTCTGAAGGAATAGCCGAACAGATATTCAAGCCCGCCATCGCCAACGAACGGATCGCCCTCCAAATCAAGAAAGATGTCACCTGGGCTGGGCTCATACAGCTTGGCTAGCCCAAACCCCGGGATCGGCTCCAACCGCTCATAAAGGACGGCTCCCGCCGCGTTGCCCTCGACCTGAATGCGCGCCTGCTCGCGAACACGTTCAAGAGAGTTCGCCGAGCCGCGACTGGGCTTGAACGTCAAGGGGATCGGCATTGCCGCCAACGCGGCGGTGGTGGTGATCGTCTGTTCAGCGAGCTCGGTGATTTGGACGTTGCTGATGCCCGCGACCAAGGACAGATGATCGTCCGCGCGACGCTTGGCGTCACAACGTTCCTGCCAGCGGCACACCTCGCAATAGGGCTTGGGGTCCGGGTAGACGCCGACGGCTTGATCCAGCTTTACGGCCTGTTGGAGGCTGGCCTTTACACGCCGATAGTAGGCCGCAAAATCGTCGGTCCTGAAAGATTGGGGCTGATAGTCCGACCACGGGACGATCACGTGCGACCGTTGTGGCGGCAACCCCTGAATTTTGCCGACCAAGTCGCTGTATAAACTTAGCTGCAGAACTGTCCCGCCCTTGGTCTCTCTTGAGAGCTTGGTATCGATGACCTCGTACGACCAATCGCCCAGAGAGCTTTGGGTCTCAACTCGCAATAGAACATCGGTGCGCCCACCCCAGTTGTTTGCCAGAAACGCCCCCTGGACGATCACTGCTCGCCCAAGCCTCATCGCTCTCGCCGTGGCCGCAACGGCATCTGCGTCAAATCCCACTCCTGCGATGGTTTCGACGTCGAGGCCCTTTGCGCTGAGGTGATCGATATAGCCCAGTTCGTGACGAAGTCCGCGCTCGCGCAACACATCGAGGAGCGGATTCCAGACTTTGGGCTTTGGTAGAGTGCCGTTGGCGACGGCGAGATCAAGCTCAGTCAGATTGCGTCCGCGAGCTTACAGGGTGTCGTCGCAGACCACGCCGACGCCCGCGTCACGCTCGCCAAGATGCTGGAGGAAATGCGGGGCATCGTCGAGAACGCGAGGCGCGAGGCGGGCTTCGCCACGGACGTGATAGCCAGGATAGAGGCCGCCTCCCAAGGCCTCGGGCAGGCTCACAAGCAGGCGGAAGACTACCTCAACGAAGTTACCCGGATTCTGGCGGCTACCCATGAGCGGTACGCGACGTCGCTGGCGAGCGCCCTCGGGGACCAATACAAGGCCTTCTATACACGGCTTTCCGAGGCAACAGGCCTACTCCAGGCCGCTATCCAGGAACTCGCCGTGACGGTGCAGCCCAGCGTGAAGAGGGCGGCCGAATGATCGGGCGCGCCACCCTCGTCAAGCGCGGGTACAAGAGCGAGGCAGAGAAGCCGTTTTGGATATCCTATGCGGACCTAATGACCGCGTTGATGGTCCTTTTCCTCGTTGCCATGTCGGTTGCCATGATGGCGGTGACCTACAATGCCGAGGACGTCGAAAGACAAAAGCGGGAGCTTGAGGAGAGGAACTCCCAGTTAAATACCGCCCTGACACAGATCAAAAATTACAATCAGCAACTCGAAGCCGACAAGCAGCAGCTCAAGGAGGAAGAGGAAAGTCTCCGAAAAAGGGACGAGGAACTCAGGGTGGCCAACGAGCAGTTGGTGAAGCTTCGAAAGACCCAGAAGGAGCTTGACGACGAGGCGGCCAACAAGGTCCGCGACCAGGAGATCAAACAGCTTCTCGCGGCCGTGGAACTTGCCGCGGGCAGGCACCCGGGGGTCAAGGTGGACAAGGACCAGCACACAATCGACTTCGGGGACCGAGCACGGTTCGAAATGAGGAGCGACGCGCTGACCTCCGAGCAGGGCAAGCTCCTGCGGGCGTTCGTCCCAGATGTCCTCACGATCGCGAAGGACAGGCTTGGACAGAGGTGGCTTAAGCAGGTGGTTGTGGAGGGTTTCGCCAGTCCGGAGGGCGACTATCTCTACAACCTGCACCTTAGTCTGGAGAGAAGCGAAAGAGTCCTGTGCGATCTCATGGCGCCGCTGTCATCGGACGAGACGATGCTCAAGCCCGACCAGCTTGAGCAGATCCGCGACCTATTCCTCGTCGGCGGTTTTTCCTTCAACGCCGTGAAATTTGACGAAGCGACCAAGAGCTACGATGCAAGCAGACGTGTCGAACTTCGTCTCGAATTCCTCGGCGTCAATGAAACGCGCCCATCGCCCGTCACCGTCCTGCATGAGAGGCTAGGCAAATGTGCCCTCCAGGATTGACGGACTCGCCGTTGGCAACACTGCGCGCGGCGCTCGATCTTGCGATGGAGTTCAGGGCTCCCCAGTTCGAGACCGAGTTGACGTCCCTGGATCGCGAAACGAGCAAGCTGCGCGGATGGCTGGGCGGGCATGGAGTCGCAAAGCCGCCTCAGGACGCCTCGCGGGCTGCTCTCAGGGATTTCGTTCGCGACCGCGATCTTCCGACATTGAAACACGCGACGCTGGCGAGCTTTGGCTGCACAGACCCGTTCGATCAAATGCGGCATGGACTAATAGCGGACGAAGAACTGTTCCCTGTGTTCCTGGACAGGGTCGACGACTACCGCGAAAACCCGCGCGCCCTCCGGCTCTGCTATCGGGGACTGCTGCACGCGTACTTCCAGTACGACGTCGAGCGCGGGGCGCCGCCCCCTGCCCGCGACAATTGGGGCCGTCTCAGGGCCTATCTGGGCGGACGGATGTCGTACATCGCAACGCCTGGTTTCCAGCCTTCCTGGGTCGGCACGTTGCAGGGAAATACCGAGGTTCTCGGCGCCGACCCCGGCGCGTTTTATGGTTCAGAAATATTCCAAGGACGCCCCGAACGATTCGAGGTGGTGCGCGCGGAACTTCCGGTCACTGAGGCGTCTTGGCTAGTATGGCGGGTGATCGTCGGACAGATCGACGCAGCGACGGAGGCTCCCGACGCCGAATTCCGCGCGGCGATACCGGACTTGATCAGACTTGTCGAAAAGCATTCGCTGGCGAAAAACTTTGGCTTGGCCAGGCTGCTTACCAGGTATCGGCGCTGCGTCGGTCCGACCCTGCACGAGCGGCTGCGCGACTTCGCGGTGGAGACTTGGGGCAACCCTTGGCTCGCACTTAACGAGGCCAAATGGAGCGTGGTCTCGCCGGACGCGCGGATGATGGTGGCAGAGTGGCTGAAGCTAGCTCTGATGCAGAAGTTCTTCGGACTTCTGGCCGAGGATGGACTTAACGACACGCGGCGCCTCAAGTTCTGGAAGACCTACCACCAAAGCATCCACGCCATGTATTTCGCGCTGGGAGAGACCGCGCGAAGGCACCCCGGTCCGGACTTCCGCGAGGTCCGCAAGCAAATGGAAGGGCTCCAGTTAACGCTGACCCACAGTACTTCGAAGAACAATGCTTTCATCATGTGCATCGGCGAGCACGTGATTGTGGAGTTCGGCGAGAAGGGGAACGCATGCTTCATTTTCCACAAGGACCGGCTTCCGTTCGCCCTGGAGGGTGAGGTTGCGGGCAACTCCGTTGCGTTGAAGCACCCCAGGCATGTCGAGAGGCTCCTGCATATAGATAGCGGCATGGGCAAGTGGGAGGATAAATTCCGGACAACGTTGGCGAACGTCGTGAGGGTCGGAAAGCCGTTGGCGCCACCGCAAACGCCGAGAGCCGTCAACACCGGCCCCGCGGCCAATCGTGGCGAAGTCATCTCTCCTACCCGCACCGCGTCTCAAAAAAGCGAATTGCCGGGTATGCGAGAACCGCAGCGCCCCTATATGACGCAACCCATGCCGACCGTGACCATGGAAGAGTTGAAGGAATTCTGCACCTCCAACCGGCTACGTTGGGCCGACTTCAGGCCCAAGGGCGGCAACCTCTGGGTCTACACGAAGCAGCCGGCGGGCGCAGTGGCTGAGCGATTAAAGGGGTGGGGTTTCCGATTCAAGAACACCATCGGCTGGTGGCGTCAGTAGGATCGACAATGATGGGTATCTTCAAAGGCAAATCCTCCGCCCCGAACGGGAGCGCCGAATACTGGAGGTCGTTCATTCCCGAAGGCGTCGCGTTCGGACGCAGCGAGGCGGCTCTTCCCAAAGGCGGCGTCGGAGCCAAGCCGCTCGATAATCCCGCGGTCGGCGGTTTCCTCGCCCAAATGGAGGACGACGGCAGGCTGACGGACATGGCCGCCGGGAAGGTCATCCCGTGGAGCGACGTCTACGATCTCCTGGATGGTGCCGACCGGTACGCGTGCCGCGACCTGCTTTCCCTACCCCATGACGCCGAACACGTTCCTGCTTTGCTGAGCATCGACAGCTTGCGCGACCGTTCGTTCGGCATCGTCGTAAGGGCCTGGCGCCGTCCGGGGTCCGGGGGTACGTCCGAGGCTCAGACCTGCGGCGCGCTCATCGTCGACGGCGACGACATTGGAATACTGCCGCGAGCGAAGTGGGAACTCCTGGACCAGGTGTCACGATTTCAGAACCGACCCGACGGCGAGCACGACGAGGGGAGCCACCGAAGGCACTGGGGCCGGATCCGACGCACCGCCGTCGCCGCCGGGGCGCAACTCGACGAGTTCCTGTTCAACACGGTCGTGCTTACGCCGGAGAAGCTGCACATCGGATTGAGGAAGGACGAGACGGGGGGGCCAAGGTCGTCGAAATCCAACCGACGTTCGACGGGGCGCCCGATGGCTGGCTCGCCGCTTTCGACAACCACGGCTCCGTCCTCGGACTTTACAATATCCCGACGCCTGGGGGCGTCGTCAAAGTCGAGATCGCGCCGAACGTCAAAACCGTCCTTGAAAACATAAAGCGAATGCCGGGACGTCGAGTTGCCGGTGCGCGCGCCGAGTCCTTCCTCGTCAACCCGTTCGCCGCGTTAGGCGAAGCCGCGGTCGAGACCATCGACGAGCAGGGGTTCATGGAAGCTCGCGAAGAGGCGGGCCTTTTGTTCCAGAACTTCTCCGCCCAGATCGTACGTGACCCTATCGGCTATCCGATTTCCGTAGCGCTGAGGATAGAGATGCCGACGACTTCGGGGTCCTTCGAAATCGTGGCGAGGCCGTTCGAGGACGACGAGGAACTTAAATCGTTCGTCGATGCGGTTGAAACCAAAGTCGCCAGAGGGCTGCAACTTTGCGCCTGGGAAGGCTACGACTTCGAATTGATGGGCAACACGGAGCGGGAACTGGACCTGCTCCGGGAGGCCCTCGAAGCGCGCACCAAACCAAGGGTGCTCGTCAGTTTTGCCTCGATATTCGATCTGAGCGCCTATTCTTCGCGCATCGAGGACATCGGCGAGGAGAAGCTGTTCTACTCACCCTACATCGCGAAGAAAGACGACGGCGAAGGATGGTTCCCCGAAAACATCGTTCCCGTCATTTCCTGGATTCCGGAGGGCGCGAAAGACCCCGTCGCTGTGCCGGTTACGCCGGAAGTAAAGGAGCAGATCGAGGCTAGGATCAAGGAGGCCGAAGAGAAGGGGGAGACCGCTTTTACTCTCAAGGGCTTCGACAAACCGATCCCCGTGGCCGAAGCCAAGTCTATCCTCAAGACTTTCGCCGCCGTCGAGAAGCAGGTCAGCAAGGGGGCCTTTGATCCCGCCAAGCCGGTGGAAGGTGGCACACTGAAGCCCAACAAACACCTTGTGATCAAGGCCAATATCCAAAGCATCGACTATGAGGAGGCCCGTCGTGACATCCTGCGGGTCGAGGGAGACACCCCAGCGATTCCGTTAGGCCTCAAGTCAAGCGTCAAGCTGAAGGACCACCAGGTCTCCGGGTTCGCCTGGATGCATCACCTCTTCACCAAGGCACCCAACCATTGCCGGGGCGCGGTCCTCGCCGATGACATGGGCCTCGGGAAGACCCTGCAAATTCTCACGCTCCTTGCTTCAGCGTTCGAACGGAACCCGTCCTTGCCGCCGGCGTTGATCGTCGCGCCTGTGTCGCTCCTTGAAAATTGGGAGGAGGAGGCCGGCAAGTTCCTCAAGCACGGCGCCCTGACGTTGCTGACGGCCTACGGTGACGCCCTGTCGGCTCTGCGGGTGCCTAGGGATAACGTCGACCAGCAGCTTCGGGCGGAAGGCCTAGTGAAGTTCCTGAAGCCCGGCTGGCGCGGCCAGTCCAACGTCGTTCTCACGACTTACGAGACGTTGCGCGACCTCGAATTCTCCTTCGGCGCAGAGAAATGGTCGGTGATGGTCTGCGACGAAGCGCAGCGCATCAAGAACCCTAACGCGATGGTCACTCGGGCGGCGAAGAAGCAGAACGTGATTTTCAAGATCGCCTGCACGGGGACGCCGGTCGAAAACACGCTGACCGACCTGTGGTGCCTGTTCGATTTCGTGCAGCCGGGGCTCCTCGGCGCCCTCAACGACTTCGGGCAGCGCTACAGGCGCCCGATCGAGGCCGAGACGGAGGAGGAACAGCAGCGCGTCGCCGAACTCAGGGAACGCATCGGGCCCCAAATCCTCCGCAGGACTAAGGCGGAGGTGGCCAAGGATCTTCCGCCCAAGAAGGATGTCCCCAGCCGAATCCCGCTGTCGGCCCAGCAGCGTTTGCTCTATGCGCGCGCCATTGAGCAGTTCAAGAAGCGGAACGACCCTGGGGCCATCTCGTCCTTCAAGAACCATCTTGGGCTCTTGCACTACCTGCGCCTGATCTGCACCGATCCGAGGGAAATTGGACTAAGCGTCTTCCAGCCCGAGCCGCTCGCCGAATACCGCCAGCAGGCGCCCAAGCTAAACTGGCTCATGGGCACGCTTCAGGAAATCCGCGACAAAGGCGAGAAAGCGATCATCTTTTGCGAATTCCGGGAAATGCAGCGGATGCTGCGGCATTACGTGGAGGTGGTCTTCGGCTTCGCGCCGGACATCATCAATGGCGATACCGTCGCTTCCGCGAAGAACCTGAACAGCCGGCAAAAGCGCATCGTCGCCTTCCAGGACAAGCCGGGCTTCGGCGTGATCATCCTGTCGCCGGTTGCGGTTGGGTTCGGCGTCAACATCCAGGCTGCGAACCACGTCATCCACTACACCCGCCACTGGAACCCGGCCAAGGAGGACCAGGCGACCGACCGTGCGTACAGGATCGGCCAAACGAAACCGGTGTTCGTCTATTGCCCTATCGTCTACGCCGACGACTTCACCACTTTCGATATCAAGCTCGACTGGTTGCTGACAGTGAAGCGAGACTTGGCGAAAGACATGCTAAACGGCACAGGCGACGTCTCGCCTGGCGATTTCGCGATCGAGGACATCGTGCCTGGATCGGCGGGGATGGGGGTCTCAACGAGAATCACGGCAAGTCACCTACGCCAGATGAACTGGGACTATTTCGAGTGCCTCGTCCAGGTGCTCTGCGTGAAGCAAGGGTTCAAGCCGGCCTACCGGACGCCCCCTAAGGACAAGGGCGTCGACGTCGTCGCGATCAAGGGGCGATCAGGCGCTCTTTACCAATGCAAAACGTCAGCATCCGATGCGACGCCGCTGAGTTGGAACGCTGTCAAGGACGTCGTGGCGGGGGAGGCTGCCTACAAGAAGCACCATCCAGGAATCGCCTTCGAGAAGGTCGGCGCCACGAACCAGTCCTTCAACAAGTTAGCGATGGAGCAGGCCGATCTAAACAACGTCAGGTTGCTGGACCGCGAAGGTCTGGCCGATCTGCTAGCTCGTTACGAAGTTAAGACGATGGATGTTGAGAAGCTCTTGTATGCACAGTGGGGTTCTTCGGCTTGATCACAATAAGGAAATCATTTGCGCGCCGCTGAACCGCTGGTTCCTAGAAGTCGCGAGGATTGCTCTTCCTAGAGTTTGAGGCGGCGCGGAGAACCGTAGCCGTTCGGCGTCGCAAGTTTATGATATTTTTGGCGATGGAGGGGTCAGATGGTGTGTCCAAATGACAGCCCTGGTGGCGTTCGCGTCGTCAAGCGCAACCACGCGCCCCTGGGAGGGCATTGAAACAGCTTGGCGACCAAAGCCGACCATGCAATTCGATCTACGGTTCCAGATTGATTTGCAGCTCGGCTAGATCCTCGGCGGCCGTTTCCGTCCCCAGTAGGCTGTGAAGATACTCTAACAGGTCCTCTTGGCGAGGTTATCCGAATCCAGAAGAACTTGCCGACGAGCCTGATGGATCACTTGCCTGAAGACCTCACTGCCGCGGCTTTCCTCTACTCGGGTTTGAGGCTCTCTTGACGAAGTTTTTCGTGACACGATGCGCCTTTCGTTGGACCCGGCCCTGTTAGTGGGCAGGAACGCCGTAGATGCGTGCGCGGCGCTCAAATGCCTCACGCGACCCTTCAAGGATGGCGCAAGCTTCATCGCGCGTCCGCGGCTCATCAATTGACCCGCGCGAGGTGATTAAAGCGTGCTCACTCGTGGCCTTGAGCACTATGATCTGCTCGGCATCACCAAGGACAGCGATATTTGCGTTATGCGTCACCACGATCACTTGGCGCCGTTCCTTCGCCATGCGAATCACGGGGACAAGCGTTTTGTATATAAATTCGCTATCGAGATTGTCTTCCGGCTGATCCACGATCAATGGTGCCGTGCTTTCACTCGTAAGCATAAGTGCCAACAGAACGGACTGCTGCTGGCCAAGTGACAAGCGTTTAAACTCTCGTGGAACATACTGCTGCTGCCCACTCGCGTTGCTTATGCGTTTCGTCACGTTGAGCATGGGACAGTCGTGAACCGCGACGGTCTCCAGCTGCGACTGGAGCTGGGGATCGTTCAAACGCTCAATGAGCACGTCCGCCTCGCCCTGGAGAAAAATGGCCTGACCCGCACTGTTCCGTAGCGCGACAATCGCATTGGTCTTTTTCCGTTTGACACAGTCCATCAAGACCGGAAGTGTCAGCTGGGTCATCAAGGCAGTTGCCTTGAGCTGTTGGAGTGTACGCCACCCCATGACGTCGATGATAAGCCGCTCGCCCTCCGCGCATAAAGCATTTTCCTCGTACTTCAACGAGACGAAAATGTCCGAGAGAGTTCCCTTCAACGCCTCTGATGCTTTGGCGGCGAACGCGGATCGTGTCGCGGCAACTCTGGCGCGCGCCGCCCAACGATCGCGTAGCAGCTCAATTCTTTGTTTTTGTAGTGTCTCCAGACGCGGCTTCCATGTCATAATGGCGCGAAGCCGTTCAGTGACCCTGGCCTCATCGCCGATTAGCTTTTGAATGAATGGCATGTCGAGCCGAATACCCGCCGCCAGCAATTCTTTTTTCTTGGCTTCGATTTGGGATGTGGTGGTTACTTCCTTGGCTTTCCAGGTGACTAACTGGGCTCGAACGCGAACGGCATAGGCTGCTGTCGCTTGCTTAAGGGAGCCTGCGACGCCGGACACGCTGGTTTCGTAGTTGATCGTCTCGGTAAGGATCGAGGCAACTTCCGGTGCACCCACCTTAATGTTATCCGCATTTACTACTTCGCGGATGCCTTTGGCGATATCCATAACCGCTTGTAGGCTTTTGGTGCTTTGCAATTCAGTAAGCGAAGAGTCGATCGTATTTCGAATTCTCCTTTCACTTTCAAGGCGCTGTTGCAACTTGATAATTTCCTCTCCTCGATCCTTCTTGAGGCGCTCCACTTGCCCTCTTTTTAACGCAAGATCGCGTTCGCACGCAGGTATCTCGGCGACAAGCCTTGTCGCTTTCTCGATTTCAGGATTTAGGCCGTCGAGTTTCGTGCGAACGTCGTCCTCCAGAGCGATTGCAGGTTCGACGGCAATGAGACGATCAAGGAACGTCAGCAACGCAAGAGGATCGCCCTGTGCCTTTTTGCTAATCGTGTGTGTTTCTCCTTGCCTATAGGACTCAATGGGAAATGAAATCGAACCCGTTATTGGGTCGCCCACGTTCTCGATTTCGCTGTCTTTCCCCTGACTCACGATGTGTTGCTCGCCTGTCTGGTCGCGATAAAAGAGCGTGACCAAATCCGGCCAAATGTCGCTGTCGACAACCGATCCCGATTCCGGCGGCCCATACCCACCGAGCAGGCGCAATGCCTCGAATGCGGTCGATTTGCCGCTACCCCGTCCTCCAATGATACACGTCAGGTTCGGACTGAAGTGAATCGCCTGATCGGCAAGGAAGCCACCGTCAAAATGTACCCCCTCGATAAATGGCACCGTCAGCGGAATTTCGTCCTCGATGCGAACACGCGTGTCGGCTTCCTCAAGAGCTATTCGAAGCCCATCGTCGCGAAGAAGATTCAAGCAATCAACTGTCCCCGTCTGACAACGGCAGCCAGGAGTTCCGCGCTCAACGATCGAAAGACGATGGTAGAAACGCTCGAGCGCATCGACGGTTGGCGCGTAACAAAGCAAATGACCCTCCGGCGTGGAGAGTTCCACACCGGGAATAACGAGCAGCCCGTTGGCGCGACCGGCAGCGATTGCCGGCCCAACATTCATAATCTCGTTGTGGTCCGCTAACGCGATGATCGTCAGGCCGTCCGCCAAAGCCGTACTGACAATATTGTCAGGAGTGGCTGTCGCATCGTTCACGTCATGCGAAGCTCCGTAGGAATGGATATGCAGGTCAGCCCTATGAAATTTGGCGCCGCAGCTCAATGCAGCAAGGGCATCCGCGTCCATAATGTCTCTTTCAAGGGTTTGGTCCAAATGAATCAGCGCCGCGCCTAACGGGAGTCTTGCGCGCTCAACAAAATGCTCCGACTGCAGCCGATAAGCTCCATCGCGTCAAATCGCGGACGTCACAAATCGGCGTCATTGTGCTTTTGTGCCCACTATATAGAACGCGCTGCCGTAACGCTCCGCAAGCGCTAGCTCCAGGAACTGTTCTAAAAATCTTGAGTTATGGGAGGCGACGGAGTCCCGCCGCCTGGATCACGCCACTCACATGAGGCCGGGCGGCCGGCTCCTGAAAATCAACCTCTGAACGATCCCAATGCTCTACCGATATTCGAATCCGGCGCGCCACAACATAGCTGCCGCCGCGCATCCAGGCTGGCCCCTCCTCGCCAACCCACACGACTTCGTCCAAGCTTCGAGGATTATCAGGCGGCGCGACGGTTCCGCCGAGCCTCGGATTGTTGGTGCCGTCCTTGAAGCCCATCAAGTTGCGGGGCGTTTCGCCGACAGGCGTGTTCGGCAGAAAGCCTGTCTGTGCCCAACGCATTTGCGCCGAGCCATAGCACAGGCGGGCCAACTCGCGCACCGCATGAAACGCGACGAGCGGGTCATCCGCGCTAGCTTGCACCGAGATGTCGCCGCCGGCACGAGCAGCCTCCAGTTGATTGCCGTTGAATTTCGGCAGGTCGACGAGCGCCTCCGGTCGTTTGGCGGCCAAGCCGTAGCGGTCCGCGCCGTCCTTGCTGAACAGCCCGGGGCCGAAACCGAATGTGATGGTTAGTCGGGCCGGCGCCAGGCCAAGCCACCAATTGCTAACTCATTGTCGCAAGTGCTCAGAAAAGACTGGCGTTCCGTTCGAATGAGAGCATTGGTGTGGATGTCGCGCGGTTGAATGAGGCCGCGCACATGACCCATCGCCCCGCCGATCTTTTCGATCCGGGGCTTGTGCTGGTGAGGCGCCCGGAATGGCCGGGCGTCAACGCCAACCGAAGGGTCAACCCCATGTCCATCAAACTTACCGATACGCAACTCGTGGTGATGAGCGCTGCGGC
>Ga0182024_10005027_pt1 | contig 29950 bp, 19 predicted proteins | sample P32metaG_FD_120480 | JGI IMG/M metagenome (GOLD analysis project Ga0182024, IMG submission 120480) | Permafrost microbial communities from Stordalen Mire, Sweden - P3-2 metaG (Illumina Assembly) | ecosystem: Environmental > Terrestrial > Soil > Wetlands > Permafrost | place: Sweden: Stordalen...
GCGTGGCCGCGCCCGTGAAAGAACCTTTTTCGTGGCCGAAGAGTTCCGATTCGATCAGCTCGGCGGGGACCGCGGCGCAATTGAGCGTCACGAAAGGCGCGTCATGGCGCGCGCTTTTCTGATGAATGGTGCGCGCAATCAATTCCTTGCCCGTGCCCGTCTCGCCCTGAATGGCCACGCGCGCTTCGCTGGCCGCCACCCGTACTACTTGCGCCATTAACTGTTCCATTACCGGCCCGGACCATATCATTTCATGCTTGCCGAGCAGGCGGCGCAGATCGCGATTTTCGTCCTGAAGCTGGCTCAGCCGCAGCACGTTTTCGATGGTCACCAGAAGTTTGTCGGTCGAGAGAGGCTTCTCCAGAAAATCCACGGCGCCAAGTTTTGTGGCACGCACCGCGGTTTCCACGTTGGCCTGTCCTGAAATCATGACCACCGGCGTCGTGATTCGCGCAGCTTTCAAGTCTTCGAGCAGCGAAATTCCATCCTTGCCGGGCATGACTACATCCGAAAAAATCACATCGAAGCGCTGCGCGCGGATCAGTTCCAGGGCGCGCGTGGCGTTGTCGCACACGGTGGCTTCATATCCCGCGAGGCGAAAGGCGCGCGAAAGCGAGGCCAGCGTGTTGGGATCGTCGTCGATGAGCAGCAGGTGCGCCTTCGTGGAAGTCATGCGGGATTCACCAGATCAGGCCGCTGTAAAAATCGGAGGATCGGCGTGCCGGTCTTCGGCGGCCCTCGATCCTTCCGGGAAAAGTTTTTGTTCCATGGGCAACTCGATACGAAACGTGGCGCCCGCGCCGGGCGCCGACTCCACTTCAATTCTGCCGCTGTGATCGCTAACCACGGATTGCACAATTGCAAGCCCGAGGCCGGTGCCGTGGCGCTTGGTGGTGTAATACGGCGTGAACAGGCGCGCGCACTCCTCGGGCGCAAGGCCTTCGCCAGTGTCAGTCACCTCGAGGCGGACCGCACCGCTGCGTTGCGCTGTGCGCACGGTCAGCGTGCCGCCCGCGGGCATGGCGTCGAGCGAATTGAGAATTAAATTTTCCAGCGCGCGCCGCAGGAGGATCGGATCGGCCTGCGGGTGCGGAAGATTTTCGTCCAGGTACAGCTCCGGCGTGATGGGCGGACGCCCGACCGGAGCCAGCTGCGGCTCGAATAATTTGATGGTGCTGCGAACCAATTCGTTCACGTCCACCGCCTCGAATTCCGGCACGGGCATTTTTGCAAAATCGCTGAAGCGGCTGACGATGGTTTTTAAATTTTCAAGTTCGGCGCGCAGGGTTGCGGTGGACTCGAAAAATACTTCGTCAAATTGCTCGGAAGTCTGCTCGCGGGCTCGCTGCAGATTTTCCACCGTCAATTGCAATGGAAATAGCGGATTTTTCAATTCGTGCGCGAGCCTGCGGGCCAGTTCGCGCCAGGCCGCTACGCGCTCGGTCTGCACCAGGCGCTCGCGCTGCTCGGCAAGCTGGCGCGTCATTTCGTTGAAGGCCTCGGCAAGCTGGCCGACTTCATCGTGCGAATGCACATCCACGCGCGCGCCCCAATTCCCAGCGGCCACTTCTCGCGCGCCTACGGCAAGCTCCTCGATGGGACGCGTCACGCGCGCAGAAATCCACCAGCCCAGCACCAAGCCCAGCAGAATCACCCCGCCGCCCACCATCAGGGCCAGAATGCGAATGAAATTGAGCATCTGGATGAGTTTCTGCCGCGAACTGCCTACGAGGAGAACGCCGAGCAAATCGGCATCGCGACCGGCCAGCGGAATGGCGTTGAACGTTTCGGAAATGCTGTTCGGTGCGGCTCCCGAAGAGATTGTTTTTTGCAATTCCTGGCGATTTTTTTGCACGTCGGCAATCATCGCGGAGAACAGCTCGGGCTGGCTGACCGGGCCGCGCGGATCAGTCAGCTCAGCAGCCGTAAACCCCTGCTCGAGATTTCTGTAGAGCAGCGTGCGCATTCCGTCGGGAAGGACGAGCGTGGCCAGAAAATTTTGATCCAGACGCTGCCCGCCGATCAGGAAGAGACGTTTCTCTCCTACGCGAACGGTGCGAACCGCAAGGAGGCCGAGATCCACGGTGTCGGGCGTATCCACGCGGCGCAGGAATGCGCCCTTGGAATTCCAGTCCGGCTCCGCGCCCACCCAATCGTTTTTGTAGCCGAAGCGCGCGGGCCACTCGGAAGAAGAGATTAGAGTGCCGTCATCGGCGACGATGTCCAGAAAATCGAGTTGCTGCGATTGAGCGATGCCGCGCGCGTCGTTGTAATACTGAGAAGCGTCGGCCTGCGGCCGGTTCAGGTCCATGGCCATGCGCAGCGTAGCCTCGGCATCGGCAATGCTTTGCATGCGGTGCGCGATTTCGTCGCCGCGCTGAGCGTATTCGCGGCGGAATTGCGCCACGAGAGCGTCGGTGCGCTGGCGATCGAATTCCTCAAACGCCGCGCGCGTGTAGACCGACACACCCCATGCCACCGTGGCCACCGCCACTACAATGGTAGTTACGAAAAAGGCCATAAGTTTGGTGCGAAAGCTCATCGAGAATTCCCCGCCGCTTCTGGTGGCGGCCCAAGCCAGACCTCATCCAGTCGCCAGCCGCCCCAGCGCGACGGCATCCAGTCGCGCACTTGAGCGCTGAGACCGACACTTTCGGAAACCTGAACGAGGGGGATAACGCGAAACGCGTCAATCGGTGCGCGCTCGGCGGCGTAGATCTGTTCGGGAGATTCCAGGGCCGTTGAGATTTCGCCCAATGAATTCAAAATTCCGGAAATCGCCTCCGCAGGATCAGGCGCGGCAATGCGATGGCGTATGAGCCGCAGATCGGCTGCAGCCGGAGCCTTTCCTTTTCCATCCGCACTTTGTCCGGACACTTGCATGATGATTCCTACTTCGCGCAAATTGACGGCCACGCGATCGGCAACAGCGCGCGCCTCGGTATCGCTTGAATCATAGAACAGGATAAGCGGCGCGGGATGAGAAAGTTCGCGCCCGGAAGCAGAAAGCAAATCTTTTGCGCGCGGAAGGTCGGCCGTTGCGGGAAACAAATGCGCGGTTCCAGAAATCCAATTTGGCAACAAGCCTCCTGCGACGATGCCCTGACGTTGCAAAATTACGTCGGCGATGGAAGCGCGATCGATAGCCAGCGAGATGGCCTGCCGCATGCGAGCATCTTGTACGGCGTGGCGAGACGGGTCGAAAACCAGGGCAAATAATTCCACGGGATCGCTGGAGGCGGTGCGAACGCCTCGCTGCGCGGCGCGACGGACTTGCGAGGCGGCCAATTCCACGACGTCGGCCTGACCAAAGGAGATTGCGTTGGCCTGCTGCGCAAAATTCACGCCCATGGTCAATTCAATCTGGTCCACAAACGGGCGCCCCGCCCAGCAAGATTCGCTGGCGACATAAATAATTTTTGGCGTGGCTGCATCCGGCTGCGATTCGGCCACGCGAAATGGTCCGGTACCGGTTAGCGAATTATCTTCCGCCAAATGGAAAATGAAATAGCGGCCGGTTGCGAGTTCGATTGGAAAATTTGGCAAGGAACGATCCGCCTGAACAACGATCGAATCGGTAATGGCGCTGACGTCAAAAGACGAGCCGAGAAGTTGCTGCAGCGCGAGCGCGGCGATGGGCGGCGTGAGCGGCGCGCCATCGCTGAATTTCACGCCATCGCGCAAACGAAATTGCCAGCGCCTGGATTGCGCATCGTGCTGCCAGGAAATGGCCAGCGCGGGTTGAAGCGCTCCATGCTCATCCAGCTTGACGAGTCGATCGAAAACGAGCGAGTCGACGCGCTCGGCTGCCGCAGCTTGCATGGAATCCGCCGGCCATTGCCGCGGATCGATGGCGGCGATGCGCTCGCTCATTTGCACGCGCAAGGTTCCTCCAACTTGCGGCCGCCGCGTCGCGCTTGCATTCGGAGCAACTCCAGCCGCTGCTAACGCGGCGAGAGCCACGATGGCAGCGAAGCAATTATTGCGCGCAGGAAAAAGACAAACGATACGCTTCATAATTTCCAGTAGAAAGGTTCCGTACTACGGCCCTTGGTGTCTCTGATACCGAATGCAAACCTGTAATCGGCCCCGGGAATTCCAATTCGTCGCTAATGGCCACGGCGCCGGATGATTTCGTCTCGAACACTTGCAGCGAATCCGTTTGCGTGTAGTCGCGAGCGCCCGTGGCAAGAAACTGGCTCGCGCCGCCGCAGACCGGTTCGATCGTAATTTCAGTCCCTTTGCCGGGCTGCGGAGTGCCCGTTGGCGCAACGTCGATCATGACCGGATAAAGGCTCCCGGAAGGCCCCACAGGGGAACCATCCGTCGACAGGCAGCCTTCTAAATTTCGCAATTGCAAATCCACGGTGCACACTTGCGGCGAGAGAATGAATCCGATCTTATCGCCAATTTTTGCGAAGCCAAGATTTCCCCAGGGATCGCGGTTCGAGATTTGGTTCGAGGAGATCTCAATCCTGCTTTCTGCGTCGCTTTGTTTATCTTCAATCCGCAGGCCATTCGGCAGCAACAGGACCAGCCATGATTTTCCGGCGCCATTGGAAATCTCGCCCGCATCCAGAATGCGCTCCGGTCCTTCCCAAAATTTTTCGCTGTGAATCGTCACCGGCATTGCCCCCGCCGATCCGCGATTTCCCGAGGAGCGTTCCACGGCGAGCAAGATTACGTGAGAGGTATTGCCCTGGTGAATTTCAGCGGTCCAGAGGAAGTTCCTTAGATTTTCCGAAAGCGTGACGGCCACACTGCTGGCTGCTCCGCTGCTCGCCAGCCGGATGTCGCGTTCCTGCAATTCCGTTTTAAGCGCCGCGTCGATTCGGAGTACTTCATCGGAGTCCAGGGACGAGGTATTCCGAATTTCGACGGTCACGTTTTCGTTGACTGAAAGGGACGCGGCAATTTTTCGCGCCAGTTCCATTGCCGATTCTTCGAGAGTCGTGCAACGCACTGCGTTCGGGATTGCAATCAAGGCGAACAAAATTAGAATTGTGCAACGGGATCGTGTGCTTCGATCGGCGGACATCATCGGTGAGTTGCGCGTGGCCCCGCGGAACACGAAGAAAAACTGCGCACACGGGCCATGACTGCGGGAAATGATAGCACAGCCATTCGGCTGCGCCGGCGATTGGCAGTGATACGTTGTGCAATGCGTATGGGCCTTTGTAGCACAGGGACTCCCGCCTGTGCGGTTTTCATGATTCCCGCGCCTCATTTCCGCGCATCGAGAAACCACCGACGACCGCAAAAACCGCACATGCGGGAGTGCCCGTGCTACTGAAAACGCGGATCCGCGCCCCGACGTTGTCAGGGCGCGGTTCGCGCATTGGCCACCGGCCGGGTGGCGCTTGCGCCGGAAAAACCTTCGCAGGGGCGGCGGTCCCTGTCCCGGTTTCCGGCGAGCGGCCCGCAAGGGTTTTGGCCGGCGGAACTCAATATCAAATGGGGCAGGCCCCGGTGGATCCCTCCGCCAGCATGGAGACATTTGGAGCCGGGAGCAGCGGCCCGCGCGCCCAAGCGAATCGCTGCGCGGCGAGAGTCCAGCGAATGGGGCGACTGGCCCCCGCCTTTTCGGCTGCCCCATGCTCCCCCAAGTGCATCAACTTCTGAAACTGCATGGCCAGATACACGTCGTGGGCAACGACGCCTGCCGCCGTGCCGAACATCGCAACGCCCGCAGCCATCAGCAAACACTTCATCGCCAGCATGACTTACTCCTTTTGCTTCCCCGAGTCTTGTTTTTCACTCACCGGGGGAATTCTTTTTTTCGAATGCTCTGAGGCGCGCCGATTCCTGCGGGGCTTCGCGCCTCTGTCTCCCTTATTGCTGGTTCGCGGCAAGCGTGGCCGGCTGGGCAAGTCGACTCGTGGCTGGACGAACCGTCGCAGGCATGCGCCGAAACAGGCCGCTTAGACCGAGCCAAGTCATCCACAGCGCCAGCAAGAATGAGAGCAGCGCTCCCTCAACCACCATTGCGCCATTCATGAAAGTTTCCATCGCGGTCCTTGCTTTCTTCGCGGAAAGGAATTGCACGGGACGCGCCATTTGTCGCGCATTGAAAAGGAAGGACTTGCGGCGATGGGGTATTGGGAGAAGTGTTGCATGTGGAACACGCTGTGTATGTCTGCACGCGTGGGCACGTCGTGGCGCCGGCATCTTGCCGGCGGCTTTTCTCAGTTGCCTGTGTATCGAATATCCGCCGGCGGGACGCCGGCGCCACAAAAACCGGCGGTGTGGCGTGGTGAGCGGGCAATTCGTTATCGCAATGATTGGGCTATACTGGATATGAGGGGATGAGGCTGCGATGCGGAAAGACGGAATCCAAATCGGACAGATCTATGGGATACCGATCTTTCTGCATACGAGTTGGTTCATCATTTTTGGGCTGTTTGCCTTTTCTTTTGTTTCTGAGTTCGACGCCCTCCAGTTGAACATTCCCACTTCTCGCCTTTGGGGCCTGGGGCTGATGACCAGCTTGCTATTTTTCGGTTCCCTGGTTTTTCACGAAATGGCACACAGTATAATCGCCAAGCACTACAAGATTCCCGTGGTGTCGATCACTCTGTTCGTGTTCGGCGGCGTGTCGCGCATCGGGCGCGAACCTGCGCGCGCGCTGGAAGAATTCAATATCGCGGTGGCGGGGCCATTGTCGAGCCTCTTTCTTGCCGGGGGGTTTTGGCTGGTGGCCCATCAGGCGGGCAGCAACCAAATATTGGGCACACTTGCCGGGACGCTGGCCGGAATCAATTTCATGCTGGCGGTGTTCAACCTGATTCCGGGATTTCCGCTGGATGGCGGGCATATCTTCCGAGCTATTGTCTGGAGTTTCAACAAAGATTTCGCGCGCGCGACGAGGATCGCTGCGCGCTCGGGCCAGGTGGTCGCTTACGGAATGATCGTGCTGGGCGCGGTGACGGCCCTGACCAACCGCCCTGCGCAACTCGGCGGACCAGTGGGAGGGTTGTGGCTGGCGTTCATCGGCTGGTTTATTTTGTCGGCCGCGAAGCAGACCCAGGCACAAGTCGACGCGCGCGGAGCGCTGGAAGGGCTGCGCGTGGCCGACATCATGTCACCGGAATTGCACAGCGTGGGACGCGAAATCTCGCTGGAAGATTATGCGCGCGAAATGGTGCGAACGGGGCGCCGGGCGCACCTGGTGCTTGCCGGAGATCAGCTGGTCGGCCTGGTAACGGCCGAGGCGCTCAGCTCGGTTCCCCAAAGCGAATGGGACGTGACTTCCGTGCAGGCTGTCATGCTCCCCAAGGATAAGCTGCACTGGGCCGCTCCGGAAGAGCCTGCCATTTCCCTGTTGGATCGGATGCGCACGGTGGGTATGCAGCAAATGCCTGTGATTGCCGGGGGAAGTGTTGTGGGGATTGTCACGCGCGATTCCATCCTGCGCGTGCTGCAATCGCGGCATGAAGTTGCTTCCGTTGCGGGACGGTAGTTTCTGTGGCGCGGGCTTCAGCCCGCGGGTTTTAACACTTGCAAGGCCCAAAATCCGCAGGCTAAAGCCCGCGCTACTTTATCGAAGCAGTGAGCCTACTTTGCGCATTTGGCGCGCAAAATCGGCGGGATTGTAATTGGAGGGATTTTCCAGCTGCTGGAACAGCACGTTGATCGCGGCGCGAATATCGGCGGCGTTGGCCACTTTCTCCGAGCGGCCGTAGGCGATGAACAGCGAATCGAGCGCCATGGCCGCCTGCTCGGCGGCGCGCTCGCCCTGATTTGAAATTTCATCCGCATCGTCAGAAATTTTTTGCAGCAGGCGCATGGTCATGGCCGCGTCGTAGGGCTGCGTCTCGATGCGCGCGGCCAGTTGATTCGAGAGTGTGGCGGCTGTGGCCGATGCCGCGGCGACAGCGTCGCGATTGGGATTCAATTGGCTGAGCGATTTTCCCAGCTGCATGATCTGATCGTCGAGGCCCGCGGCCGCATTGTCGTCCACCTGATGCGCGAGTTCGCGGAAGACCGCGTAGCGCGACGCGTTCCATGGCGGATCGCCGGGGCGCCGGCCTGCATAGCCGCGCTCCTGCCGCCAGCTCTGTTCAGGCGCCGTCAGCGAATGGTGGCAAGAGAAACATTGCAGCTCGGAATATTCCGGCCAGTTCTTGCCCTTGGCTCGCCAGGCAATCCGCTCCATCGAAGCGCGAAGCTGTATGGCTTGCCCCGTGCCCCATTCGCGCACGCCGCTCCAGGCATCACTTTCCGCGGAGACGCCGGGAGCGCTTTCGCGCGGCGTTTTCCAATGGCGCGGCATCACGGCGGAAAAGGAATCGAGTTCGAAATACAGGTCGGGATGGCCGGCGGCGATCATTTCGTGGTCGACGAATTTTTCCTGTGTTCCGAGGTGGCAGGTCAGGCATTTCTCGGTGCGCCGCGCGAGATAGCGCGTGTCGTACAACCCGGCGGCGACGGATTGCTCGTGCGTCCAGGTGCGCATGGTGTGCGGGCCGAGCCATGCGGACGCCGCCCCGTGGCATCTATCGCAACTGACGCCCTCGCTGAGGTCGAACGTTTTGGCGCGCGCCTCGGCCGGCACGTCGAGCGCGTGGCAGGCCAGGCATTTTGCCGCCTGCTCGGATTTGCCGAGGCCCAGGATTCGCGCCATGCGCTCGCCGATCGGGCCGGTCAATGCGTCATAGGCTTTGGCGTGCTTATCTTTCACGGCCCAAATACTATATTCGTTTTGAAATATGCGGCTGTCGCCGCGAGGTTTTACGCTGCCGTGGCAACTGGTGGAACTGCAGGAGCCGGGCCCCGTATATTTGCTTGTATCGGTGGGAGGATTCGCGGCGCGCGCAAGAGGAATGCAGGCAATAAAAATCGCGCCGAGCCAGACTGCGGCGCATCGCAGCGTCCAACGCTTGGCCTCAGACCCGATACTCATTCCTCTGCTCGGATGGAGTTCACCTTATGCGCGCAGGCCGTGGAGCCGGTCCGCGTCAGAATTTTTATACTGCCCGCAAGAATTGAAGTCAACCAATCGAAGACGAACAATTTCCAGAGGCAGGCTCAAAATTTAAAGTCATGGAACGAACGATGCGGAAGATGAAGGCGACCCGAATCAAGAGCCTCTTGTTTTTTTGCGGGGAACGTTGGGTAGTGACACAATTTGGAAGGAGAAGGAGATGAGTACTTATTTTCCGGAGTGCGTGGATATGTATGTGTTAATGAGCCATCCAATAAATCCAGCAATCAACAGAAACAATCCACCGACAACTCCCACGACGACTTTTGCTGCGTGAACATCCTTGCCGATCTGATCTAGCTTATCGCCCTGATGCTTGGATTGTTCCTTCAATGAGCCAACAGCTTCTTTGAGCTGTCCCAAGGTGTCCTGCATCTTCATGACGATCTCAAGTACATAGCTGTAATCACCAGACGGAACAGCAGACCCAGAAGAGCTGACAGGGTAGTCCTCAGGTGTAGTGGGTCGTTGCGATCGTGGTGGTTGCTTTTCAGGCATCTATTTTTTCTGACTGGGAAGATAGCCATTCCCATAAATCTGGTTGAGCGCGGCCTGAATATCCTCTCACCGCGAAGGTTACATGCGTTGTCGTTTCCCTTAACCCTAATTTGATGCCAAGCTCCCTAGCGGTCGAAACGGGAGCATTTACAATCCACTTTCCGCTTTCGATCTTGTATGAACTGTCTGGATAGAACTGTTCAACGGCATGATCTACCGTTTCATTGGTGTTCTTCAGAGCGATCACTGCGAACAAGGCCATGGCGCGATGTTACTACAAGCATGGTTTTTGCGCGGAGGGCTAGAGAGAATTAGTAACCTCTTGCATCCAGATCAGATTTCAATTTCTCTGGCAGGAATGAAAACCTCAGCTTTTATGGTGCACGATGAGGGCGCCGGGTTTAGATCATTGAGTGGGAGTTAGGTCCAACATCTCGCGTAGCAGGATTGCCAATTCGCTGAGTTCGAACGGTTTTCGCAGCAGCGTACTTCCCGACTCCAGGCTGACCTCGAGCGGCTCGGGGTTTTCGGCGTAGCCTGACATAAAGATAACCTTCATCTCGGGATGACGAGGAGAGATGTGCATGGCAAGTTGGGGCCCGCGCATGCGCGGCATCGTCACATCGGTCAGCAAGAGGTCGATTGGACCGTTGTGTTGCTCGGCGATCCGTGCTGCCTCGCGCCCATCTCTCGCTGCCAGCACGGTATAGCCTTTGCTCTCAAGAAATACCTGGATAATTGAGCGAATCTCTTTTTCATCCTCGGCCAAGAGCACTGTTCCAGAACCTGTCTGCGAGCCCTTCAGCGTTTCAGTTGCTTGCTCCGGGACGGCTGCTTCTTCGACGGCGGGAAGAAAGATCTTGAAGGTAGTGCCTTTGCCAAGCTCGGTGGAAACCAGGATTTGCCCGCGGCTTTGTTTCACGATGCCGTAAACAATAGCCAGGCCAAGTCCTGTCCCTTTACCCTTGGCTTTCGTGGTGAAGAACGGCTCGAAGATGTGAGCCTGTGTATGCGCACTCATTCCCGTGCCGTTATCGCTCACCGCAAACATGACGTAGCGCCCAGGTGCGATCATGGTCTGCGCGCGGGCGAAGGCACTATCCACTTCGATGTTGGCGGTTTCGATCGTCAGCTGGCCCCCATTGGGCATGGCATCGCGCGCATTGACAGCGAGGTTGAGCAACACTTGCTCGATCTGCGTTGGGTCCACAAACGCCCGCCCGGGCTTCGGAGGCGAGAGGATGGAAATCTCGATATCCGGGCCGAGCAATTGCCGCAACATCTCACTACACTCTTTGACCACAGTGTCCAGAATCAGGGGACGCGGAGCGATGACCTGTTTGCGGCTGAAAGCCAGCAGGCGCTGCGTGAGGGTGGCGGCCCTGTCAGTTGTCATCAGAATCTTTTCGGCGCCAACGCGAACAGCCTCTGGCGTTCGTGTTTGGTCCAGCATCAGCTCACAATGGCCGCGAACGATCATGAGCATGTTGTTGAAATCGTGAGCAATGCCGCCGGCGAGCTGACCGACAGCCTCCATCTTCTGCGCCTGGCGCAACTCCTCCTCAAGAACGCGGCGAGCGGTAACATCGCGGGATGTGACCACCAGACCGTTAATTCCAGGGTCGCACAGAAGATTGTTCCCGATGCCTTCCAGATAAACCCATGATCCATCGGCATGGCGAAAACGAAATTCCGCGGTAACGTTATGCTGTGGCTGAGTAACAGCCTCCATGAATTTGACCTGTAACGCTGGAATGTCATCGGGATGGACGAACTCAAAGGCGTTGTGCCCGACCAGTTCTTCCGGCTTGAACCCCAGAATGCGCTCGATGGACGGGCTCTCATACTTGATTGTGCCGTCGGCCGCCAGGACCGTAATGATGTCGGAAATGTGCTGAACCAGAGAGTGAAATCGGGCCTCGGCAAGTTCAAGATCAACATTGCTTTGATTGCGTTCTCGGTACTGCGCCGCAGCGTCGTGGAGATCCGGCGCGTCAGGTTGCTGATCCAAACTCATATGCGCAATCCCTCGATTTCAAACAAGTTGGACCAATGGGTTAGAGCCGTGTTGGGAGCTCTAACATTACCACTAAAGCATAACGATTCCTTTCGAGGGAGGCTATGGTACAGAGGTACGGGAGTTACACATAAGCCGGAATTTTAATTTCAGGCCCCGCTTTCGCATGAAAGCATGGCCACTTCCTCCATCGAGTCTGCGCAAGGCTTGCTGGCCCCTTCCGGCACCTGATTTCCAATCCACAGTTATGGAAAGATTCCGCCGGGTTACGATGGACTCATGGGCTGAGGGTCTGCTATATGACATCTGGTCAACATCGGCTGGATGTGCTGGCGGTCCACACCCGATCAGGTGAGGACGTTGACTATACGATTCGAGCCCGCGCCCGATAGCCGCATGTTGCCGCATGCGGCTGGAATGACTGCTTCATCTTGGGAGTTCTGCTTTGATTTTCGAGGAACTGAAAAATATCGCGCGACAGCCTGACGGCGCGCCGGTTGCGGCGGAGGATCTGCAGAAGTTATCCGTTTTTAAGGACATGTCGCCGCAGTTCTTCAAAAAGAACCCCAATGCCACTGTTTGGCGGCACTTCAAACGCGGCGACATCGTGTGCCGCGAAGGCGATTTCGGCTCGACCGCGTTTTATATTCTGGAAGGCAAAGCCAGCGTTGCACTTGCTTCGCCTATGGCGCACGTAAAGGCGCAGGGCCGTCCGGAAGGGTTTCTTGCGCGGCTGACCAGCAAGCTTACCAGCCGCCTTGCCCCGCGCGTGGAAGACCGCCGCGAGGAGGAAGCGGACCGGCGCTCGATTCCGATCGACGCTCCTGTCGATCTGGCTTATGACCATCCCGTTGCGGAACTCGGGGCGGGCGAGCTGTTCGGCGAAATGACCTGCATGAATTATTACCCGCGGTCGGCGACGGTGCGCGCCGAGACCGATTGCACCATGCTGGAAATGCTGCGCAATGTTCTGGATGTTTTGCAAAAGAGCAAAGCATTTCGCGCACAACTGGACGAGACATACCGGCGGCGCGCGCTCGATTCTCATCTGCGCGATGTTTCCATTTTTCGCGGCCTGCAGCAGGATTTCATCGACCACTTGCGCGACCGCGTGGAACTGATGCGCTTCGCCCCCGGCCAGACCATTTGCAAACAGGGCGATCCCGCCGACAGTTTTTATCTGGTGCGGCTGGGCTTCGTGAAAGTTTCCGAGAATTATCCGGGCGGCGAACTGGTTCTGGCGTATTTGTCGCGCGGCGACTATTTCGGCGAGATTGGTTTGCTGGGCGGAGGGACGCGCACGGCGGCCTGCTCGGCGCTGGACCATGTCGAGGTGGTACGCATATCGGCGGAAGATTTTCGCGACATGGTGGAGAAATATCCGGAGGTGCGCTCGGGTCTGGAACGAGTCGCGCGCGAGCGAGAACAAGCAAATCAGGAGCGGCTGCGCATGGTGCGCAGCGTGCCGCTGGAAAATTTTTTGGCGCAGGGATTGATGGAAGCGCAGAGCCTGCTGGTGCTGGACCTCTCCAAATGCACGCGCTGCGACGCCTGCGTGACGGCCTGTGCGGATTCGCATGACGGAGTGACGCGGCTGGTGCGCGAAGGACTTCGCTTCGAGAATTTTCTGGTGGCCACGTCGTGCCGGCAGTGCCGCGATCCGCTGTGCATGGTGGGCTGCCCTGTGGGAGCGATCCGGCGGCGCAATTCGCTGGAAGTGATTATCGAGGATTGGTGCATCGGCTGCGGCCTGTGCGCGAAGAATTGCCCCTACGGAAATATCAACATGCATTCGTTTACGGCGCAGGCGCCGGTTCATGAAGAACATATAGAAGGTGACCACGAGCATGGCGGCCAAAAGAAAGCCGTAGTGCAGAAGAAAGCGACTACCTGCGATCTTTGCACCGAACATGCGGAGCCGAGTTGCGTTTACGCATGCCCGCACGATGCCGCGCATCGCGTGGAGCCGCGCGATTTTTTCGCCGGGACTTTGGGACAGCGCGTCGGAAAAACGGGAAAGGCTCGTACATGATTCGCGAGGCAATCATGAATTGGCGGAGCGGGTCTAGTGGCGCGGGCGTCCCGCCGGCGGTTTTTGTGTGCGCGTGGCAGCTCAAACCCGCCGGCGGGACGCCGGCGCCACCAAACCAAGGAGAATGATTCCTGCGCATTGATCGCACGCATATGGGCTGGATGGTTGCGTCGCTGGCAATCTTTGGCGTGTCGCTGCTGCTTTATGTCTTCTATCGCATCCCTTCCGCAATCGGGTCTATGGGGAGCACCACAATCGGGCTGGCGCTTGGCAGCGCCGGATTTGGTTTCATGATTTTCGCGGCCTTGCTAGGCGCGCGAAAAAGAGTGCCCGTTTATCGCTTTGGGCGCGCGCAAACGTGGATGCGCGGGCACCTGTGGCTCGGACTGCTTAGCCTGCCACTTATTTTATTTCACTCCGGATTTCGTTACGGCCACGGCTTGACAGCGTGGCTCATGACTCTGCTGATCGTGGTGGTTGCCAGCGGCTTGTTTGGAGCCGCGCTGCAGCATTATATGCCGCGGGTGATGACCCGCCAGGTGACCATGGAAACGATCTACGAGGAAATCGGGCACGTGCGCGCGCAACTGTTGGAAGAAGCCGAAGAAATGATCAAGCAAGCCACAGGTGGCGAGAAAAAATCAGCAGCCGAAGGAAGCGAAGCGGATTCCGGCGTGTCCACCGTTGCCGTCCTTGATGAATCCGCGCCGTTGCGCAATTTTTACGAGCAGGAACTCAAACCGTTTCTGGAAAAGCCCGGGGCTCGTGGGAGCGCTTTGAGCGATGCAGCACAGGCGCACAACGCATTCGCGCAACTGCGAACGCTGGTGCCGGCTTTGCTGCACACCACCATCGAGGATTTGGAAGGAATCTGCGAAGAGGAGCGCCAGCTTACGCTGCAAAGCCATTTGCACGTGTGGCTGCATGGCTGGCTGCTGTTGCACATTCCTCTTTCACTGGCGTTGATTTTACTTGGCGCGATTCATGCCGTGATGGCGCTTAGATATTAGGACAGGACGCTCTTGCCGCGAACACGCACAACCAAGAAGCTCGCGCAACGCATCGACCTCGAATATTTCAAGAGGCCAAACCCGTTGCGCCGCTGGCGATTTTTGCTTTCCATTGCGGCGCCGGTGCTCGCGATTTTGTGCGTGGCTTGGTTCGGGATTCGCAGCGACCGGCGCGTGTACTCGGCTGGAAATCTGTCCTCGGCTCATGCGATTCTTTCCAAACAATGTTCGGCCTGCCATGTCTCCACGCTGGGTTTTTACGACAAAAAAGTGATCGACCAGAAATGCCTGGTGTGCCATGACGGCCCTTTGCATCACGCATCGCAGGCGTTTACGCCCACTTGCGCTTCCTGCCACACCGATCATCGAGGAGCAATTCGGCTCGCCGCCACCAGCGACGCGAATTGCACGCAGTGTCATGGCAACCTCGAGACGCGCGGCAGTTCCGCCGGTTTTGCAAAAAGCATTGGGAGCTTTGAGAGCGATCATCCCGAATTCGCCGCGCTGCGGCCGGGGCGCGGCGACCCGGGAAACATTCAGCTCAATCACTCCGTGCACTTGCAGGCGAATCTTCTGGGGCCTAATGGCAGCCGCGTGCAAATGGTTTGCAGCGATTGTCATCGTTCCGCGGCTGAGAACGGCGGCCCGTGGCCCTATGGAGATTCAAAAAGCCAGGCCGGAACTGCAAAGGTTTTGCCGGCAAATGGGCCTGCGAATGAATTGAATGTGCCAGCACGTTCGCGCGCCTATATGGTGCCGGCAACGTACGCGCAGACCTGCGCTGCTTGCCATTCGCTGCAATTCGACAAGCGGGTTGCGGATGCCGTGCCTCATGACAAGCCGGAGGTGGTTCACGCGTTCGTCATCGCCAGATTGCAGGCCTACATTGCGGAGCATCCCGCGGATTCGCGCGTGCCGCGCGATCCCAGCCGCGATCTGCCGGAAAAACCGATTCCGGCGGACTATCGTTTGCTTACGCCGCCGCAATGGGTTGCCGAGCGCTCCGCAGAAGACGAACAACTTCTGTGGCGCAAGACATGCAAGCAATGCCACACGCTTGTTATGGATGAAGGCGCCGCACTTCCTAAAATCGCACCGTCGAATATCACCGCGCGCTATATGCCGCACGCCAATTTCGACCACTCGCAGCACGGCCTCGTCGATTGCGTGGCTTGCCATACTGCCGCGACGAGCAGCCAGCAAAGTTCCGATGTGCTTCTGCCGGGCATTGCCACTTGCCGCGCCTGCCACCATGCGGGCGCGGAAGCGGCGGAATCGCGCTGCTTCGAGTGCCACACGTACCATGATCCCGCGCTGCGCAAACCCGTGCACAGCAAATTTTCCCTGGCGGGTTGAGTAGCGCAGGCTTCAGCCTGTGGGGTCTGGTTCTTACAAGAACTAGAATCCGCAGGCTGAACATGCCGCGGAAAAACTCCCGCCTTGTCATTCCGAAGGGCGGGGTTTGCCCGAGGAATCTGTTGTTTCTTGGAAACCGAGAAGAAAATCAGATTCCTCGCTCCGCTCGGAATGACATACGGTTTTAGTTTGTGGGGTTCGACGGAAATTTCAAATAGGGCAGGCGCACGCCCCGCAGGACGATCTGATCGGCGCGAATCGCTGCCGGAGCCTCGAAACCTGCTGAACCGCCTGAGGCCACGAAATCATCCTGATCGACGCCGTCGCCGCTGATGCCAAGCCCTCCCACCAGCACTCCGTTGCGGTAAAGCGGGACAGAGCCGGGGAAAAAAATCACGCCGCTTTGATTTGGCCCGGCAGGCTGAGAACCTTGCGTGCAGGGGTTGGCCACATCTTGCAAATAGAGATTAAAAAATGGCCCGGGAGAACTGCCGTCAATGCCGGGCGGGAAAAATGGCTGTGCGCCGTAGCCGATGGTGCGGTTGGTCACGGCCGTGCCTATGGGAACGCCGGTCAAATCGGCGGCCGTGCGGGCCGCGCTATTGAAGTACACCATGTTGCGCGCCTTGCTGGCGGCTACGTCTACACTGAACACCGTGCTGTCCGCCATACGGTAGAGACCGATGATTGTGCCGTCGAGATCGGCAACGGCAATGGCCATTCGCGCGGACGAACCGATTGGTAGTCGAATCACGGCGCGCGTGGTGTTGGCTGTGGCGATGGCGTTGTTGATGATTTGCGTTACATCTGACGCGGTAAGACCTCCGAGTGGGCCTGTTGCTGCCGCAACCAACGTGCCTTCTGGCGGCGTGCCCGGACTTGCAGACGGACCTGCAACAAAACTTCCCGTGAAAGTCCCTGCGCTAGTACCTGTAGGCACTGTGGTCTGATTCACAAACGGCAGTGCAACCCCACCAATGAACACGACGGCCGGTGCGGGAAACGCGGGGCCAAATCCATTGGAAGTTGCCGCCACGTAGGCTGCATATTCCGCAGCGGCGGGTGCGACTCCAGCTACGCCGATGCCTCCAACCAGGCTGCCGTTGCGAAACAGCGGTACGCCACCGGGATTTATTGCTGTCGAGTCGCTGTCGTTCACATCCGATTTGCCGGTTGCGATGCCCAGGCCGGTCGCCGCACCGCTGATCGAGCGCGCCGGCGGCAGTGATTGACCGGCGATAAAATTAGTAGAAAGCGTGCACCCGCGATTGCTGTTCTCGATTCCGTAAAGCGGCGCGTTGGGCGTATTCGCAATGCCCGGCGGAAAGTGAATTCCGCTTAGGAAGCGCACGGTACGCGAGGAAAGCGGCGCTTGATCGTTGCTGAAAAATGCCGCCGCGCGCGCGAGCGATACCGCGAGTTCATTGGTGTCGACCTGAGCGCCGAAATTTCCCGCCGCCAAGGCCGGCGCGGACGGTTTGCGGTAGACGCCCAGGATGTTTCCCGCGCGGTCCACCACGGCAATCACCATTGTGTTGGGATCGGCTGCTTGCGCGGCTGCTTGCGTGAGCGCAGTGACATCGGCCGTGGTCAAGCTTTGAACGGAGGACGGCGGAGGCGCGGAAGTCAGAGGCCCGGCCAAGCCTCCGCAGCCGGCGGCGCTCAGAATAGATGCGGCGGCGATTCCGAAAAATATCCTTCGAGAAAATTTTGATTTCTTGATTTCGTCGGTAAGAAAGCCCATGAGAGGTCACTGCTTTGTTATCACATCGCCGCGCCGCGCTCAAGACATGCGAGCGCGTTGTGCGAGAACTGCAAATAGTAGCGCGGGCTCCAGCCTGCGCGTTTAAGCATTCGTGAAAATCTAAACCCGCAGGCTGAAGCCCGCGCTACTAGAAACCGAACTAGCCAAATTTCAACATGGCGGGCAATTCCGCAAGTCCATTCACAATCAAGTCCGGCTCGAACTCCCAGGGATCGAAGGCGCGCTTTGGATCACGCCGCACCCAGGCCGTGCGCAGGCCGCAGGCCCTGGCGCCGATCACGTCAAAGGGATTGCTGGAAATATGCCAGACCCTGTCTCTGCGAGCCTGCAACTCAGCCACCAGATATTCGTACACGGCGGGATCGGGCTTGAATGTGCGAATGGGATCCACGCTCACAATTTTAGTGAATCGCTGCAGGATACCCGCATGCCCAAGCGATGTGCGCACGGCGCTTTCGGTTCCGTTTGAACAGGCAGCAATGGTGAAACCTCGCGCTGCGCATTCATCCAGCGCGCTGACCACGTCTGGATAGGCGGGCAATTGCGGATAGTTCGACATTAGATTCGCCTGCGCTTCCTCGGAAAGAGAGATTCCCAACTGAGCGCTGACGAAGCGAAGGGCCTGTGCCGTGCACACATCAAAGGGGAGATATTTTTTCATGAGCGCGCGGCGAAACGAGTATTCGATTTGCTTGCCGCGCCAAAGCTCGGATGCTTCTTTTGCTTTCTCTCCAAATGCCGGCCGCAGGTGTTCTTCCATGTGAAATGGGTCGATCAGTGTGCCGTACACATCGAAAGCCAGAACCGGATTGGGCTGTTCGCTTGGCATGAAATTTCCTCGCGCGGCAAGCATACGGGCGAATGCGCTCTTATGGGAACCGCGAATATCAATTTTTCGGTGTTCTGGACCTCTTCGAAGGTGTTTTCAAATCGGCGCATCGCGGGCCGAAACACCTTGCCGCGATTGGGAGATTGTTGTTAGCTAGTGCGCGTCAGGCCTGGCAGCTCTCGTGAGCAGGAGAAATTAAATTATCTGGATGCAGCGCGCATCCGACCCAATTCGATGGCATTGCCTGGGCTTGTTGCTGGCGTTCGTCCCGACCGCGTCCGCAATGCCCGTAAATAGTTCCGCCAGGCATTCCTCGGCGCGGCGGGGCCACACAGCCGCCACAGCGAGGCGCGCTCATTCGCGGCCTAGCACACGCCGAGCCCGTTCACAGCGCATTCCTTCCAGTCCTTCATACGCGCTTGCCTCCGTGCGAATCCCCAGCCGGAATTTTTCTATGATCCCCAGCGGCTCACAGGTTCAAGCTTTTCCAGACAACGCAAATCAAATGCAGGGAGACAGGCGCATCCCGAGGCAAGTCTCGCGCAAGACCGGCGCACTGCAAGGAATTGTAAGAGATTCCTCGTCACGCGGAGTTGTCGGCGCGTTGATTGCGCTGACCAATCGCGCGACTGGCATGACGCAGACCATCATGAGCAACGCCGACGGCGTGTTTCGCTGGACGGACCTTGCGCCCGGAAATTATTTATTGCTAGTGCAGGGGGAGGGTTTTCAAAGTTTGACGCGCGATAACGTGCAGCTCGATGCAGGGGACGTGGTTACTCTTGAGCTGACACTTTCACCATTTCCGGCCGTTGTCGTGCCTACCTCTCGCTTGCCGCGAATGGCCGAACTGGGGCCTCCAGTTCTTGCTGCCACGACCACGGCAACTATCGCACCTTATCGAGAATTGCGCCGCCGTCCCGACGCCGAGCCTGGACAGGAAACATTGGCACCGGAAATTCTTGCGCCATCGCAGGAAGTTTTTCTCGAGGTGCCGGACCGCTGGAATGTCACCATGCCGCAATGGAATCGCTACGGGCGCGGCGGCGATTATCCCTACGTGCGCACGAATCACTGGTGGGACCCCTTCAACCGCAACCGGCTGAAAGGCGACGTACCAATTTTTGGCCAGCAAACGTTTCTGAATATCACGGCAACGTCGGACACTTCCTTTGATGAGCGGCGAGTACCGTCAACGAGCAGCATCAGTTCCGCGCTGCCGGGCAGCAGCGATTATTTCGGCAAAGGAGAACAATTCGCGCTGAGCCAAACGTTCCGTTTTTCGTTTGACCTGTTTCATGGAGACACCTCATTTCGCCCGGTCGATTGGCGAATTCAGGTGACTCCCGCGGTGAATGTGAATTATTTGAATGTGCGCGAATTGGGCATCGTGAACATCGACGTGCGCGACGGCACCACGCGGCTTGACGCGCATACCGGGCTGCAGGAAGCCTTTGGCGAATACAAAATTCACGATTTAAGCCCCAATTACGATTTCCTTTCCGTGCGTGCAGGTATCCAAAGTTTTTCCAGCGATTTTCGCGGTTTTCTTTTTGTCGATGAGCAGCCCGGTGTGCGCCTGTTTGGAAATCTTCACTCGGATCGCTGGGAATACAACGCCGCATATTTCAACCTGCTGGAAAAAGATACCAACAGCGGGCTGAATACTTTTCAGCCACGGCACCAGCAAGTGATTGTGGCAAATTTTTACATGCAGGATTTCGTCAAGCCCGGCTACACCACCGAGTTCAGCATTCACTACAACAAAGACGACGCCAGCGTGCACTACGACGACAACGGTTTTCTGGTGCGGCCTGCGCCCGTGGGAATTTTTCAGCCGCACGAAATTCGCGCCGCCTATCTTGGCTGGACCGGCAATGGGCACTTCGGCCCTATCAACGTGAATCACGCCTTCTATGAAGTGCTGGGCACCGATAGCTTGAATCCCATTGCGGGGCGCGCCGTCACCATCAACGCGCAGATGGCTGCCGCGGAAATTTCCATCGACAAGGATTGGGTGCGCTATAAACTTTCCGCGTTCTATGCATCGGGCGATGGGAATCCGCGCAGCGGCCGCGCCACCGGTTTCGATACCATCGTCGACGACCCGTCCTTCGCGGGAGGCGTTTTTAGTTTCTGGGATCACGAATCATTGCGCCTCCCCGGCACAGGCATTGCTCTCACGCCCGGGGACAGCCTGCTTCCCAGCTTGAGGACTAGTAAAGAGGAAGGGCAGGCAAATTTCGTGAACCCAGGGATTTTTTTGCTGAACGCCGGCGCGAATTTCGATCTGACCACCAAACTAAAAACTTTTTTGAACGCGAATTATTTGCGCTTTGAACGGACCGCGCCGATTGCGCTGTTACTGTTTGAATCGCCCATTCACAATACGATTGGGCTGGACACCAGTCTCGGCTTTCAGTACCGGCCGCCGCTGTCCGAAAATATTTCCATCACCGGCGGAGCCGCCGCTTTATTTCCAGGGCAGGGTTTCCGAGATATTTTTTCGGGTACGACACAGTTTTCGCTCTTTGCAAATGTGCGTTTTCAGTTTTGAAATAGGTTGGGCTTCCGGATCGCCCGGAGGGGACGCGGCGGCCCACTATCTTGTTATTTCGAAGCGTGCCGGTAGGGGCACGGCAATGCCGTGCCCCTACTAGGACGCCTCGGAATGACAAAAGGCGGGGAATGCTTCACAGCCAACAAATAATGATATGAATCGCTCCATGAAAAATCGAAGCACCTTTGCGCCGCTCGCGCAGGCTTCTTCCTGGGCTGCGTTAGCCGTGTGCTTGCTCCTGGCTGCGCTGGCAGGGCGGATTTCCGCGCCTTCGCTGCGCGCGGCCGATGAAAAAGCCGGTCCAAATCTAATTGGACAGACGCAAGAGGAAGCCGATCGCAAGAGCGGCGGCTGCGTTTCGTGCCACACCCAAACCGATCAACCGACCATGCACTCGACCGGCACTCTGCGTCTGGGCTGCACGGATTGCCACGGCGGAAACGCGGATGTGCGCATAGCTTCCGGCATTGCTTCCTCATCTTCGGAATACGAACAGTTGAAGCGGCAGGCGCACCCGCAGCCACGCGATCCAAAACTCGAGAATCGTTCTGCGAACGCCGAGCGCATGTATACGCAGTGGCTCAAGGAGAGTACCGAATACGTGCGCTTCGTAAATCCGGGCGATCTGCGCGTCGCGCCCGAAACGTGCGGCAGGAATGGATGCCATCCCTCGGAAGTGCGCAACGTTTCCACCAGCATGATGACCACCGGCGGACTGCTCTGGGGCGCGGCGCTTTATAACAACGGGGCGTATCCGCACAAAGATACGCGCTTCGGCGAAAGCTATTCGCGCAACGGCCTGCCGCAAACGGTGCATACAGTTCCTAAGCCCTCCGCGGAAGAGACGCGCACAAAGGGTATATTGCCTGAGATCACGCCACTGGAACGCTGGGAAATTTCGCAGCCCGGGAACGTGCTGCGGGTGTTCGAACGCGGCGGCGGACCGAAGGGCGAAGTTGGCGAGCCTCCGCGGGATCCGAGCGATGCAGGGAAACCGGAAGGCAAACTCAGCACGCGTGGCTTTGGCACGCTGCTGCGTACCGATCCGGTTTTTCTGGGACTACAAAAAACGCGCCTGCTCGATCCGTTGCTTTCCCTGCCGGGCACCAACGATCAGCCGGGCGACTATCGCGCCAGCGGTTGCACGGCGTGCCATGTCGTATATGCGAACGACCGCTCCGCGCAGCATTCCGCACAGTATTCGACGTACGGCAATCGCGGATTCAGCGCGACGAGCGATCCAACGATTCCGCGCGAAGAATCCGGCCATCCCATTCGCCACGAATTTACACGCGCGATTCCCTCCAGCCAGTGCATGACCTGCCATGTGCATCCGGGCACGAACATGCTGACCACTTATTTTGGCTTCACGTGGTGGGACAATGAATCCGATGGCGGCGCGATGTATCCGAAGGAGCAGCATAATCCCACCGAAGAAGAAAAATTTGAGGTGTCGCAGCGCAACCCTGAAGGCGCAGCCGCGCGCGGGCTGTGGGGCGACGTGAAATTTCTGGCGCAAACGGGCAGCGCCGAGTTCAACGCGAAATTGAAGGACACGCAATTCGCCGATTTTCATAGCCACGGCTGGCTTTTCCGCGCGGTGTTCGCGCGCGACCGCGAAGGCCATCTCCTGGATGAAAAAGGAAGCACTGTCTCCGCGGACGATCCAAAAAAGTTTGAGAAAGCCGCGCACCTCGCAGATATCCATTTGCAAAAAGGCATGCAGTGCGTGGATTGCCACCTCGAGCAGGACAGCCACGGCACGGGAAAACTTTATGGAGAGCCGCGCGCCGCGATTGAAATGGATTGCGTGGATTGCCACGGCACGATTGCAATGCCGGCGACTCTGATCACTTCCGGCCCGGCGGCCTCCGGTGGCGGCACACATCTCGATGCGCTGCGCACGCCCTGGGGCGAGCGGCAATTCGAGTGGCGCGATGGAAAACTGATTCAACGCTCCATGATGGACGCGCACCTTGAATGGGAGGTAGTGCAGACGCTGGATTCGATCACGCCGGGAAACGCGCACTACAACGAGAAATCGCGCCTGGCAAAAACTCTGCGCACCGATGGCGTGACTTGGGGCGACGTGCCCAAAGACGAATCGCAACTGGCGCACGCCAACAGCAGCATGACCTGCTACGCGTGTCACACGTCGTGGACGCCCAACTGTTTCGGCTGCCACCTCTCGATGACTGCGAATGAAAAGCGCCCGATGCTGCATAACGAAGGGCTCACCACGCGCAACTGGACCGCCTACAATTTTCAGGTGCTGCGCGATGACGGCTACATGCTGGCCGTGGATGGCACCGTGACCGGCCATCGCATTGCGCCGGCGCGCTCTTCGTGCGCGATTCTGGTGAGTTCGCAAAATTCCAATCGCGAGTGGCTGTACAACACGCAGCAAACAGTTTCCACTGAAGGCTTCAGCGGCCAAGCGTTTTCGACATTCGTTCCGCACACGGTGCGCGCGCGGGAAACTAAGCAGTGCAGCGATTGCCACGTCTCCGCCGCGCGCGACAACAATGCCTGGATGTCCATGCTGCTCTTGCAAGGCACAAATTTTCTCAACTTCATGGGCCGCTACGTATACGTGGCCACCGGCAACAAGGGGTTTCAAGCCGTGATGACTACCGAGCACGACGAGCCCGAGGCCGTCATCGGCAGCGATTTGCAGCGCATGGCTTATCCCGACGATTTCCGCAAGCACGAAGAGCGCAAGCGCGAACTCACGAACGCCAATGGCCACGGCGGAAATATTCTCGATATTCAGTTGCGCGGGGAATACGCCTACGCGGCGATGGGCGCGGACGGCTTCCGCGTCTTCGACGTCGCCAACATCGACAACAAGGGTTTTTCCGAACGCATGGTGACCGCTCCGGTTTCGCCGCTCGGCCAGCGCCTGTATGTGAAAACAAAATTTGCAACAGCTGTCGCCACTCCCACAACGCTGGCTGTCGATCCACTGCGCACGCGCGACCCTGTAAACGAAGAGCAGAAAATCCATTTGATGTATGGATTTCTATATCTCACGGACAAATACGAAGGGCTGGTGATTGTCGGCAATCCCGATCTGAATGGAAAAAATCCTGGCGTGGGTACGTTGCTAGACGGAAATCCGGAAAATAACTTTATCGGCCGGGCGGCTACGTTTAATCCCAATGGAATTTTGAATGGTGCGCGGCGCATCACCATTGCGGGAACGTATGCCTACATTTTGTGCGACCGTGGCCTGGTGGTCGTCGATCTCGATAACCCGCTGGCGCCGCGCGTGTCTGCGGAAATTGGTGCGCCCGATCTGGTTGAAGCGCAAGGCGTCGCCGTGCAGTTCCGCTACGGCTTCGTCGCCGATCGCGAGGGATTGAAGACACTTGACGTGACCGATCTCGCGCATCCGCGCATCGTGCCCGGCGCAGTTGTGAAACTGGATGACGCGCGCAACGTCACCGTGTCGCGAACATACGCATACGTTTCCGCCGGCAAGAACGGCGTCGCGCTCGTCAATGTGACGCAGCCCGAGCAGCCTCGCCTCGATCAAATGTTCACGGGGGGCGGCGCGTTGAACGATGTGAACGACGTGAAAATTGGCGCGGTGGATGCCAGCGTGTTCGCCTATGTGGCCGACGGCCGCAACGGCCTGCGCATCCTGCAAGTGGTTTCGCCCTCGGATTCGTCCGAGTCGTACGGATTCAGCCCGCGGCCTACGCCGAAATTAATCGCCACGTATCGCACCAGCGGCCCGGCACTGGCTGTTTCGCGCGGCATTGACCGCGACCGCGCCGTGGACGAAAGCGGCAACCAGCTGGCCGTCTTCGGACGCCGCGGCGCGCGCCCCTTCAATCGCGCTGAAGCCGAGAAACTTTTCCTGCGCAACGGAAAGCTTTTCACTGTTACGGATGCGCCTCCGGGCCTGCCGCACCCGCTAGGGGGCGCGGATTCGTTCTCGCAAACTTTATACGGTCGTGTGCGCGCGCTTCTTCACTAATCAAGTAGGCAATCGCGGGGAGATGGTTTGCGTGGCATAGGCTTCAGCCTGTGCGGGGTTAGTCCTAGCAAGGACTAAAATCGCACAGGCTGAAGCCTAAGCCACATAAACCTTACCCCTCGCGCATTTTGTGTCCGGCCAGGTTGCCGAGGCCATCGTAGGCGGCGTACTTGTAAAGTTCAGAAAGGGTGGGGAAATTGAAAACCAATTCGATGAATCGATCGATGGTGCCGCCGGATTCCAGGACGAGCATGCCGAGATGAATCAGCTCGGTAGCCCCTTCTCCGAAAATTTGCACGCCCAGCAATTGCTTATTGTCGGGGCGGAAAATGAGTTTCAGCATTCCGGTGGATTCGCCGATGATTTGCCCGCGCGCGTTGTTGGCGTATTTGGCGCGTCCCACTTCGTATTTAATCTTTCTGATCTCGCAGGTTTCCTGAGTTTCGCCCACGGCGGAAATTTCAGGAATCGTATAGATTCCCATCGGAAGCTGTGATGCGAGGCGCTCTTTGTAGGGGAAGCCGAATGCGTGGCACATGGCCACGCGCCCTTGTTCCATGGAGGTCGAAGCCAGCGCGGGAAAACCGATGACGTCTCCGGCGGCGTAGATGTGGCGAATGTGGGTTTGGAAGTGATTGTTCACGTCGAGATTGCCGCGCTCGTTAATTGCGAGTCCCGCTTTTTCGGGATGCAATCCCGCAACCGCGCCGCGGCGCCCGGCGGCCAGCATTGCGGTTTCCGCTTTCAACACTTTTCCGGACGCCAGCGTCATGCGAACGCCGCCCGCGACGCGCTCGGTTCCTTTTGCGCGCTCCTGAAAAAAGATGTTCAGCCCCAGGCTTTGCAAACGGGCACGCAGCAGATCGGAAATTTCGGCGTCCAGAAACGGCAGCAATCGTTCGCGGCCATCGACCAGCGTCACTTCCACACCCATGGCCGTAAAAATCGACGCGTATTCGCAGCCGATCACCCCGCCGCCCACCACAATCATGCTCTTCGGAAGACGGTCCATGGTGAGAATGGAATCGGAATCGAAAATGGTTTTGTCGTCAAAGGGAATTTCCGGCGGGCGATGCGGCGTCGAGCCGGTGGCAATTAAAATTACATCGCCGCGAAGCTGTCGAGTCGAGCCTTCCTGATCCGCTACTTTTACGGTGTGCGCATCTTCAAACTGGGCCGCGCCGGTAATCAATTCGATTTTGTGCGCGTCAAGATTGGAGGCGATCTTCAGCCGCTCGACGGACACAACCGCGTCTTTGCGGTGCATAAAGCCCTGCACTGTCAGCCCTTCGCGCAACGAGTAGTCGATGCCGTAAAGCCCGCGCTGCCGCAGCCCGGAAAAATAAAGCGCCGATTCTCGCAACGTCTTGCTGGGCACTGTGCCGGTGTTGACGCCCGCGCCGCCCAGATTCGGCCCGCGCTCCACAAGAGCAACTCGCTTGCCAAAATAGGCAGCCTGCGCCGCGCCCTTCTCCCCGGCTGGCCCCGAGCCGATCACGATGAGGTCAAAGGATTCCACGTCGAGTGCTCCCCTGCTGCGTTCAAACTATGCGCCTGATTGTAGTGGAAGCCGAGCGTTCGCGAACAGGTTTCTGTGCTGCGCAGGCGGAAAATTTCACAAGTTGTTTAGGTAGCGGACTAGTGTCGGGAAGAGGCTTTTGTCGCACCCGCCGGCAGATCTAGTCGAAGATTAATAGACGGTTAAAACGTGCGGAAAGCGTGAATCCATTTCCAGGATGGAAGAATCCAATATCGCCAGTTGGGGGGATGTTCTTGAAAAGCAGAATAGGCAGGGCCTGAAAAGAAAGGTCCGGATCTGGGGGGAACTTGAAACCGATTCGATTGTTTTGTATGGCGATAATCCTGGCGGGGACATTAGGAACTGTAGGTGTCCAAGCCCAGGAATCAACCGGGAGTTTAGAACTTTCACAAGAGCCAACTGCGCAGTGGGGGCCGCAAGATATTTCTCTGCTCACTCAGAGCCCCCAACAATCGGGCGCAACGGCAGATGATATATCCTCGGAACCGGACGCGCCGGCGCCCAACATCAATCGCACAGATGCAAGTAACTCCACCGACCATGACTATAAGCAGCCCAAGAGAATTCTGTTTATCATCCCAAATTATCGCGCCGTTAGCGCCGACACTTTTTTGCCGCCGATGAGTACCAAGGATAAATTTTGGCTGGCGACGCAGGATACGTTCGATTATTCGGATTTCATTTTCGTCGGTGCGCTGGCGGGAATCTCGGAGGCCCAAAATTCGGAGCCGCCCCTGGGACATGGCACTGCAGGCTACGGCCGCTACTATTGGCGCATCTTTGCCGATACCGGGATTGAGAATTACATTACGGAAGCAGCTATGCCCGTGGTGTCGAAGGAAGACCCCAGATACTACGCGCTGGGCCACGGCGGATTTATCAAGCGGACCGGATACGCGATGAGCAGGCTGTTCGTCACCAGGACCGACGCGGGAAATAGCACCTTTAATATTTCTGAAATCGTAGGGTCCGGAGCCGCCGCAGGCATTGGCAATGCATATTACCCGGCGCAATCAAACCCATTCGTGAAAACATATCAACGTTGGGGAACGCAGGTGGCCCTGGACGGCGTGTTCAATATGCTGAAAGAGTTCTGGCCGGACATTAATCACATCGTTTTCCGGGGAAAATATTAATTCCCTTTACCACCATTTGCATTTATTGGCGGAATCGACAAGCAACGCAGCACCTGAGTTTTTTTGGAACATTTGTCAACGAATTGGACAAGAAGAATCAAGCTGATCAGTTGGATTTACGATTAGTACGATGTTAAGGTCGCAGTTTTTCCCATCACGGCATCGAAGTAATGTTGGCTGTCTGAATCCACGATGGGGTGACGCTAAGAGTCGGTAATTTCCGGGCTTGGCAGTTCCTAGATCAAAGTGGCCGTTATCATCGGTTGAAATTGCGCGCACTTCAACCTGCTTACGTTGTGATATGTATTTTCTCAATTCGATGGGCGAATTCTTCAGAGGAGCACCTGTCTGATCCCGAATCGATCCAGCTAGGTGAACCACTTCGCGCAGGATAAGGTTGGGCCGTATCGTCTCGATTCTATAGCAATATTCTGGATCGCTTGGACCAATTTGATTTCCCTGTATGGGGGCGGCACCGAGCACGGTGGCAAGCAAGAGAACGTGTATTCTCATTCGGCGATAGTACATTAATTGCGCTTGAAGTGCCGTCCTCCCGCCAGTACCTGAAAGAGGGGGATTGTCGAAATCCGGATCGTACTCACAAGCAATCCCTCCATTGACAACCCCCCGCGCCTCGCACATCCTATGCGCACAAGTCAGGATGAAACGCCCGCCGTTCACGGAGAACATTCTCGGTGAAACGCGGCGGGGTGCCTCCGGCTTGATCTTCTAACCGGAGTTTTGCCGAAATGTCATCGCCCAACGAAAAAAATGTGTCCGCGCTGCTGGATGAACGCCGGACATTTCCTCCCTCGCAGGAATTCAAAGAGCGCGCAAACTGGAATGATCCCGCGATTTACGAGCGCGCGGCGAAGGACCCGGAAGGCTTTTGGGCGGAGCAGGCAAAAAATCTGGACTGGTTCACGCCGTACCAGCGCGTGCTGGAGTGGAACGCGCCGTGGGCCAAGTGGTTCGTGGGCGGCAAGCTGAACGTCACTTACAACTGCGTGGACCGGCACGCACACTCGGCGCGGCGCAACAAGGCGGCCATCATCTGGGAGGGCGAGCCGGGCGACTCGCGCGTGCTGACCTTTGGAATGCTGGAGCGCGAAGTGAATCGCTTTGCAAACGCGCTGAAATCGCTGGGCGTCGTGAAGGGCGACCGCATCGCGCTGTACATGGGCATGGTTCCTGAACTGGCTATCGCCATGCTGGCCTGCGCCAAAATCGGCGCGGCGCATTCGGTGGTGTTCGGCGGATTTTCGGCGGAGGCGCTGCGCGAACGCATCAACGACGCCAAAGCAAAAGTGTTGATCACCGCAGACGGCGCGTGGCGGCGCGGGACCGTTGTGCCGCTGAAGGCCAGCGTGGACGAGGCGCTGACTGGAACACCGACAATCGAAAAAGTGGTGGTCCTCGAACGCATCGGAAAAGCGGCGCCGATTTCCATGAAGCCCGGGCGCGACCTGTGGTGGCACGACGTCGTCGCCGGCGCCTCGGACGAATGCGCCGCCGAGTACATGGACGCCGAAGACATGTTATTTATCCTTTATACAAGCGGCACAACAGGAAAACCAAAAGGCGTGGTGCATACGACTGCAGGGTATTTGCTGGGCGCGAGCACCACGCACCGCTATGTCTTCGACATCAAGGAAGACGATGTGTACTGGTGCACCGCCGACATCGGCTGGGTCACCGGCCACTCCTACATCGTGTACGGCCCGCTGGCCAACGGCACGACCACGGTGATGTACGAAGGCACGCCGGACTTCCCGGACCGCGGGCGCTTCTGGCAACTGATCGACAAATACGGCGTAAATATTTTCTACACCGCACCCACGGCCATTCGCACGTTCATGCGCTGGGGCAAGGAAATTCCCGCGAAGTACAAACTTACGTCGCTGCGGCTCATTGGCACAGTAGGCGAGCCCATCAATCCCGAGGCCTGGATCTGGTACAACGAAACCATCGGCCACGGGCGCTGCCCCATCGTGGACACCTGGTGGCAGACCGAAACCGGCGGCATCATGATCTCTCCCCTGCCGGGCATCACGGCCACCAAGCCCGGCTCCGCCACCAAACCGCTTCCCGGAATTATCGCCGAGGTGGTGGACATCGACGGCAAGCCCGTGGGCCCGGGCGGAGGCGGTTATTTAGTGTTAAGTAAACCGTGGCCCTCGATGTTCCGCACTCTTTACGGCGACCCGGAACGCTACGTGCAAAATTACTGGGCGCGCTA
>Ga0182024_10005028_pt1 | contig 29950 bp, 23 predicted proteins | sample P32metaG_FD_120480 | JGI IMG/M metagenome (GOLD analysis project Ga0182024, IMG submission 120480) | Permafrost microbial communities from Stordalen Mire, Sweden - P3-2 metaG (Illumina Assembly) | ecosystem: Environmental > Terrestrial > Soil > Wetlands > Permafrost | place: Sweden: Stordalen...
GCCTTCGTCGTTGTCGTAAGAGGCCAGAATCCGTTCGCGCAAGTCCAAGGAGATTGTTCGCATCAACCCAGGCTAACATCCCAGGTAAAAAATGGCTACAGTTTTATTTAATTTGCTCTAGGCCTGCACGCATGAATAAACGTCACGCATTCGGGGCTGGTGTCGTCCTACGGATTGGGACAATCCGCGCTCCGCTGGAAATAAAAAAGGCGTCCTGCGGACGCCTTTTGTGTTTTAGCTGATTAAAGCAAATTATCTCGGGAAGCTGAAATAGGGCTGCGACACGGTGTTGGTGCCGTTGCTAAAGTCCGTTTTCAGGCCCGAGAGGGTAGCCTGCTGCACACTACCGTCAGACAGACCGAGGTTGCCGCTCTTTTGGTGCATTTCATTGGCGGTCCAGGCAAAGTAACCCGTAGTCGCCGTGGTGCTGGTAGAGGTTGCAGTTTGTTGGATCTGCTGTGAGGCGGCCGACGAAACTCCTGAAGCGGTCGCCGTGGCGATTGGAGCATAAGTTGCAGGACCGTTAACACCTGTTTCAACGGTGCCAATGTTCTCGTCACCGGAAAGGATCATTTGCGGGTCGCTTTCAAGGGCATCACCACCTACGAAATAGCTGGCGGTGCCAGGGGCAGAAGTTGCTTGAGCTGGCGCAGTTGCGGTTGCTCCAGTGCAGGGGTCAAAAATGGGTGTGGGAGTGCCAGAATAGATGAAAGCTGTCGACGCCTGGCTGTGATAACTGTCGGACGGGCAATAACAGACTTTGGGGGTGGAAAGTTGATTGGACATAACCATGAATATCCATGCTGGATTTATTGGGGTAACTGTAGACCCTGCGTGCGCCACGTTTTCCATGGCACCACCAGAAGTATAACTAACCGCCTGTGGATACTTGTCATTGTTGTCACCTTCCCAGAGGCGGAAGGAAAGGCCGATCTGTTTGAGATTGTTGACGCAACTGATTTTCTGGGCCTTTTTCTTGGCCGCCGCGAGCGCAGGCAGGAGCATGGCCGCGAGAATGGCGATAATGGCGATGACGACGAGGAGTTCAATAAGCGTAAACGCTTTTTTTGTTTGTTGTTTCATAATGTTTCTTTTGTTTGTTCCGGGGACAGGGACGCAAATCTAGGCCAACTAACGCCACTGTCAACACGGATTGTTAACTTTCCTCAGCACAGCCGGTGCCAACGTGGAAATCCATCAAAATGCCAACAAACCCGCGATGAAGCTTTCGGGAATCGAGTTCGAGGAGTGAAATTCTCACGCGTTGCGCGTGAGGTTCACGCAATAAGTGAAAAGTTATTCGCAAAAAAAACGGCGCTTGGCAGATGCCGGGTGACACGTCGCATGTTCGCTGCGAATTTTGTCATTTGCCCACGTTCCTGCCATTATTTGCCTTCGTGATTGATTTCTGCGTGCATTTGACGAACACTGGCCAACTCATTTATGGCCGAATCAAAAGAGAATTTGCAGATGGAGAAAATCGTGTCGTTGTGCAAGCGGCGCGGGTTTGTGTTTCAGTCGTCGGAGATTTACGGCGGCCTCAATGGTTTTTGGGATTACGGCCCGCTCGGCGCGGAACTCAAGCGCAACGTCAAGGAGCTTTGGTGGAACGCCATGACCCGCCAGCGTGACGACGTGGCCGGGCTGGAAGCGACCATCATCATGTCACCGAAAATCTGGGAAGCCAGCGGCCACGTCGCCACGTTCAGCGACCCGATGATTGACTGCAAGACGTGCAAAGGCCGTTTCCGCGCGGATCAGACGGACGAAATCGCCTGCCCGCAAAAACCGAGCAAATGCGTCAACGAATGTCACGGCGAAAAGACCGAGGCGCGGGCGTTCAACCTGATGTTTCAAACCTACGTCGGCCCGACGGCGACGGCGGCGGATATTGCTTATCTTCGCCCGGAAACCGCACAGGCAATTTTCGCGCAGTTCAAAAATGTGCTGGAAACGTCGCGGCAGAAGGTTCCGTTCGGCATCGCGCAGGTCGGCAAGGCGTTTCGCAACGAGGTCACGCCCCGCAATTTCACCTTCCGCTCGCGCGAGTTCGAGCAGATGGAACTGGAATTTTTCATCAAGCCGGATGAAGTCATCGAAGCCATTCATGGCAGCGTAGCGACGGTTCCCGAAACCGGCCATCCGGGCGAGCCCCAGCCGAACTGGGGCTGGCAGGTGTGGCATCAATACTGGGTCGAGGAACGCGTGCGCTTTTACGAAGGCATTGGTCTGTCGCGCGAGACGCTCGGCTTTCATCATCAGACGCCGGCGGAACTGGCGCATTACGCCCGCGCCTGCACGGATATTTTGTTCAAGTTCCCCTTCAGCAAAAAGGATGCGACCGGCAACGTGACCGGCGACGAACTGGAAGGCATCGCCGCGCGCAGCGATTTTGATTTGAGCCAGCACCAGCGTTTTTCCGGCAAGCCGATGGGCGTGTTCGACGACGAGTTGCGCGCCGCGTGGGCCAAGCTGCCGAAGGGAAAATCGGATGCGCTGTGGAAACGCTATTACGACAACCGCAAAAATTATCTGACGAAATCCGCCAAGCCGGACGAAACACCCGAGCAGATTTCGCAGCAGGCGACGGACGACGCGAACGGTCTGGCCAAGGGCCAATATATTCCGCACGTCATTGAGCCGAGCGCGGGCGTGGATCGTTTGATTCTCGCACTGATCGCCAATGCGTATTCTGAAACCACCAAGACGGACGACAAAGGCAAGAGCGAGACGATTTATGTGATGAAGTTTCATCCGCGCGTCGCGCCGATCAAAGCCGGCGTGCTGCCGCTGTTGAAAAACAAGCCGGAACTGGTCAAGAAAGCGCTGGCCGTCCGCGACCTGCTGCGGCCGTGGATGAATGTTTATTACGACGACGGCGGCAGCATCGGCAAACGCTATGCGCGCCAGGACGAGGCCGGCACGCCGTTCTGCGTTACGATTGATTTCGACACGCTCGGCGAAAAACCGGAGCTGCTGGACACAGTGACCGTCCGTTACCGTGATGACGGCCGGCAGGAGCGCTTGAAAATTTCTGAACTTTTAGATTTTTTATTGTCAAAGATCCGTTGATGTCTGAAAAACCGAAAAATCTCAAAGTGACGCCGAAGCACGCGCCGACGCTGTATTTCATCGCCGCGATCAAATTGATCAAGGGCCTGCTGCTGGTGGCGGTGGCGATCTGGTTTTTCGTCGTGGCAGGCAAGGATTTGCCGGACATGTTCGACCGATTCCTGCGCTTCGTGGACGTGGATCCCGAAAAAAGATTTTTTGCCAACATTGGCGACTGGCTGGACACCGTCACGCCCGGCAACGTGAAGGCGGTCGCCATGGTGACGATGATTTACGGGCTGTTCCTGCTTGTCGGCGGATCGGGGCTGGCGTTGCGCGCGAAGTGGGCCATCTGGCTGGCGATTGGCGAATCGGCCTTTTTCATTCCGGTGGAAATTTTCGAGCTGGTCCGCCGCCGCGCGCTCAACCCGGAAAATCATCCGCACCTGTTCAGCCATCCCAAAATCAGCTTGAGCATCGTGCTCGCGTTGAACATCCTCATCGTCTGGTATCTGTTTGAAAACCGGCAGCGGCTGTTCCGGCATCATTCTTGAATAGAATTTATGAAGACTGCGATTCCGTTTGAAGTTTCCGAGTTTGAAAGCCTGCTGCGCAAGCCGAACAGCGACCCGACGGGCTTTGCCGGTTTCTTCAACAGCGGCGAAGTCTGGGTGGCGCGCGTGCCGGCGCGGCTCGATGTGATGGGCGGCATCGCCGACTATTCCGGCGCGAACGTCTGCGAAACCGTCCTCGGCCTCGGCATGTTGATGGCCATCCAGGCGCGCACCGACCGCACCTTGCGCATCCGCTCCGCGCAGACCGGCCCGCGCAGCCTGCCGGTCGAGACGCGCATTCCGCTGGATTATTTCACCTCCGGCGGCGCCATTGGCAGCTACCCGCAAATCCGCGAGCTCTGCCACGCCAATCCCATCGCATCCTGGGCCGCCTACATCGGCGGCAGCATATTCACGCTGCTCAAGGAGGAATCGGTGGAACTGCCTTACGGTTTCAGCTTTCTCCTGTTGAGCGCGGTGCCGATGAACATCGGCATCGGCAGTTCCGCCGCCGTCGAGATCGGCACGCTTTCGTGCCTGAATGCCTACTTGAATTTGAAGCTCGGCGGTGCGCGCATCGCCCGGCTCGCGCAGATGGCGGAAAATCATGTCGTCGGCGCGCCTTGCGGCATCATGGACCAGATCGCCGTCGCCAGCGGACGCGAAAGCAAGCTCACGCATATTCTTTGCCGCCCCGGCTCGATTATCGGGGAAGTGGAGATTCCGTCCGGCACCGGCTTCGTCGGCATCAACTCGATGGTGCGCCATTCCGTCGCCGGCAACGCCTATGGCAACGTCCGCATCGGCGCGTTCATGGGCAAAAAAATCATCAACGAAATCCGCGCGAAGACCGGCCGCGCCCCGCTGAATTATCTCACCGAACTTTCGTCGGTTGAATTTGAGGCCGAATACGCCAGGGAAATTCCCGAGGCCATTCTGGGTTCAGATTTTCTCGCCAAATACAAAACGCACGACGATCCGGTCACGACCATCCAGCCGGACGCGACGTATCGCGTCGTCGGGCCGGCGCGCCATCCGGTCGGCGAAAACGAGCGCGTCTTGAAGTTCATCGCCGCGCTGAACGCCGCCAAGACCGGTGACGAAGCGGCGCTCGCGACGGCCGGCGAACTCATGTATGGCGCGCACAACAGTTACCGCGACAACTGCCATCTTTCGGTTCCGGATGTGAATTTTCTCGTGGAAGCCGTTCAAAAGCGCGGCGCGAAAGCCGGGCTTTATGGCGCGAAGATCACCGGTGGCGGCACCGGCGGCACCGTCGCGATATTCGGAAAAATCGCCGCGCTCAAGGAGCACATCCCGCAGATCGCCGTCGAATTTTCCCGGCGCGTTGGCATCAAACCGGATATTTTTGAAGGCACGTCGCCCGGTGCGATTGAGTTCGGCGCGAAGCGCTACGCCTTCGGCCCGAACGGCTGGAAACGGTTTGACGTTTGAACATGAAAGTTCGCAAAGCCGTCATTCCCATCGCCGGCCTTGGCACGCGGCATTTTCCCGCGTCGCACGCGGTGAAAAAAGAAATGTTCCCCGTCGTCGGCGCGGACGGCATCGCGCGCGCGCTGTTTCATTATCATCTGCTGGAACTGGAAGCCGCCGGCATCGAGGAAATCTGCATTATTGTCCAGCCCGGTGAAGACGAAATGGTGCGCGATTACCTGCGCGGCCCGGATGCCAGCTACCTCAAACGGCTGGAAAAATATCCGGCGCTTTTGCGCGAGGCGGCCCAGATGAAAAAGTTTTCCGAGCGCATTTCTTTCGCCGTCCAGCGCGAACAGGAAGGCTACGGCCACGCCGTTTTTCAGACGAAAAATTTTGCCGGCGGCGAAATGGTTTTGCTCGGCCTCGGCGACCATTTGTTTCGCGGCAAACCAATATCGCCGTATCGTGAACTCGCGGGCATGGCGAAAGTTTCCGGCGGCAAAAGCGTTTCCGCCGTGAATCGGATTTCCGCCGGTGAACTGAAAGGCTACGGCACCATCGCCGGCACCCGCCGCGCGGAAAACGCTCGCCTGATTGACGTTTCGCTCATCATCGAAAAACCCGCCGTGGCCGTCGCGCAGGAAAAATTGCAAGTGAACGACCTGCCCGCCGGAACCTGGCTCGGCTGGTTCGGCATGCACCTGCTTGCACCGGGCATTTACGAAATCCTCGGCGAAATGATCCGTGACAACGTCCGCGACAACGGCGAATTTCAGCTCACGCGCGCCCAGGAAATCCAGCGGCAGCGTCACGGTTATCTGGCGCTGGAGATGGCCGGCGCGGAGCGTTTTGACTTCGGCGTGCCGGACGATTTTGTCCGCAGCGTGCAGGCGTTCCGCCATTCGCCGTGATTTTATTATGATTATTTGCTTGCGGCAGCCCCGCGCATGGCTTAAAAAAGCGGCATAATAAGAATTAGCCAGACGACAGTTTTGATGCACATCACCAATCAGCCGCAACCAGAGAGGGTCGCTTGAGTCGCCCTTTTTCCCCGCGTAATTCCTCCCCCGTCTCGCAGATGCGCGTCAACGGCAAGATCCGTTCCCGCGAAGTCCGCGTCATTGGACCCGATGGCAAGCAGTTGGGCGTGTTTCTTTTGAACGATGCGCTCAACCTGGCCCGCCAGCATGGCGTGGACCTGGTTGAAATTTCGCCGAACGCGGTGCCGCCGGTCTGCCGCATCATCGAGATCGGCAAGTTCCGCTACGAACTCGCCAAGAAGGAAAAGGAATCGCGCAAGCACCAGCACGCCTCGACCGTGAAGGAAGTGCAACTCAGCCCGCGCATTGACCCGCACGACCTCGGCATCAAGGTCCAGCACGCGGTGAATTTTCTGTGCGAAGACATGAAGGTGAAGGTTGCGCTTAAATTCCGCGGCCGCGAAATGGCGCACACCGAAATCGGCTTCGAGGTGATCAACAAGTTCATCGCCGAAATCGCGCCGTTCGGCCATCCTGATTTCCAGCCCAAGCTCGTCGGCCGCGCCATCAACCTGATGATCAGTCCGCTGCCACGCAACAAGCGCGCCAAGAATCCGCGTGCGGTTGAAGACGAGGACGGCGAGACTGAAGACTCCGCCCACGCGCCGGAAAAGACTCATCACGAAAAGCCGTCCGCGCATTCCGCGCCGGAAAAAGTGAAGGTTCCCGTTTCCGACCAGCCGCCGGCCGGCGGCCTGCAAAATCCGTTCGCCAATTTGGAGATCAACTAGCCATTTGCGCCTGCCAGCCGCGCACCAAGTCGGGAAACCGGCAGTCCGCGCAAATGGCGTTCGAGTGTTCGCAAAAATCCCGGACAATCTGCATCAAGCCCTGTTGAGCCGCCGCGCTTTTCAAACCGCGCGCGGTTGAAGTTCCAAGCAGACGCTGGCGCGCGAGTTTCAAAACCGAATTGTCCTCGGCCGCCGGCCAGGCGAAAAACCGCCGCTCCATTTCTCGCTGGAACTTTTCATTACCACCTTCCCGCGCACGAATCCACAGCCAGGGCAAAACGACGTTGACCGCCAGATCGGTCACGCGCGCTTCGCCCAGCAACGGCTGCGGTTTCGCCATCCGCGCGGATTTGAACGTCCAGTGCCACGACCAGAATTCATCGCGCTCGACCTGAAAAATGTCGTGAAGTGATTCCAACAGCTGTTGGTCGGGCAGTTTCGTCGCGCACCAGCTTTCAATTTTTGCGATCAAGTTTTCCGACGCCAGCCAGTGCGATGCCAGCGCCAGCCGCCGCTGCGGATGATTGGCCGGGCGCAGGCCGTGAAATTTCCAGACTTCACGCAGCAGAATGCAGCTCTCAAATTCATCACGGTCGCGCCACCAGCAATCCCAAGCGCGGCGCAAAAATGTGTCCGAAGATTTTTGGGCGCGCGTCAATTCGTCCGGCAAAAGCCCGCTGACGCCGAGCAGCCGCACCTGAATGGTAAACGCGGAATCCGCGCCACGCGACCAACTCGGTTTCAACTCCGCCAGATTCAGCATCGGCCAGACATTGTGCTTGTAGCCAAGCGCACGAAACAGATTTTCCCAGAGCGCCTGTTCCCAGCCGGAATTTTTGGCGCGGGCCAGCATGGCGCCGGCTTTGTTTTGAAACCGGACTTTTGCGGCGGCTTGCAACAATTCGGCAAGCTGAGGTTCCGAGAGCTCGCTCAACGGTGCGGAACATTTGCCGTGCAAGGCCGCTGGCAGGCCGGATTCGTTTTCGAGCGCCAGCGCCAGTTCCGCCGGCGGCGAATCCAAAACACTTTTCAACGACAAAACTCTCGGAACATTTGGGTTTGGTTTCTCGATTTCCCAGACGACGTGCAGGATGACGTTTTTGAAATTTGGATTTCGGTCGTGGCCGTGCGCGTGCCAGCCGCTCGGTTGCAGGTCAATTTCCACATCGCCGGAAACCGGCTTTGCATCGCCGAATTGCAGCACTGCGCCGCGAAAATCCGGGCCGCCCTCGGCGCTGGCGAAACCGGGATGCAGCACGCGGACGCTTTTGCCGTCCGCCGTTTTCAACCGGTCGCGCAGGAGGCGCTGGTGCTGCCAGATGGCCTGCAGCAGTTTTTCCGGCGGCGTGGAGCCGCCGTCGCGCAGCGCGTTGACGGCGCGGCAGCGTTCGCGCCAGACGGCGTAAAAATTTTCGGCGGGCGGTTTCACGGGAAACAGCTTTTTGCTCCCAATCGGCGGTGAAGTCAATTTATTTTGAACGCAACTCCGGCGGTTCTTGCCTGTTTAATAAGGACCGGCCGAAGTTTTTATTCGCCGCCGTCAGGTTTTTTCGGCTAGAATGACACAAGTTTTTTACGGTTCGTGACAGCATGATTCAAGTTTCCAATTTGACGAAGCGCTACGCGGGACGCACGGCGGTGGATGACATTTCGTTCACGGTCGCGCGCGGCGAAATCGTCGGCCTGCTCGGCCCGAACGGCGCGGGCAAAAGCACGACGATGCGCGTGCTTTCCGGTTTCATGCCGGCGACGAGCGGCACGGTGCGCGTGGCGGGCTTTGATGTGTTTCATGATGCGGACGAGACGCGCCGGCGCATTGGCTACATGCCGGAAAATAATCCGCTCCATCCGGAAATGCGCGTCCGCGAATACCTGAAATTTCGCGCGCGGCTGAAGGGCTTGGGCTGGCGAAAATCGCGCGAGCGCGTGACGACGGTGATGGAGCAATGCGGTTTGACCGACGTTGGCCGCCGGATCATCGGGCAGCTTTCCAAAGGCTACAAGCAGCGCGTCGGGCTGGCGGATGCGCTGGTGCATGAGCCGGAGCTGATTATTTTAGACGAACCGACCATCGGCCTGGACCCGCATCAAATCCGTTCCGTCCGCGCCTTGATAAAAAGTCTGGCAGGGAAGCACACGGTTTTGATATCCACGCACATTTTGCCGGAAGTGGAAATGATGTGCGGGCGCGTGCTGATCATGTTTGATGGGCGCGTGCTGGCCTCGGACACGCCGGAGAATTTGCAGCGGCGGATGGCCGGCGGCAGCCAGGTCATCGCGGAAATTGCCGCGCCGTTGGAAACGCTGCGGGCGGTCTGGGAAAATCTGCCGGAGGTGGCGCAGTTCGACGTGTCGGCGGGCGAGGGCGAATTTGTCCGCTGCGCGCTGACGCCGCGCGACGGGCAGGATCTGCGGCCGCTGATTTTTCACCTGGTCCGGGAAAACGGCTGGGTCATGCGCGAACTGACGCGCAGCCGGCATTCGCTGGAGGACATTTACATCCAGGTCACGAAGCCCACCACGGAGGAAATTGAATGAGGATTTTCTGGACGCTGCTCCGGCGCGAACTGGGGACGTTTTTCCTTTCGCTGACGGGTTATGTCATCATCGCGGCGGTGTCGCTGATTGTCGGCTCGACGTTCGTGATGCTGATCCACAACATGGGGACGAAGCCGTTTGCCATGCCGGTCACGCAGTTGTTTTTCAACAGTTTCATGTATTGGCTGCTGGTGATTCTGGTGGCGCCGGCCATCACCATGCGGCTGTTTGCGCTGGAGAAGGCCAGCGGAACCTTTGAAACCTTGATGACGACGGCGGTGGGCGATCTGCAGGTGGTGGCGGCAAAATTTTCGGCAGCGGTGATTTTCTACATGATGACGTGGCTGCCGACCCTGGCCGGACTGGTCATCATCCAGCGCTTCACGAACCAGCCGAAGCTGGATCTGGGCGCGGTCGGCGGGATGTATCTGGGAATTTTTCTGAGCGGCTGCCTGTTTCTGGCCGTCGGCTGCCTGGCCTCGTCGTTGACGAAAAGCCAGATGGTGGCGGCGGTGGTCAGCCTCGCGGTGGGCGTGATTTTGTTCATCCTCGCCTACATGGCGCAAGTGCTGCCGGACGCCGCCACTGCGCAGACAGAGGTGCTGTATTATTTCAACCTGTTCAAACACATGGAAGACTTCACGCGCGGCGTGGTGGACACGCGCACGGTGATTTTTTATGCGAGCGCGACGTTCCTGTGCCTGTTCCTGACGCTGCGCGTGGTGGAGAGCCGCCGGTGGAAATGACATGAGCGCCGACCCCAAATCCCGCCCCAGTTTCTCATCCGCCAGCCGCTGGAAAATCGGCTTTGACGTGGTGCTGCGCACGGCGCTGGTGCTGGCCGTGGTGGTGATGGTGAATTATCTCGGCGGCAAATTTTACCACCGGTTTTTTCTCAGCTCGCAGACCAACGACCAACTTTCTTCCCGCACGGTCGCGGTGCTGCATTCCATGACGAACACCGTGAAGGTGACGCTCTTTTTTGACACCAGCCAGTCGGAGGTTTACCCGGAAATCAGGTCGTTGCTGGATGAATATCAGGCAGTCAACAAGCGCATTTCCGTCCGCACCGTGGATTATGTCCAAAACCCTGGCGAGGCGGAAAAAGTAAAGGCGCAATACAAGCTGGTCAGCGCGACGGATAAAGATCTGGTCATCTTCGACTGCAACGATCGCGTGAAAATGGTTTCTGGCGATGCCATCATGGAGCGCACCCTGCAACAGATCGCGCCCGAAGACCCGAAGCAGAAAGAACCGGAGTTTCGCAAGAAGCCGGTCGCCTTCTCCGGCGAACGGATTTTCACCGCGATGCTGCTGGCGTTGCAGAACGCCCAGCCGCTGCATGCGTATTTTCTGCAGGGCCACGGCGAGCCGTCGCTCACGGACACCGGCGATTTCGGCTACCAGAAATTCTGTTCGGCGCTGCAGCAGAATTACATCACCGTGACGAATCTCGAGCTGCTCGGCCCCAGCGTCATCCCGATGGATTGCAACCTGCTCATCATCGCCGCGCCGGCGGCGGCGTTCACGGACATGGAGCTGCGGAAAATTGACCAGTATCTCGCGGAAGGCGGCCGGCTGCTGCTGCTGTTCAACTACGCATCGGTCAAGCAGGCCACGGGGCTGGAGGCGATTTTGCAGCGCTGGGGCATCAACGTTCTGGCCGACGTCGCGCAGGATCCGAATAACACCGTCACCGGCCAGGACATCGTCGTGCGGCAGTTCAGCGACCACTCGGTGGTGAATTCGCTTTCGCAGCTTTCGCTTCAGATGGTGCTTCCCCGGCCGGTGGAAAAAATCAATCTGCCCAGTCTGCCGGCCAGCGCGCCGGAGGTGACGGAACTCGCCCTGACCAGTCCCACCACCACGCTCGCCGATGACCGCAGCGTTCCGCCGCGCAGCTATTCGCTCATCACCGCCGTCGAACAGAAACCGGCACCCGGCGTCGCCAACCTGCGCGGCAGCACGCGTCTCGTCGTGGCCGGCGACTCGATTTTTCTCGGCAATTATTACATCGAAGGCGGCGGCAACCGCGATTTTCTGAACAGCGCCGCCAACTGGCTGCTGGACCGGCCGCAATTGATAGAGGGCATCGGCCCGCGGCCCGTCACCGAATTCCGCCTGCTGCTGACCTCCCAGCAGCAGCAGCAGCTCCGCTGGCTGCTGCTCGGCGCGCTGCCCGGCGGCGTGCTGTTCATCGGCGGGCTCGTCTGGCTCGTGCGCCGCAAATGAAATCCAAGTCCACCACCATCTGGTTTGTGCTTGCGGCCCTGTTGTTCGCGGGCATCTGGCTGTGCCAGAAATTTTTCCCGCCCGCCGCGCCGGCGACCGCCACCTTGCTTCCCGGCCTGCGCGCGGCCGACCTGACCGCCATCGAGGTCAGCCCGGCGGGGGCGCTCGAAATTGCCGCCGTCCGCACCAATCACACCTGGCAGTTGCAACGACCGCTGGCATATCCGGCGCAGGCCGCCGCGATTGAGGGGCTCGCGGACGCGCTTGAAAAACTGACACCGGCGACCCGCCTCACCGCCGCCGAAATCAGCAGCCACAAAAATGCCGACGCCGATTTTGGTTTTGAAAATCCCCAGTTCTCGCTCGTCGTGCTGACCGGCGACGAGCGGCAGCAGTTGATCATCGGCAACAAGACCGCGCCCGGCGACCAGGTTTTCATCCGCGTGGCCGGCCTGGACGGCGCATTCGTGACGGACGCGGGCTGGCTGCAGTTGCTCCCGCGCTCGGCGGATGAATGGCGCGACACGGCGCTCGTGGACGCCGCCGGCGTGACGGACTGGCTGGTGATCACCAATGGCGCGAAAGTCATGGAATTCCGGCGCGACCCGACGAACCAGCTTTGGCGCATGATCCGGCCGTTGTCGGCGCGGGCGGACGGCGCGCGCATCGCCGCCGCGTTGCAGCAGCTTCAGGCCGGCCGGGTTTCGCAATTTGTCACCGACGATCCGCGCGCCGATTTGAGCAGCTACGGCTTGCAGCCGGCCGACCTCGACGTGTGGCTGGGGCAGGGCACCAATTTCACTTCCGCCGTCCACGCCGGGAAAAGCGTGTCTGAAAATTCCCCGCAGCTTTATGCCCGGCGCGAGGGCTGGAACTCCGTCGTGACCACCAGCAAAGATGCTTTTGCTCCGTGGCGCGGCGCGGTGAACGATTTCCGCGACCCGCACCTGCTCACGCTCACCACGCCGGTGGCGGAGATCGAGATGCGCGGTGGCAGCAATTTTACATTGCAACAGCGCGGGCCGAACAACTGGGCGGTGGCGGGCGAGAAATTTTCCGCTGACAACGAAAATGTGCAGAACTTCCTCAAGCTGATCGCGAGCCTGCGCGCCGCGGAATTTGTGAAGGACGTCGTCACCGCGCCGGATTTGCAGGGCTTCGGTTTCACACCGCCCTCGCGGCAGATCATCATGCGCGGCACGGCAGGCGACACAAACAGCGTCCTGACGCAGCTGATTTTCGGAACGAACGAGCCCAGCCGCGTGCTGGTGAAACGTGGCGACGAGGATTTTATCTATGCGCTGGCGGCCGAGGATTACAACGGTCTGGTGGCACTTTACGGCGAAAGCTGGGAATTCCGCGACCGGCATATCTGGAGCTTTTCCGAGACAAACGTCGCGCAGATCACGCTGCGGCAAAACGGCCAGACGCGCCAGCTCGTCCGCACCGGCGAGAACAAATGGTCGCTCGGCCCGGATTCGCAGGGCATCATCAATCCGCCCGCCATCGAGGAAACCGTTCATCGCCTCGGCGGGCTCACCGCTTTTTATTGGATCGGGCGGAACATCACCGAGCCGGAAAAAAATTTCGGCCTGAATACCAACAATCTTTCGATCACCGTTGAATTGAAGACCGGCGAAAAATTGGCCGTGGACTTCGGCTCGGAAATTCCGAAGGCGCAGACTGCGCTGGCCGCCGTGACCCTGGATGGCGAGCGCTGGGCGTTTGTATTTCCGCCGGTGCTCTACCAGTTCGTCACCAGCTACCTGACGCTGCCGCCTAACGCGCCGTGATATGCCTGGATTCTGGCGCCAATGCCGCATCGCCTTCCGTTGCGTCCGCTTTACGGTTTGGCTGCTGGTGCTCGTGGTGCTGGCGGTTTTCATCTGGTGCAACCGCATCGGCCTGCCGGATTTTCTGAAGGCGCGCCTCGTCGCCACGATGTCGGAGCGCGGGGTGAAGCTGGAATTTTCCCGGATGCGCCTGAGCCTCATCCACGGTCTCGTGGCGGAAAACGTCCGGGCCGGCCAGACGCAGACGAACGACAGCCCGGTGTTCGCCGCCCGGCAGGTGCAGTTGCAATTAAATCTTCCCGCGCTCTGGCATCGGCAATGGCAACTGGACGGCCTCGTGGTGCGCGACGGGCAACTTACCCTGCCGCTCTCGCCGACCAATGCACTCACGCTCACCAACCTTCAGACCGAGCTGCGCTTTCTGGCCGGAGACACCTGGGCGCTGGATCATTTCCGCGCGAATTTTGCCGGCGCGCAGATCGGTGTCACCGGCGAGATTGCCCACGCGCCGGAAGCGCGCAATTGGAAACTGTTCGCCGGCCGTGGCACCAACGGCGGCGACTGGCTTGGCGCGTTGAATAGTTTTTCCGACGCGCTCCGGCAGATTCATTTCCAAGGCGAACCGCAGCTGCGGCTGGCCCTGTCCGGCGACGCGCGCGACCCGCATTCCATCGTCGTGTGGCTGAGCGCGACGGCGGCCGGCGTGAACACGCCATGGTTTGCCGCGCACGATTTTGAGGCCGAAGCCAGCCTCACTGAGCCGGCCGCCGCCCCGACCAATGCCGAGGCCGCGTGGGGCTTCTGGACGAACCTGCAGCCGTTCCGGCTCGCGTGGTCATTGCGGCTGGGCGAACTGCAGTCAGAACCGCTGGATGTCGGGACCATTCGCTGCGCCGGTGTCTGGGCCATGCCGACGCTGACTATCACCGGCCAGCTTGGCGGCGGCGGTTTGACGGCCGACGCCGCGCTGGATGTGCCGGCACGCGAACTGACCTTCACTGCCGACTCGCAGTTTGACTGGCACGCCGTCGCGAAATTATTCCCGGAACCGGCGCGCGCGTCTTTGGCAAAAATCTTCTGGACGCAGCCGCCGGCACTGCGTGTGAACGGCCGGCTCGGTCTGCCGGCGTGGACGAACAATGACTGGCCCGGCGAACCTTCCGTGTCGTTGCGCGGCGATCTGGGATTCACCAACGCGGTGGTCGCCGGCGTGAAGGTGGACGAGGTGCGGACGCATTTTGCCTTTGCCGATCTGCTCTGGGATTTGCCGGACTTCACCGTGGTGCAGGGGCGGACGCAGTTGCGCCTGAGCGGCGAAGAGAGCGCGGCCACGGAAAATTTCCACTGCCTGCTGACCGGCCGGTTGGACGAGGCCAGCATTGCCGCGTTTTTGACGACAAGCAACGCGGTGCGCGGCGTGGCCGAACTCACCTGCCGGGAGCCGCTCGTGCTGGCGGTGGATTTAAGCGGCAATTTGCGGACGCTCGAAACCCTGTGCGCCACCGGCCGCGTTGCGCTGACCAATTTCGCCATCCGCGGCCAGCGAATGGATTCCGTCGCCGGAACGTTTGTTTACACGAATTTGGCGGCCACCATTTTCGCGCCGGAATTATTGCGGGCGAACGGAGCGCAATCCATGAAGGCCGACACACTGATGCTGGATTTGACGCGGAAGGCCGTCTGGATCACGAACGGCTGGAGCACGGCCGATCCGGTCGCGGTGACGCGGGCCATCGGGCCGAAGACTGCCCGGCTGATGGAGCCGTATCACTTTGCCTCGCCGCCGCACGTGCGGGTGCATGGCAGCGTGCCGATCATCAACATCATGACCGGCCAGGACGCCGAGTATGCCGACCTGACATTTGAAGTCATGGGCGGCACGCCGTTCCGCTGGGCCAAGCTCTCCGCGACCAACGTGACCGGCACCGTCCGCTGGCTGAAACAATCGCTGATCCTGAGCAACATCGTGGCGGAACTTTACGACGGCCACGGCGAAGGCTCCGGTTACTTGGATTTCCGGCCGGTGTCGCATTCCTGCGACTACGATTTTTCCTTCGCGGTGACAAACATCAATTTGCATCTGCTCGCGGCGGATTTGTCCACCAACAAAAGCAGTCTGGAAGGCCAGTTGAGCGGCGCGGTCACGGTGACAAACGCCAGCTCGGCGGACTGGCGTTCGTGGAACGGCGGCGGCAACGTGCAATTGCACGACGGGCTGCTGTGGGACGTGCCGATGTTCGCGTTCATGTCGCCGGTGTTGAACGCCGTGTCGCCGGGGCTGGGCAACAGCCGCGCCAAGGACGCCGCCGCCGACTTCATCATCACCAACGGCGTGATCAGCACTGATTCGCTGCTGATCCACTCGACCACGATGCGGCTGCAATACACCGGCACGGTGGACTTGCAGCAGAAGGTGGATGCGCGCGTGACGGCGCAGTTGCTGCGCAACCTGCCGATGGTCGGCCCGCTGGTCAGCGCGGTGCTGACGCCGGTGAGCAAAATTTTCGAATGCCACGTCACCGGCGAGCTGGGCGCCCCGGTGGTGACGCCGGTTTACATCCCGGGCTTCATTCCCAAACTCATCGAGGTGCCGCTGCATCCCATCCGCAGCCTGGAGGAATTGTTCACGCCGTCCCCGGCCACCAACGCGCCGCCGGCGAAATAATAAATTATTTTCCGCTCACTGCGGCGGCTGCGGCTGGGCCGGTGTCTGCGGCTGCGCGTCCAATTCGTTCATCTTTTGTTCCAGCGCGGCGCGCGCCTTGTCCTGATTGGATTCCGGGGTGGCCACATTGGCTTCAGCGGCCGGGGCGGCGCCAAAATCACCACTGGGCACATTGGTTTCCATGTTGGCATTGGGGTTCAAGTTGTAGAAGCCGTCGGCGGGCCCGCCTTTCTTCGCGTTCTGAAGCTCCTTCTTGCGTTCGGCGTCAATGAGCTTGCGTTCATCGGAAGCGTCATCGGCGGCGGCGGCGGAAACGCCCGGCAGGCGCTGGCCTTCCCGGATGGTCTCGGCCGCGGCGATGGCGGGCGTTTTCAATACGGTGGGCCGCATTAAGACCATCAATTCGCTGTGATCCTTGGTATTGGCCGTGCTGCGGAACAGCCAGCCCAGCAGCGGAATGTCCATGAGGAGGGGCACGCCGGAGTTGGCCTGGGTTTTTTCCGCCCGGACAAAGCCGCCGAGGATGACGGTGTCGCGATTACGCACGGCAATTTCGCTGTTCAATGTGCGTTTATCGGTGTCCGGAACCTGGTTGCCGTCAATCGAGGTATAACCGCTGATGTCGTCAATCTCCTGTGCGATGTCCATGACCACCAGGCCGTCCGGGTTGATGAACGGCGTCACGTCCAGTTCCACGCCCACGGACAACTGCGAATAGGAGGAGCCGCCGTAGCCGCCGGTGGTGTAGTTGTTGTAGGTGTTGTTGACGTAGGGGACGGTCTGGCCGACGAAAAACTGCGCGGGTTTGGCCTGCGAGGTCTGGATGCGGGGACGCTGGATGATATGGGAATTGCTGTCCGATTCCGCCGCCTGCACCGCCAGATCCCAGGTCTGGCCGATGCTGCCAAAATAGCTGAAGCCGCCCGGCAGCGCCGAGCTGAACGAACTCCCATTGGTCGCGAGGGTGGAAGAAATGCCCGTGACGGAGGCGTTGGTCCCATTGATGACATTTTTCAGAAAATTCGCGAAAGTCTGTCCGTTGTTGATGCCGCCGCCGCCAATGACACTGGAATTGCCAAGCTGCTGGGGTCTTTGCGCCGCCGAGACACCGGCGTTCAAGGTGTTGCCGAGATCCACGTCCATGATGATGGACTCGATCAGCACCTGCGCCAGCAGCACGTCCAACTGGCTGATGACATGTTTGATGTTTTCCATGTCCTGCCGCGTGGCGAAGACGAGGAGCGAATTGCTGCGCTGGTCGGCGATGATTTTCGTCTCGCCGAAAATCTGGATTTGATCCTGGCCGGAGCCGCTTCCGGAGGCCTTGTTGATGATGGACTGCAACCGCTGCTGGAACGTCGTGCCGCCGGTCGCCGTGCCGTTGGCTCCGGTGGTGCTGGTGCGACCGCCAAAGGAACTGCTGGTCCCGTTTATGCCACCGGATTGATAACCGCTGCCCGCGCCGCCGATGCCGCCCGACATGCCGCCCGACATGCCGCCCGAGGTGTTAAGGCCGTTGCCGCTCGAAGTGGTGCCACGAATGCCGTTGATGGGCGAGGAACTGGCGCTGCCGCCAAAGCTCACCGTGGAACCGCCGCTGCCGCCGAGGCTGTTCAACGCGCTGGCGATGTCCGCCGCCTCCGCATAACGAATGGGGATGACCTCGGAGATATATTCCGCCGGCACGCTTATGTCCACCCGGTCAATCATCTCCAGCATCCGCTTGACGTTCTCCGCGTAGTCGCGGATGACGAGGATGCCGTTGCTGTCCAGCGGAATGATGGAGTTCAATTTGGCAAACGGCGTGATGATGGGCACCATTTCCGTGGGCTTCACATATTTCAACTGCACGATGCGTGTGATGTAGGAGCCGAGATCCGGCAGATTCGTCGCATCGGCGTCGCTGAACTCCGCGCCGGTGGCATTGGCCTGGTCCACCGGCACCACCTTCACAAATTTGTCGCCGATGTTGATCACGGCAATACCGTTGAGCGCGAGCACCGCCTGCAACGCCTCGATGGCTTCCGTCTTGGTCAGCGGCGTCTGGGTCTTCAAAACAATCTGCGCCGACGGCAGGCCGGCGCGCAGCAGCGTGCGGCCCACCAGCTGCGCGTAAATTTCCAAAACCTGGCTCACGTCCACGCCCTGAAAATTGATTGTGCCGGCGGGAATCATCTCTTCCGGTTGCCCGTTCGGCGTGCCGTTCGGTGCCGTCGTCGGTGACGGTTGCGGGTAGCGCGGCCGGGTGAACTGGCCGTTGCCGCCGCCAAATTGCGGCAGGCCGGGCGGCGTTTGCGCCCAAAGTTCGAGGCCGGTGAGGGTCAAAGCCAGTGCGAGCAGGATGGTTTTCATGGTGCCTTTGCGGTTGAATTATTTGCGGCTGAGGGCGAATTCTTTTGGTAGCTGGCCACCAGCCGGATGTTGGCGGTGAGCCGCTGGTGCGGCGCGTCGGGCTGCAGTTCCAGGTCACGCACGCGGATCATCGAGGCGCCGGAACCGAGCTTGTAAAGAAAATCCACGAGCTGTTCCTCGGTGGCGAGGACGTTGATGTTGACCACCTGCTCGATGAAAAACGCGTCGCTCGTGTGCGTGAGCTGGCGCGAGATGTTCTGGATGGCCACGCCGCTCTGCGCGGATTGCGACTGGATGGCGCGCATGAAGTTGATGCCCTGGTCCTCGGGCGCGACGGTTTCGCCCTCGCTCTCGAATTTGCCCACGTCCGCCTGGAGCGCCGGAATCTGCGCAACCGTCGTCTGGTAGAGCTTCAGCTTGCGGTGCGCGTCGTCCAGCCGGTGCCGCAGATTGCCCCAGTCGGAAAAGTGCGGCCAGATGAACACGGCGTTCAGCACCACCACGAGCACGACCAGCACGCCGACGACAAGACGGCGTTCCATCGGGCGCAGTTGGGCTAAATATTTTTTCATTCCGGTTCCGTTTCCGAGCGCATCAGTTGCAGGCCGAAATTCCAGTTCGCCTGATTGCCGGAAGTGCGGTAGGTGAGCTGGTCGCTGCTGTCGGGCACCGGGTTGAACACCTGCTGGTCGCCAACTTTCACCTTCCGCATCGCGTCGTTGAAATCAATGATCTTCGTGATGTCGTCCGCATCCACCTGGCCGCTCAAAGCCACCGACTGGCCGTTCGCAAAACTGAAGCGCTGCAATGAAATTCCCGGCGGCAGTTCCTGCGCCACGAGCTGCCAGCAGTCCAGCGCCGCATATTTCAACTGCTGCCGCTCCTGCAGCACGCCATACTGCGCCTTGAGCTGCATCGCGTTCGTGTAGTCATTGCTGATCCTGGCCACGGCGCTCTCAACCTGGGAGGTGCGGTAGCCCAGAACGCTCACCGCGCAAAAATAAATCACCAGGAAAACCGCATACGCCAGGCCCGCATACGCCAGGCCGCGCAGCCACAGCCGGTCCACAAACTGCTGGTGATACTGCGCCGCGAATTCCGCCGGCAGCAAATTTGATTTCTCCGCCGCCGCCGCGCGTTTCGCGGTGCCGGCCGCCAGCACCGCCGGAGCCGGTGGTTCGGTCACCGACACCGGCTCGTTCACCGCCGCGCGCAAAACCGCTTCCCATTCCGTCGCGTTCACCGGGTCGGCGACGAGGTGCCATTTCGGTGAAGCCGTCAGCCAGCCTTCCAGTTCGCCCGACCACGCAATGTGCGCGAGCTGGTCTTTCAATTCCAGCGCGCGGTCACCCGCCGGCGGCAGGGTGACAAAACTCAAATTCCGCAGCACGCCGCCGAACCACCACGCCACGAGCGCGGCACTTTGGCCGTTGAGCGACAAGGGAAACAGCCACGCGCCGTCGTCCTTGGGCGCAATCGCCGCGAGCTGGTCGAGCATCGGGGTCTCCAGCCGGTCGGCCAGAAAACCGTCCTTCTCCAATCGTCCCAGAAATTCCTCCACCACCCGGCGCTCGACGACGACCACGATCACTGTCTGCAAACTTTCCGGCGCGTTATCGCCCTTGGCCGGCGCGGTGTGCGTGCCGACGACGTGCATTGTCCACACGATTTGCGTGACCGGCAGCGGCGAAAATTTTTCCAGCTGCAATTCCACCATTGCCAGCGTCTCCTCGAAATTGCTCGCCGGCAGCTCGACGACCCGAAGAAAAACATTTTCCGCCGGCAGCCACGCGATGTTCAGTTTCGGCTGCCACAGCGACGACCAGTTTTTCGCGATGCCCTTGGCCGGCAGCTTGTCGGTGTGCGCCACGCGCTGCTCGCGGTCGAGCACGAAGCCGCCGCCCTTCGCGTCGAACTGCCAGACACGTTTCGCGTCGGGGGCGACGTGCAGGATGTTGCAGGAGTTCCAGCGGGCCATGATTCAGATTTGAAATTTGAAATTTGAAATTTGAAATTTCATGGGCGGGAAATAAACTGCGTCTTGTCCTCGCCGCCGGCCAGCGCTTCCATGTGTTCTTCCATCTGCGTGACGCGGAGGATTTCCTCGATGGTCGTCTCGCCCGCCTTGACCTTGTTCCAGCCGTCGGTGCGGAGCGTCCTCATGCCCGCTTCCATGGCGCGCTGCGCAATGGTCGTGGCCGGTGCGCGGTTCATGATGAGCGGGCGCAAAGCCTCGGTGACGATGAGCAATTCGTAAATGCCTTTGCGGCCTTGATAACCCTGCTGGCGGCAATTTTCGCAGCCCGCGCCGTGCCAGAATTTCGCCGTGCCGATGTCGGCTTCGGGAAAACCGATCCGGCGCAGATAATCATGGTCAACTTTCTGCTCCGTCTTGCAATGCGGACAAATCGTGCGGACCAAGCGTTGCGCCTGCACCGCCTCGACCGAAGACGCGATGAGGAACGGCTCGATACCCATGTCCGTCAACCGCGTGAACGCGCTCGGCGCGTCGTTGGTGTGCAACGTGGAGAAGACCAGATGGCCGGTCAGCGACGCGCGGATGGCGATGTCCGCCGTCTCGCTGTCGCGGATTTCGCCAACCATCACCACATTCGGATCCTGGCGCAAAATGTGGCGCAAACCCATCGCGAAGGTCAGCCCGATGTCCGAACGCACAGCGATCTGGTTGATGCCTTTGAGCTCGTATTCGACCGGTTCCTCAATCGTGATGATGCGCTTGTGAACCGAGTTGATCGCCGAGAGAAACGCGTAAAGCGAAGTGGATTTGCCGGAGCCGGTCGGGCCGGTGACGAGAAAAATCCCATGCGGCTTGATGATGATGTCGCGGATGGCGTCTTCTTCGAGCTTGGAAAAACCGAGCTTGTCGAGCGACAGGAAAATTTTCCCGCGCGTCAGCAAGCGGAGCGAAACGCTTTCACCGTAAACCGTCGGCACGGTGGAAACGCGGATGTCAATTTCCTCGCCCTTGATGCGGACGTTGATGCGGCCGTCCTGCGGCAGACGCTTTTCGGAAATGTTCATGCCGCTCATCACCTTGATGCGCGAAATGATCGCCGACTGAAATCGTTTCAGCGTCGGCGGCAACGGAATCTGGTGCAAAATGCCATCAATGCGGTTGCGGATGCGCAGCTCATCTTCCTGCGGCTCGAAATGGATGTCCGTCGCCCGATCCTTGAATGCTTCCCAGATGATCTGGTTGACGAACTTGATGACGCTGGCTTCCTGGTCGCCCTCGGTGATTTCCTTGTCGTAGGCAAGCTCCAGTTCCATCGGCTCGCCTTCGCCCATTTCGTCGAGCGTCTCGGCGCCGACGCCGTAATATTTTTTCAGCGCCTTCTCAACTTCGCTCCGCGTCGCCAGCGCAAAGCTCACCGGCATCTTCGCGTCGAACCGGACGGCGTTCATCATCGCCGCGTCAAACGGATCGCTGACGGCAATTTGCAAAACACCGTTGTTGATCGCGACGGGCAGCACGAAATATTGGAACGCGATCTTGGTTGAAAGTTTGCCGCGCACTTCATTTTCCACGACCAGCTTCGGCAGCTCGAGATACGGCCAGCCGAGCGCGGTCGCGAGCTTCTGGATGAAGGCGTCCTCGGCCACGCCGCGTTCGCGCGCGACGAACGTGAGCAGCGGCTCGCCGGAGCCGGCGTCCACCGCCGCGCGCCACGACTTGCGCCAATCGTCGAACTGCGCCGGTGTCGCTTCTGCGACCGTCGCAACGAGATTTCTGACTGGGCTAAAGGCCATTTAGGTTCAAATTGAACAACAAGAGCCGCGAAAAGTTGCAGAAAATCAGCAGAATTACAATCCAAACCGCCAATGAAATCGAAGGGTTGCCGGGCCGGACTGCTAAATTCCTTTGAATTTGGGCCGGTTCACGTTTATTCGTGGTGGCTGCATGAAACAATTTGCCACCATTACCGTCATCGGGCGCGACAAGACCGGCGTCATCGCCCGGGTCACGAATTTTCTCTTTGAGCAGCACGCCAACATCGAGGCGCTGGAGGAACAGGTCACGCGCGGCCAGTTCAGCATGACGCTCCAGGCGTCGTGGAAACGCGGCGCTTTGAAAACCGATGCGCTCCGCGCCGGCCTTGAAACGCTGGCCCGCGCGCTCGGCATGGAAATCAAACTGCGACTGACCGACCCGAAACAACGCCAGCGTTTCGCGATCATGGTCACAAAAGAAACGCACTGCTTCGACGCGCTGATGGAAGCGGCGCTGCCGGCGGCACCGGCGCTGGTCATCGGCAATTACACGAACTTCGCGCCGCGCGTCAAAAAGCACAAGCTGCCATTCGTCCATCTCGACTGGCAGGACCGCGCCAAGTCAGAAAACGCCGCGTTGCAGCTTTTGGAAGATCACGAAATTGATTTCATCGTGCTGGCGCGGTTCATGAAAATCCTTTCGCCGAACTTCGTCTGGCGGCATAAAAATAAAATCATCAACATCCATCCGTCGTTGCTGCCGAGCTTTCCCGGCCCACAGGCCTACCGGCAGGCCTACGAAAGCGGCGTGAAAATCGCCGGCGTCACTGCGCACTTCGTTTCGATGCGGCTGGACGAAGGCCCGATCATCGCGCAAGGCTCGTTCGCCATCACGCCCGGCATGGAGTTGAAAGACATCATGGCCGCCGGCCAGAAACTTGAGGCTGCCGTGCTGGTCAAGGCAGTGAAACTTTACCTCGGCAAGCATCTGGACGTTTATTGGGGTGTGGTGAAGGAAGTTTAGTTTGCCGTTCAACCTTTCGCCGGTGACAAGCTGAATTGGCGGCGGGTGATTTCTACCTGCCAGCTTTCCCGTCGCCGGTTCCGGTGCCGTCGCCCAGCGCGAAATCGCGGTAATTCACGCCGAGCTGATCAAGGCGTCGCTCGTCGGTCCTGAGCCGGCGTTTGAAATCCGCAAAGTTGCGCGCGGTTTTCGGCGACCAGGTGACTTCCGCGAGCGCGGACAAACGCGGAATCGCCATGTATTCCAGATGCCGGAGATTGGGAATGTATTCCGTCCAGAGGTTGCCCTGCGCGCCCAGGATGTGCTTCTGAAATTCCGGCGAGAGACCGGCCGGCACGGGTTCGAGCGCATAGACCGTTTGCAGCGGCAAAAAACCGCCGATGGCGCGCGGCTCGGCGGATTGGTCCCGCGACTGGTAATAATCGAAATAGCAGTTTGCGGTCGGCGTCATCACCACGTCGTGCCCCTGGCTGGCGGCTTCGCGGCCGCCGCCGATCCAGTCCATGACCACCGCGTTTTGCGCGGGGCCGCCCTGCAGAATTTCGCTCCAGCCGACGGGCGTTTTGCCATGCGCGCTGATGAACTGCTCCAGGCGGCGGGTGAACCAGCCTTGCAATTCCGCCTCGGTTTTCAGGCCTTCGCGCTGCATCAGCGCCTGGCACGCGGCGTCGTTTTGCCACGGCTCTTTCGGCACCTCGTCGCCGCCGATGTGGACGTAGGGTGACGGGAACAGTTCAAAAACTTCCGCCAGCACGTTCTGCAAAAATTCAAACGTCGCCGCCTTGGCGGGCGAATAAATGCCCGCATTGACACCGCCCTGAAGCGGCACAACAAACGGTCCGCGGCCGCTGCCCAATTCCGGATACGCGGCCAGCGCCGCCAGCGAATGCCCGGGCATTTCAATTTCCGGGACGACGGTGATATGCAGTTTTTGCGCGTAAGCCACGACTTCGCGGATGTCGGCCTGCGAGTAAAAACCGCCGTAGCGCCCGTCGGGACCGTAGGCGGTTGCGGAATTGCTCGCCAGCCCAAAGCCCACGCCGTCGCGCCACGCGCCGATGCTCGTCAGCCTGGGATATTTTTTAATTTCGATGCGCCAGCCGTTGTCGTCCACCAGATGCCAATGAAACCGGTTGAGCTTGTGGAGCGCCATCACGTCGAGCAGCTTTTCCACTTCCAGTTTCGTGAAAAAATGCCGGCTCACGTCGAGCATCAGCCCGCGCCAGGGAAAACGCGGCGCGTCGGTGATGTTCACGCCGGGAACCGGCCAGGCGAAATCCGTTACGACGTTGGTGGAAAAGATTTCCGGCGGCAGCAGTTGCAACAACGTCTGCACGCCATAAAACAAACCGGCCTGGGTTGGCGCGCGGATCACCACCGCGTTGGTGGTGACCACCAGTTCGTAGCCTTCCGCGCCGAGCGCGCCGTTGGCGGCATTCGTCGTCAAAAAAATGCCGCCAGTAATTCCCGCCTCCAAAGCCGGCGTGGTTTTGCCGCTGACGCGGAAGCGCCAGCCGGTGGATTGGCGCAGCCGCGCGGCCAGAAAATTCCCAGTGTCCAGGGAAGCCGGATCGGTGTAGATCCGGGTGTCCCGCGCCAGCGTGAACGAGCCGTCCAGCCGTGTCAGATTTTGCGGTTGGGGAATGACGGCGGGTTCGCCGGCCGCCAGGGCGGTTGTCACCATCAGCCAGAGCACCGTTCCAACCATGAGCGTGGCCTTCATGAAAATCATTTTGGTTTCTGGGTTGCGGGATGTCTCACGGTTTCCGCCCGCCATCTTGAATCGCCGCCGGTTGCCGTCCAGCAAAATGTGCGGCTGATCGATTGCCCTCGGCGTATTTGCGTTACCCGTCGAAAGCTGCTTTAATATGCACAATGAATTTTTTCATTCAACGCAGCGAACTGCGCGACCTTTACGACAAGGTGGTCGCCGGCGAACGCATTTCCGAGGCCGACGCGCTGCGGCTGTTTGAATCGAAAGACCTGAACGCCGTCGGCGCCATCGCGGATTTTGTGCGGCAGCGCAAGGTTGGCAACCGCGCCAGCTATATCATCAACCGCTACATCAACTACTCGAATTACTGCATTCTCTCGTGCCAGTTCTGCTCCTTCGCGCGCAAGAAGCGCGATGCCGACGGCTTTGAGCTGTCCGTGCCGCAGATTGTCGAAAAAGCGCGCGAGGCGCTGAAGCTCGGCATCACGGAGTTGCACATCGTCGGCGGACTGCATCCGTCGCTGCCGTTCAGCTATTACACGGACATGCTGAAGGCGTTGAAAAATCTCGACGGCCGGCTGCAATTAAAATGTTTCACCGCCATTGAAATTCTCCACCTCGCGTGGCTCGCCAAAAAATCCGTTTTGGAAACGCTCACCGAATTGAAGGCCGCCGGCCTTGATTCGCTCACCGGCGGCGGCGCGGAAATTTTTCGCAAGGAAGTCCGTTCAGCCATCGCCAAAGGCAAAGAATCCGCCGAGGAATATCTCGACGCGCATCGCACCTGGCACCAGCTCGGCCAGCGCAGCACCTGCACGATGCTTTACGGCCACGTCGAAAGCCTCGCCGACCGCGTGGACCATTTGCGCCAGTTGCGCGCGTTGCAGGATGAGACGCACGGCTTCACCGGCTTCGTGCCGCTGGCGTATCAGCCGGAGGACAACGACATCCCCGTCGAATATCCGCCGACCGGTTTTGATTCGCTGCGTACCATCGCTGTCAGCCGCATCTACCTCGACAACTTTCCGCACATCACCGCGTATTGGGTCGGCCTTGGCCTGAAGCTGGCGCAAGTCGCGTTGAGCTACGGCGCGGACGACCTCCACGGCACGATCATCGAGGAACACATTTTCCACATGGCCGGCGCGACCTCGCCGCAATTGCAGACCGAGGCGGAAATGATCAAAGCCATCCGTGAAGCCGGCCGCACGCCGGTGCAACGAAACACGTTTTACGAGCCGATCAGGGTCCTTGCGGACGGCCACCAAGCCGAACCGACGGAAAACCCCGCGCACTCAAAGGTGTTGGAAGACAATCTGGCGACGGCGTGAGAATAAGCAGTAATCGTAGGGTTGAGCCTGCGGCTCGACCAGATTCGGCCACAGGCCGAACGCTACAGCCATTCCGCCGCGAAAATCATCCATTTTGTCGTCCCAAACCCGCTGTTCGATGAAATCTTCCCGCCGCTCGTGAACCTGACCCATCCGGTGGCTATTTTTTGACCACCTGTTCATAGTTTTGCGGTTTTGTTCGTGAAATTGATGCCGATGTTCGTCAATTTAATGCCGTCGTTCGTCGTTTTGGAAGCTCCGTTCGTTGATTCGCTCCGTCCGTTCGTGATTTTAGGCTCGCCGTTCGTCGAAATGATCACGTTGTTCGTGGAATGGAAGCTGCCTTCTGTTTCTTCTGCCATTGCGTCCGGCGGGGTTGCCGCTTAATTTCAAGCCCGTGTCCAGCGTTGCCGCCCAGCTAAAATCCTCGCCGCTGTTCCTGCTGCTGCGGACGAATGCCGTCCACAGTTGGCGGCGGCTGCTGGACGTCCGCAAACAGTCGCGGCTGCTCACCGGCATCATCAGCTTTTTTGTGGTCGGCTATCTCGTGCTGGCGTTCGAGCTGTTTTATCACGGCATGCAGTTCATCGCCAAGTTTCCGGGGCTCGGCGCGGTGCTGACGGAACGCCTGCTCTACACGCTGTTCGCCTTTTTGTTCGCGCTGCTGCTGCTGAGCAACCTGATCATCGCCTACACCAATTTGTTTCGGAACCGCGAGACGGCGTTTCTGCTGACGCTGCCGGTCGCCAGCCAGACCATCTTCAACTGGAAATTCATCGAGTCCCTGATTCTCGCGTCCTGGGCGTTTTTGTTTTTGATCGCACCGCTGCTGGCGGCCTTCGGCCTCGTGCGCGATGCGCCGTGGCATTTTTATCCGCTGACGGTGCTGCTCATCGGGCTGTTCATCATCCTGCCCGGCGTGTTCGGCTCGGCGCTGGCCATCGGCATCGGCCGGCACCTCGACCGGAAAAGTTTTCAAATCGTCCTGCTGCTGCTCGCCGTGGTGCTTCTGGCCTTCGTCGCGTTCTGGTGGAAGACGAACCCCGTGGACGACGACCTGCTGGACAAGCGCACGCTGGAGGCGCTCGACCGGCTGCTCGCCAAGACGCGCTTCACGATGTTCCCGTTCCTGCCGAGCTACTGGCTGTCCTCGGCCGTGCTGCAATGGGCCGAGGGCATCACGAACAACGCACTTTTCTTCGCGGCCGTCTTGCTGAGCAACACGCTGTTCTTCGGGAGCCTCGCCTTCACGCGGTTTGGCAATCTGTTTTACGACACGGCCTCGGCGGTGCAAAGCCGCGCGGGCGGGCGGTTCAAATTCAATTTTTCGCGCGCGACCGAACGGGGTTCCACCACGCCCGGTTTTCTGGAAAAGTTTTTTGAAAAACTGGCGTGGCTCCCACCCGACACCCGTGCCATCGCCGTGAAAGATTTGCGGATGTTCTGGCGCGACACCACGCAATGGGGCCAGTCCGTGATGTTCTTCGGCTTGCTTGGTGCCTATATCATCAACCTCCGCAACTTCACGCACCAGCTCACCAGCCCGTTCTGGATCCACGCCGTCGCGTTCCTCAACCTCGGCGCGTGCGCGTTCAACCTCGCCTCCGTCACCACGCGGTTTGTGTTCCCGCAATTTTCCCTCGAAGGCCGGCGGATGTGGATCGTCGGCCTGTCGCCGATGGGGCTGGCGCGCATCGTCCTGACCAAATACTGGCTGGCCAGCATCGCGTCGCTCGCCGTGACGCTCGGCCTGGTCACGCTCTCCTGCTACCTGCTGAAAATGCCGTGGGACGACGTCGCATTTTTCGGCGCGGTCGTCACCGTGATGACCTTCGCGCTCAACGGTCTCGCCGTCGGCCTAGGCGTGTTGTATCCGAACGTGAAGGAAACCAACCCGAACAAAATTGTCAGCGGGTTCGGCGGCACGCTGTGTTTTGTGCTGAGTTCGATTTACATCATCGCCGCGCTCGCCCTGCTGGTGGTGGGCGGCGGCGGGTTTCATGCGCACGTCGGGCTGGCGCTCGTATGCATGATCGCGTTTGTCGTCCTGTCGTTCGTCATCGGCTGGCTACCGATGAAATGGGGCTTGAAACACCTGAAAAACTTCGAGGCGTAGGTGAATTTACGATGTTCGATTTACGATTTACGAACTTCAAAACCATTCCCGCCGCGCATAAGTCGTGTATCGTAAATGGTGACGGCAAATGGTTATGCGAAACGCGTTTTTTTTTCCAGCGTATTGAACAGCTTTGAGGCGGTCGCCAAATGTTTCCGGCCGGCCGCTGAAACCAGGTTGAATCCAAGACCGTAAGCCGGGCCGTTCGCCACGCAAAAATCCGTCGCGCAATCTGCCAACTGTTTTCCTGCCGCGCACAAGGCGTCCGCGCGCCGCCCCTCTGCCTCGAATTTCCAGCCGGTGATTTTTGCCTTGGGAAACCAGCCGCGCAGTTCCGCGATGATTTTTGGCGTCGGCACCAGCTCGGCCAGCAGTGCGCCCTGGCGCGTGGAAATTTTTTTTGCCGGCTTCAGCGAAGTGAACTCGCCCGGGGGCTTTTCTGTGAAGATATGGCCGAACGCAAAATCGCTCACCGCCGCCGCGTGGAAAATGGCGTCCACCTTTTTCCCGGAAAACGCTTTCAGCTTCGCCCGCAAATCCGCCGTCGTGGAAAAAGTTTTCACCGATTGCGCCCGGCGTTTGCCCGGATAAGTCGCCGCTTCACCGATGAGCAGCGTGACTTTGTGTCCACGCAACGCGAGAAAATTGGCCAGTTCCGTGCCGAGCCGGCCCGTGGAAAAATTCGTGAGCCGGCGCACGTCGTCCAGCGGCTCGAACGTCGGCCCGGCGGTGACGATGCAGTTCATGGCGTCAGATTACGGCCGCCGCTCGCGGATCGCAGCCAAAATGTCCGCCACAGCTTCCGCCTTCGGCTTCGCGCCGACATTGCCTTTGCCATGCAGACGCACGCTGACCGCGCCGGCTTCCATGTCGCGACCGCCGATGACCAGCATCGTGTGGACGCGTAGCTTCTCCGCTTCGGAGATCTTCGCCTTCATCGGGTCGCTGCCGTAATCGCCGGCCACGCGCACGCCTTGAGCGCGCAGTTCAGCCAGGATATCCTTGGCGTATTGGATGAGCGGGGCGGACGCCGGATCGTCTTCCGCGCCGATGGTGATGACGCGCACCTGGTCCGGCGCGAGCCAGAGCGGGAAGTTGCCGGCGTAATGCTCGATGAGGAAACCGATGAACCGCTCATGCGTGCCGAGCGGCGCGCGGTGGATGCACAATGGCGTCTTGTTCGAGTTGTCCTTGTCGCGGTAGGTGAGGCCAAATTTGGCGGGCACGGCAAAGTCCACCTGGTTCGTGGCGATGGTGAATTCGCGACCGATGGCACTCACAACCTGCACGTCAATCTTCGGGCCGTAGAATGCTGCTTCATTTTCCACCTTCTCATAGTTGATGCCGGATTTGTCCAAGACGTCCTGCACCATTTTCTCCGTCTTTAGCCACAGCTCAGGTTCGTTGACGTATTTCTTGCCGAGCCCTTCCTTCGAATGCGTGCTGAAACGCATGAGGTATTTCTCAAAACCGAAAATCTTGAAATATTTTAAATACATGTCGTTCACGGCGCGGAACTCGTCGGCGAACTGCTCCTCGGTGCAATAGATGTGGGCGTCGTTCATGTTGAGCGAACGCACGCGCATGAGGCCGAACAACTCGCCGCTCTGCTCGTAGCGATAGCAAGTGCCGTATTCCGC
>Ga0182024_10005029_pt1 | contig 29949 bp, 31 predicted proteins | sample P32metaG_FD_120480 | JGI IMG/M metagenome (GOLD analysis project Ga0182024, IMG submission 120480) | Permafrost microbial communities from Stordalen Mire, Sweden - P3-2 metaG (Illumina Assembly) | ecosystem: Environmental > Terrestrial > Soil > Wetlands > Permafrost | place: Sweden: Stordalen...
CGTTTTCGCGGTTTGCCGCTATTTGTCTGTCTGATGCCATCTGAAATATAGTTCTCCTCGCCTGGAACGTAGCACGCGGGGCAAGGGATTTCAGGGGGTGTTTTTTGGATGTTGCTGATTCGGCGGCAAATAGAGATTGAAAATTGGCAGTACTCACCTGGCCAGCAAGGTTATCCGGGTGGAAGCGGGCACTTCTCCACGCAGGAACGGGCTCCCCATTTTCGCTAATTCCATTCGCTCCGCGTCGGTGAATTTGTCGTCGCTCCAGCCAGTCAGTGTCGCCTCGATCCGGTAGGCTCCGACCGGCAGGCTGAACATCGCGGGGTCCAATTGCAGCGTGCCGTCGAGATGAATACCTTGTGTCCAACCCGGATGTCCAGGCCGTAAGCGGAATAGAAAGGCGGAATGAGGATGAACGTGTCGTCCACCTCTCGGCCTGTTAGTTCGCTGAATAGTTCTCTGACCCTGGCAACATCGTCGAAGGTAAGCTTATTCAGTTCCGCGGTCAACCGCATGGCTCGCCTGACGGCGCTGGACGCCGCGTCCCATTCGGGACTGGGGATTTGCACCCGCGCGGCGAGGCATGGTTTCCGGGTATCCATGTGGTCGGCATCCGGCATGATTCCCGATCTTAACAATTCGAACGTCGGGCCTTCATTCCGGCGACGTGGCGCCATCCATGAGCGCTTCGGTCATATCGTGTGAGTTGGCGTCGAGAAGAGTGGCGACGCGGCACGCACTCGCGTGTGCGTGCGCCACACGGTCGGTTTACGCGCTGACGCCGCGCTGGCCGGAGTGTGCCCGGCAGGGAATCGTGAAGTAAAACGTGGAGCCTTTTCCCGGCTCCGATTCCACCCAGATGCGGCCGCCAGACCGTTCGATCGCCCGCTGACAGATGGCAAGGCCCATGCCGCTGCCGGAATATCCAGCACTGTGAAGGCGCGTGAAGATTCCAAAGATCTGCTCGTGGAACTGAAGATCGATGCCGATTCCGTTGTCCTGAACCGAAAACAGCCACTCGTCGTTCAGGCGGCGCGCGGCGATCGCAATGCGCGGCGGCGCGCTGCTGCGATAGCGAATCGCGTTGCCGATCAGATTCTGAAAAACCTGCTCCAGTTGAAACTCGTACATCCGGACCTGCGGAAGATCGGCGTGAGCGATGGAAGCGTCACTGGCCTCTATGGCGACCTCCAGATTCAACAATGTTTTCTTCAGAATCCTGCCGGAGTCTATATCCTCCGTGGGATCTTTGCCCGACGTGGAAACCTGGGTATAGGTTCGAAGGCCCTCCAACAAGCCCTCCATGCGCCGGGCACCCTGTACTGTGAAGCCGATGTATTCATCGCCGACGGGGCCCAGCTTCTCGCCGAATTTCTTTTGCAGCAACTGGCTGTAGATCGCTACCATGCGCAACGGCTCCTGCAGATCGTGGGACGCCGAATAGGCAAATTGCTGCAGATCGGCATTGGCGCGGGTGAGCGCTTCGTTCGCCTCCTGAATGGCCCTGTCCTGAAGCACCTTCGTGGTGATGTCGCGCGCTACTTTCGAAGCGCCGACAATCCGGCCGGCGGAATCTTTCAGCGGAGAGATGGTGAGCGAGACGTTCAGGCTGGAACCGTCTTTTCGCATACGCAGCGTTTCGAAATGCTCCACGCGCTCGCCCTTCTTCAGACGCTCGATAATTTTCGGCTCTTCGTCCAGCCGGTCGTGTGGGATCAGGATGGAGATCGACTGGCCGACGGCTTCCGCCGCAGTGTAGCCAAACAGGCGCTCGGCTCCGCGGTTCCAGCTCATGATGATGCCGTCGAGATTCTTGCTGACGATGGCATCGTCGGAGGATTCGACGATGGAAGCGAGTAAATTGGCGTTCTGTTCGGCCTGCCTGCGATCGCCGATGTCGCGGAAATAGCAGACGACACCGAAGCGGCCGTCGGGGAGCAGGATGCGATCGAGACGCCACTCGTAAAACTCGGGGGGGCCGCCATCCGCACGGTAAACCTCCTGTTCCGAAGCGATGTGAGATTCGCCGGTTGCCAGCACGCGCCGGAAGTCGCCGACGATCTTATTCGCGTCTTCGCCGCGCCAGACGATGTGAATGATCTCTTCAAAGTCGCGGCCGACGAGGCCACCGGGAATATCGCCGAACACGGGCACGGCGATCGGATTGATCTCACATATACGGAAGTCGGCATCCACCACGTAGACGCCGAGGGGAGCCTTATTTAGAAGTGTTTCAAACTGCGTGGTGCGACGTCTTACCGCCTCAGACGCTTCATGACGGACGCGGGCCATTCTCAAATGCGATTCAACGCGGGCGAGCAGATCGCGGGCGCTGAAAGGCTTGGTGAGATAGTCGTCTGCGCCGGCCTGCAAGCCTTCGATGCGCGCCTCTTCGCCGGCACGGGCCGAAAGGAGAATGACTGGAATGGCGGCGAGTTCGGGCTGGGCGCGAAGCTCGCGCAGGAGGCCGAAGCCATCGAGACCAGGCATCATGACATCGGTCAGGACCAGATCGGGCTTGCGCTCCCGCGCGGCGTTCAGTGCGGCAACGCCGTCGACAACGGCTTCCACTTCATAACCCGTGCGGGCGAGAAGGCGGCGAACGTAGTCGCGCATGTCGGCGTTGTCGTCGGCGAGTAAGATGCGTTGTGCATCTGCGGCAACGGGGGCCGGCGGCAAAGATTCACGACGAGCGGCTTCGGACGCGTGAGCAGGCTCGGGCAACCATCGGAGGACTTCCTCAACGTACGCATCGCTCCGTGTTCCAGTGGAAGCGAGAGGGCGTTCGGTTTCGGTGCGGGCAGCGGGCAAATGCGATTTGCCGCGCGGGATGGAGACGATAAAACTGCTGCCGTGGTCCGCGGCGCCGTCATCGACCACGGAGCGGACGCGCACATCTCCGCCGTGCAGCTTCGCCAGTTCGCGAACGAGCGCGAGGCCTATACCGCTGCCTTCCCAGGAGCGGCCGCGCGCGCCTTTCACGCGATGGAAGCGATCGAACAGGTGGGGGATTTCTTCCGGTGGGATGCCTGTGCCGGTGTCGCGGACGGTCAATTCGACTGCGGCGTCTCCATCGCCGGCTTCGCGCAAAGAGACTTCGATCTCTCCCGCGAAGGTGAACTTGAAGGCGTTGGAGATGAGGTTGAGAACGATTTTTTCCCACATCTCGCTATCGACATAGATTGGTTCGCTCAAAGGAGCGCAGTCGATCACGAGGTTCAATCCGGCCCGCTCGACGGCGGAGCGAAAGACGCCGGCAAGTTCGGCGGTGAGAGCGGCGAGGTCGACGGGCGCATAGGAAGCCTGGATACGGCCGGCTTCGATACGGGAAAAATCGAGAAGCGTGTTGACGAGTTTGAGCAGACGCAGGGAGTTGCGATGGGCGAGTTCGAGTTGCCCACGCGTTGTGGCGGCCAGGCCGTCCGGTTGCGCCAGGGCATCCTGGAGCGGCCCCAGCATCAGGGTGAGAGGCGTGCGAAATTCGTGGCTGATATTGGCGAAGAAGCGGGTCTTCAGTTCATCGAGCTTTGCGAGTTCCTCACGCTGGCGGGCAATTTCGCGCTCCTGGGCCTTCTTTTCGGTGATGTCGCGGCCCTCGGCGGTGATGAAGACGACGTTGCCCAGCGCGTCGCGGACGGGGGCGAGCGAGGCATCGATGATAATCGTTTCCTTACCACTGGCGCGGCCGTAGATTTCCGTATCCCAGCGGACGAATTCGCCCTGCGCGGCCCTGAGGATGGCTTCGCGGAGACCTCTGTTGATTTCGTCCGAGACTTGCCACCAGAAGGTGGTCCAGAAGGGCTTGCCTTCGACGTCGGAGAGCTGGAGGCCGCAGCCATCGAGCGCGACCTGATTGATTTCGAGGACAGTGCCGTTCGCATCCAGCAGGCCGACAAACTGGACCATGGAATCGAGCGTGATGCGCGCCAGTTTTTCGCGATAGCGTGCGCGGGCGTCGCCAGCGAGGAGTTCGGCGCCGTTGGCGTTCACCGGAGGGTTGAGCAGGTCGGCCCCGGGCAAGTCAGCTGAATCTTTCATCTTCATTCTGGACGCGACGGGCATGACCTGCAGGAACTTCATCCTGATTGTACTGCGTCGAAAGCGGATTTCCTAACTGGTATGACGGGGCAAATATCGGTGCGGGGAGTGTGCAGGAAAGTACGTATGGCTTTGGGATTGGGCGGCTGTCCCGGACAGGGAAAAGGGCGGGTTCGGAAACCCGCCCGGCAGAATGCCATTCTGCCCTACTTTTCGTGGCGGTCGTTGGCGATTGCTTTGCTGGCCGCGTTTTGCTTCTGGTTGACCTGCTTCTTTTCGGCGGGCGTCAGCTTGCCGCCATTCGCCGTGCGGTCGGCAGCTACCTGCCTGTTGATGTTTTGTTCTTTGCCTTCCAGCTTCGATGCCTGGCCAGCAGAGAGTTGCCCCTTGTCTACTCCGTTCGCGATGCGCTGCTGCTGGTTGGCGCGGCGGTCGCCGACCTGGTTGTTGCCATATTGCGCGTTCGCGGCGTTGTGCTTGTCGTCGTAGATCGAATTGCTCATGTTGTTCTGCTGGCGGTTTACCTGCTGGCGCTCCTGCGGAGTCAGCGCGCCGCCGTTGGCCTGGCGGTCGGCGTGGACCTCGCCGTTGAGATTCGCCTCGCGGCCTTCGAGGTTCTTCGTTTCGCCGGCGGTCAGACGCCCGGATGAGACGCCGTTCGCGATGCGTCCCTGCTGGTTGAAGCGCCGTCCGTTGACTGAATCCATCGCCATAGTTCCGGGATGACCGCCATTGGTGGAGGCAAGTTGGGTCCGATCCTGACCGGCCGTCTGCACGTGCGCAAGCTGAGTCGCGGTGGGCTGGAAATGCTGCTCGCGCATGGCGGATTGTTCCGCGGGCGTCGCCTGCGCTCTGATGCCTCCGGGGCCGTTGAAGCTGGCGCGATTTACGACGGTGGTGTTGTTGATTACGGTGCGATCCTCATAGACGTTGCGCACGACATAGACGTTGCGCACGACGGTTCGGTTTACGTTGAGCACAGCGGTGTTGTAGCGAAACGCGCCGCCTGCCCAGACTCCGCCGCCGAAGCCGATCCCACCGTATCCGAAGCCGTAGTTCACGCCACCATAAAATCCGACGTGCGGGCCCCAATAGCCTGCATGCCAGAGATAAGCGCCGCCACCGAAGCCCCAGTAGCCGGGGGTCCAGAGGACGCCGATGCGCGGGGGAGCCATCCAGACGCCGGGCACCCAGAAATAGCCATCCGGCCCGTATGCCCAGTAGCCGGGAGTCCAGAGATAGCCGTCGATGGGGCAGGGCGGCTGAACGTAGACAGGCAGGGCGGGCGGTCCGATGCTGATGGAAACCGCTATGCCGGCGGATGCGGCGACCGGCGCGATCACAAAGGCTAAACCTATGGCCAGGTTTCGCAAAGTATTTTTGGCGTTCATGTTTTCTCCTCGTGGCTGCTGCCTGTTCAGCACTCTTGCGCGCGGGGAGTTGCGGCGACTGCGATTTTTCGGAATTAAAGAGCGTTCATGCGATGAGCGCGAGGGTCAGTTTTCCGTGGGCGTGCGGTTGAACGATTCGACGACTACGACATCGAAGGGTAATTTCTTCGAGACGAGTTGCAGGCCGAGTTGCTGTTGCAGCGCGGTGGGCAGAGCGGGCGCGGGTGGAGGAGAGTCGGGTGCGGAACCCGGAGTGTCCTTTGTGTATTCGAGGGTGAAACTGTAATTGCCAGTGAGTCCGGTTTTGTCCACGATCGGTAGCTCATTGCCCACTTCCAGCATTCCAGCGAGCATCGAGATCGGTTCGAGTTGGGACTTGAGGCGAACCAGCCAGTAGCCCTCGCTTGAGGTATTCTGTGCCGCCATGCGAGCCACGTTTGGCGGAAATTCGGGCCAGGTGCGTTCGTCGACTGGACGGGCCGGCGGTGCGCCAGGCTGCGAAGGCGTCTCGCCGGGAATGGCTTCTTTCATCTTCAGACCGGTCTTCGCGACGACCATTTCCCAGGCGGGAAATTCTTTCGACTCGATGTGCGCTTTGAGATTGAAACGATCCTTCAGCAGATTCTGCAGCATCACGCGAAACTGCTCCTTCGTAGCGCCGGGCGGTATGTTGGCGACGAGATCGAATTTGTCGCGATCCAGCGGTGTGGGGCTGGACATCTGGAAGTACTTCACGCCCCAGGCTGTGGCAATCAGGTCCTGCATTGTCGCCTGGCCGAAGCTATATCGGGTAGGGTCCTTGTGCCCGGGCCCGCCGTCGGACCCGCGAATACTCTGCGGGCCGGATGGCCGGATGGAGGCGACTTCAAATTGCGGCTCGGCTTGAGTCCGGGCTTGAGTCTGGGCCGAAGCGGCCGACGCAAGTACGATCAGCAAGCAGGTTATGCGTTTCATTTTTGGATCTCCCGGTCACGATTCGTCAGTTCGAGCGTTGGAACGTCCGCTCGTTTTTCAGGGGCCGGCTCAAAACGAACCCAGAGGTACCACGCGCCGGGGCCATCCATGACCGGACCCGAGCATTCCACGCTGTACAAATTCGTTCCCACTACGAACGCCAGCACGTTGCCTTCGCCGGCCCCCTCCATGCGAAACCCAGGTTCGGGGTGCGCGGAAAAGGTAAACCGTCCCTTGCCGGGAACGGTAACCGCGTCGATAACTCCGCTGATCGACGCATCACTGCCGCCCATTGAAATCATCGCGTTCGTCCCGGACATGTTCATATGCGGCGACTGCAAGTGAACCACAGCGCCGGCGGGCGGCATCTGCGGAATCGACCTCGTCGGCGGCGGTAGTTGCATCCCAACTCCGATTCCCACCTGAAAAGTATCGAAGAACCTTCTTCCCGTACCCGGTTCCTGGAGCACATCCAGGAGGATTCGATCTCCGTTCTCAATCACACGGGGAGCTGCCTTCTGACCGAAAAATCCCCACCCACCCAGCGGTTCCATCGACAGGTTGAAACGAATCGGACCATCGCCAGGGATCCGCTCGATTCGCAGCTGAAACCCCAGCCATGTACGATTGCTCCCGTCCGTCATCGTCCGCTCGATTACGTTTCCCGAAGCTGCCGCAGTGCCGTACAACTGCGTTCCGCCGGGGCCGAACGGATCCCTGACTTTACCTTCGGTATAGGTGGTGTACAGAACCCTGGCGCCGTTCTCCAGGTTGAATGTGCGGTTCATTGCGGATTGCGCGTGCAGAATCCAGCTTGCGAGTACAAGAGCAATCAGGACACGAATCATGGATGTTCTCCCTGGCTGATGATGATGAATCGCGGCTGTTGCACCGGTTCGTATTGGGCAAGCTTCGCCGTTCCCTGGCGGTGAGGAATCGCCACGAACGCCACAATCAATGCCGTCGCAACCGTCGCTGCTGCAAATACAGGCCAGCGCCGCCACCAGATGGCTCGCGTGAATTCCCTGTCGTACGCGCTCAGGACGTCCGCATGAAAGTCTTTTCCCGGCGATGGCGCGGACCATGCCGCGGCGACAGATTCGAGTTCCGGATCCCGATTTTCTTCAGTCATAAAATTTCTCTCGTCTGCAAGGGCTTCAGTAACTGTTTCAACTGTTCACGGCCGCGGTAGAGCCGCGCCTTGACGGCGTTGGTTTCGATTTCCAGAATTCCGGCGACATCCGCCAGGCTGAGTCCTTCGAATTCGAACAGGTACAGAGCTTCCTGCTGCGCCGCCGGCAGCGCGGCCAATGCGTGGCGAACGGCGGCGGCCCTTTCGGCGCGGATCAGACCTTCATCGAGGCCTGCGGCGATCTGAATCCGATCCAGCTCAGCGGAACCGGATTCGCGGCCGGAATCGCGGCAACGTCCGAGGTGCTGGCGCCGGACAACGGCAATCAGCCATGTCCGCAATTGCGCTCGGGCAGGGTCGCACGACGGGGGCTTTCGCATCAAAGCCAGGAAACATTCCTGGGTTACGTCTTCCGCATCCGGGATGGACCGGGTCAGGAGCCATGCGTAACTGTAGACAGCTTTCCAGTGACGCTGGTAGAGCAGCTGAAATGCGATGCGGTCACCGCCCGCGGCCCTCGCGGTGAGTTGCGCATCCGTCGCTGTTGCGGCCTGATTGGTCACGGGTACTAAACATTAGTAGCGCAGCGGCGGAAAAAGTTACGCGGAAAACCGGCTCAGCCGATTTTCGTCGCCACGTACCACTTGTTGCCGGCCGGATCTCCCACACCGGCGCTGCGGTCGCCGTAGGCCTGGTCCGTTGGCGCTGAGATGGAAGTGGCGCCGGCATCGAGCGCGCGGCGATATGCGGCGTCGACATCGGGCAGATAAAGATAGAACATGCCTGGCATGGGTTGGTAGATGCCCGCGGCGTCGCTGAACTCTAACGCGGCGTTGCCGATTTTCACCGTGGTGTGGAAAATCGCGCCTTCGGGTGAGGCCGCGCGGCCAGTTTCCTGCGCGCCGAAAGCGGCGATCAGAAATTCGATGACCGGAGCGGAGTGGAGGGGATGCAGATACGGCTGGATGGTGGGCGCGCCTTCGGAGAAATAGTTGTCGCCCTGAAACGTGGCGATATACCAGTTGTTGCCGGACGGATCTTTCACGTTGGCGGTGCGCTCGCCCCACTCCTGCGTTGCGGGTTGCTGCAGCGATTCGGCTTTCGCCTGGAGCGCGCGGTTGTATGTGGCATCGACGTCCGGGACGTATATGTGGAAAGCCATCGGACGGCTCTCGCCCTGCCAGGATACGTCAGCGCCGCCACCGCCGATCATCATCATGCAATCGCCGATGCGGACTTCCGCGTGATAGCCCCCGGCGGATCCCACTGCGCGAAAAACTTCTTCCGCGTCGAAGACTTCCTTCAGGAAACCGATCATGCCAGGGACGTCCTGAACGATCGGATAGGGGGTGAGGGTACGAAAACCTTGCGGGACGGTCACCGCTTTATTTTAGATGAATTCTTTGAAGAGTTCTTTGGAGGGGCGCGCGATCACCTGACGATCGACGAGAATGCCGTCTTCGCCTGCGACATCGGAGCCGACCTGCACGGCGGTTTCAACGCTGGCAACATCGCCGGTCATCAGCACGAAGCCTTTGCCTCCGAGCGCCATCGCGAGGTGCACGCGGAAGAGCGTCACGTCGGCGGATTTCACGGCGGCATCGGCGACATCGATGATGCTGGAGGCGGAAAATGTTTCGATGATGCCGAGCGCACCTGTTGTTTCGGGATCGAGCGTGACGTTGCCCATGATCGCCGGAAAGATGGAGGGATGCACGCGCGTGATGTGGCGCTTTTCGATGATCGCGCCGCGTCCGGCTTTAGCGGCGGATTCGAGCGAGGCGGCGACGGAATCGGAATCGCCGGCTACAGCGACGAGGAATTTGCCGGAGCAGATGGTGCGCGCCATGATGATTTTGACGTTGGCGGCTTTGATCATGGCGTCTTCCACGGTGTAACCGCGGGCAACGCTCGAAAGTTCCACAAGTCCGATTGAATCCAGTTCTTCCATTTTGTTTTCCTATGCCGTAATCGTCACGGAGCTGTTGACGGTAGTCACCGTGCCGCTGATGCTCGAATGAATGCGCGCGCCGAGAGCTTTTTCGGCGGGCTTGCCGATCAGGTCGCCGGCCTTAACCTTATCGCCAACCTTCACCATCGCGATCGCCGGCGCGCCGGTATGCTGCTTCAGCGGCAACACGATTTTCTTCGGTTTGAATTCGACTTTCGTCATCGGCCCGACATTGCGATAGTTATCCAGGCCGAGTTTCAGGATGAGCCGCTTCGTCGAAACGCGGCGATAGTCCTTCATCGGATGCGTTTCGATATCGTTGGGGTCGCCCTTGAACTTGAGGCCCTGTTCGCGCGCGGCGGGCTTACCCTGCACGCAGACGTTTTTCGGATCCAGATCTTCCGGGCATGAAAACAGCGAACAGAGATTGCACTCGCAGCAATAAAGCGTCGCCGCGACCAATTGTTCGTTCGAGGTGCCGAACATGAGGGCGCGCATCGCGGCATGCGGCTCAATGGGGTGGCCGAGCAGATAGCGAGGGCAAAGGTCCGTACAGAATCGGCACTGATCGCAGGCGGACTTGCCAACCTTATGAATCGTCGCCCACGGCATTTTATAACGCTTGATCAGCGAGTGATCGGAGGGCAGGACGATAATGCCGCCCAGCGTTTTCGTGACCGGCTGATCCAGGCTCGTCGCAACCTGGCCCATCATCGCACCGCCCAGCAGCACGCCGAAATCCGGAACCGTCGCGCCACCCGCCGCTTCGATCACTTCGCCGATCGTGATCCCGATCGGTACCGAGAGCGTAATCGGATCCGCAACCGCTCCCGCGACGGTGAGATATTTGTGCGTCACCGGCTGATCGAGGCCGATGTTCATGAGCGTTTCCACGTTCATGACGACACATCCGACATCTTTTGGCAGACCGCCAGGAGGGATGATGCGCTTCGTGATGTCGTTGACCATCACGAACTCATCGCCGGACGGATAGGAATCGACCAGCGGGAAAATCCGGATATCAGAAGGAAGTTTGGGCTGCAGGGCATCCATCACGCCGTGATATTTGTTCTTGATTCCGATGACGGCTTCGCTGCAGCCAGCCAGATTCATCGAGATGCGAATGCCTCGCAGCATGTCGTCGGCATGGTGCATCAGCAGTTCTTTATCTTTATGTAGCAGCGGCTCGCATTCCGCGCCGTTGACCAGCAGTTGGCCAACCTGGGCGTTGAGTTTGACGGATGTTGGAAAACCGGCGCCACCAGCACCCACAATCCCGAGCTCTGCAATTCGGTCTAAGGTCATTTTGAACGATTCTGATTGACTCTGACTGAAAGTATATATAAAATGGCCTAGGATAGTCAATTACGTCCAATGAAGATTCTGGTCGTCAATATCGGAACGACGTCGCTGAAGTACCGGCTTTACGATATGGAGTCGGGCGCGGTGATGGTCAAAGGGCTTGTCGAACGGATCGGCCAGGCCGGTTGTTGCCCGAACTATGAGGCCGCGATTTCGCAGTGTCTGGGCGATTTGCCGATTGGTCTGGCGGAGCTGAGCGCGATCGGGTTCAAAGCTGTGCATGCGGGTCCGGTGACCGGCGCGCGGCTGGTGGATGACGTGGTGTTGAACGCGATGGAGGAATTCACGTTCCTCGCGCCCGCGCACAATCCGCCGTATATCGCGGCCATGCGCGCCTTCCAGCATCAGATTCCTTCGGTGCCGCTGGTTGCCCTCTTCGAAACCGCGTTCTTTGGTGAGGTGCCGGAGCGCACGCTGACGTATTCGGTTCCTTATGAATGGAAGGAACAGCTGGGTGTCCGGCGATACGGATTCCACGGGGCGAGTCATCGCGCGGCGAGCGAGAGCGCGCAGGCGCTGCTCGGCAGAAAAGACATCCGGCACATTTCGTGCCACCTCGGGGGCAGCTCCAGCCTGGCGGCGATTCGTAACGGCGTCGCGGTCGATTCCAGCTTTGGAATTTCGCCGCAATCGGGAATTCCTCATGTCAATCGCACCGGCGATGTTGATGGATACGCCGTGCTCTATACGATGAAGCGGCTGAATCTGAGCGTGGATGAAATGGCTGCGATCATGGCGTCGAAATCCGGCCTTGCGGGAATCAGCGGCGGGACTGGCGACATGCGAGACATCGAAGCGGGAATTGCGGCGGGCGATCACCGGGCGCAACTCGCGATGGACGTTTTTGTGAAGGCAATTCGGAATTACATTGGGGCCTTTCTGGTGGAACTGGGCGGCGTGGATGTACTGACGTTTTCGGGTGGCATTGGAGAAAACGGCGCGTCGACGCGGGCCGCCGTTTGTGAAGGGCTTGGATTCCTCGGCGTTGAACTGGATGCGGCGAAAAATGCTGCGGCCCGTGGCGAAGCGAAGATTTCGTCGGACAGTTCGAAAGTGCCGATTTATATTGTTCCGGCCGATGAGGAGCGCATCGTGGCGCGGGCTGCGGCGGAAGTGGTGGGTCGATGAGAGGGATGAACGTACGCGGCTTTCGCCGCGCAGGCAGGCGGAACCGCCTGCCCCACATAGTTCAGAGGGTTCATATTGCCCGGCCGACATGGGTAGTGGGTCGATGATTTCGCGCGAAATTGTAGAGAGCGTCGTTCGCGATGTGGTGACGCGGAAACTGATTACTGGCGTTGGCGGCAAACGGCGCTCGGGTCCGCCGCTGCGTGTGGATTCCTCCGCGCGCCACATGCATCTGTGCCGTGAAGATATCGACGCGCTGTTCGGCAAGGGCTACGAACTGACGGAATATCGTCCGCTGTATCAGCCCGGTAATTTCGCGGCGAACGAAATGGTCACGCTGATCGGGCCGCGCAGCCGGGTGATTTCAAATCTGCGCATCCTCGGGCCGCTGCGGCCGGAGTCGCAAATCGAACTGGCTTACACGGATGCGATCAGCCTCGGTCTGGATATTCCGGTGCGGCTGTCGGGCAACGTGAAAGACACGCCAGGCGCGTGGGTGATGGGGCCGAAAGGGATGATCCAGCTGAAACAGGGAATCATCCGGGCGGCGATTCACGTCCATATGAATCCGGAAGATGCGGAATTCTACGGCGTGAAACAGGGAGATCTGATGAAGTTGCGGGTGGGCGGTGACGCTGCCGTAACTTTCGAGAAAGTCCATGTGCGGATCGATAAGACGGTTTTGCTGAATGTTCACATGGATACGGATGAAGCGAATGCGTGTGGTCTGCACAAAGCGAAAGAGATTCAGTTGTTCAGGTAGGAGAGAACCCAAACTATGAAGCAAGCGTTAGGAATGATCGAAACCAAGGGCTTTGTCGCACTCGCTGAAGCGACCGATGCCATGTTGAAAGCGGCGAATGTCACGCTCACGGGCTGGGAAAAGGTCGGCAGCGGCCTGGTCACGGCATTCGTGGAAGGTGACGTGGCTGCAGTGAGAGCGTCGATTGATGCGGGCGCGGCGGCGGCGAAGCGGATCGGCGATGTGTCCGTGGTGCAGGTGATTCCACGGCCGCACGACGAACTCGGCGCGTTTGCTCCGGCACTGAAGAAAGACGCAAGCCCGGCCGGTGAGAACGACAAGGCGGGCGCAGTGGGCTTTGTCGAAACGCGCGGCCTGGTCGGCCTCATTGAAGCCAGCGACGCCATGTGCAAGGCGGCGAATGTTCGTCTGGTCAAACAGGTGGAAATTGGCGGTGGCTTTGTGACCGCTATTGTTCGCGGCGATGTCGGGAGTGTCCGCTCGGCTGTGGATGCCGGTGCGGCGGCGGCGAAGCGCGTGGGCGAACTGGTTTCATCGCATGTGATCCCGCGCCCCAGCGATGGCTTGAACGACGGTCTGTTGAGATAAGCGCGATCCCAAGGAGAAAAGAACATGGAAAACCAGGCGATTGGAATGATCGAAACAAAGGGCCTTGTGGCGCTTGTGATCGCGACCGACGCGATGCTGAAGGCGGCCAAGGTTCAGTACAAGGGCTGGAGAAAAGTCGGCAGCGGACTGTGCACGGCATTTGTCGCCGGCGATGTCTCGAGCGTCAAAGCGGCCGTGGATGCCGGCGCTGCTGCGGCGCGTCCGGTAGGTGAGTTGGTGAGCGTGCATGTGATTGCGCGTCCGCACGACGATCTCGGTACCGTACTGCCGAAATAGCTGAAGGGGAAAAATGTTTCTGGCGAAGGTGATCGGCAATGTCGTCGCGACGCAGAAGAGTCCCGAATTTAACGGGATGAAACTTCTGCTGATCCAGCCGTATATCAACAAAGAGAAGGTGCTGGTGGCGTCGGGCAGCTCCATCGTGGCTGTGGATAGCGTGGGCGCGGGGATCGGCGAATGCGTGATGTTTACGCAGGGCAGTTCCGCGCGCCTCACTCACAACACGAAACAGGCGCCCGTGGATGCTGTGATCGTCGGCATTGTCGATTCGGTTGAGGTAGAGGGAACAACGGTGGAGAAGCCGTAAGAGAGAAGCCATGACGGTAAATCAGGAATTGGTGGCGGAAATTACGCGCGAGGTGGTCGCGCGGCTGCAGGCTCAGATGGCGAACAACCCGGCAAGTGTGTCCGTTAGTCCGGTGATCCGCGACGGCGTATTTCCCACAGTCGACGCAGCGGTGCAGGCGGCAGCCACGGCGCAGTTGAAGGTTGGGCAGCTCAGCCTGGCGGATCGCGGCAAAGCGGTCGCCATCATCAAGCGCATGTGCGAGCAGAATGCCGACGATTGGGGTCGCCAGGAGTACGAGGAAACCCAGATCGGCCGCGTGGATCACAAGATCGAAAAGCTCAAAATCGTCAAGCAGGTGCTGGGCGTGGAAGCGATGCGCAGCGACGTTCGTGCCGATACGACGGGCGTATGTCTGATCGAGCGCGCGCCCTGGGGCGTGATCGGAATGGCGCTGCCAGCCACGCATTCGGTGCCGACGATGGCGAGCAACGCCATCAACGTGATTGCTTCGGGCAACACGGCAGTGTTCTGTCCCCATCCGGCCGGCGCGAAGTGCGCGGCGATGGCGCTGCGGGCGTTCAATCGCGAAATCGACCGCGAACTCGGCGTTCCAAACATGATTACGACGATGGCCGACCCGAGCATCAAATCGGCCGAAGAGATGTTTCATCATGCCGGCATTGCGCTGCTGTGCGTGACTGGGGGCCCGTTTGTCGTGAAGGCGGCGTTGAAATCCGGCAAGCGCGTCATCGCGGCGGGTCCGGGCAATCCGCCTGTTGTTGTGGATGAGACAGCGGATCTGAACAACGCGGCGAAGTCGATTATCGCGGGCGCGTCGTTCGACAATAATCTGCTGTGCATCAGCGAAAAGGAAATTTTTGTGGTGGAGAGCGTGTTCGACGCTTTCCGCGCGGCGATGAAAAAAGCCGGCGGCTTTGAGCTGGACGCGGCGGCGGTGGAACGTTTGTCGGATGCGGCTTTCAAGTTCGACGGGCCGGGCAAAGGCTGCGGCCGTGCTCATCTGAAGCGCGATCTGGTGGGGCGCGATGTGTCCGAGTTGGCAGCGGCTGCGGGCGTACAGGTTCCGGCCGGAACGGATCTTCTGTTCGGCGAAACGAAAGCCGACCATGCGTTTGTCGTGGAAGAGCAGATGATGCCTTTCGTCCCGATCGTTCGCGTGCGGAATGCGGACGCTGGAATCGCGGCGGCGGTGGAAGCGGAACACGGCTATCGACACACTGCAATCATCCACTCGAACAATATGGACAACGTGACCAGGATGGCGCGGGCGATGAATACGACGCTGTTCGTTCAGAACGCCCCGTGTACAGCGGCGCTCGGCAGCGACAGCCCAGGCTATTTGAGCTTCAGCATTGCAACGCCGACCGGTGAAGGCGTAACCACTCCGCTGACGTTCACGCGGGAACGGCAAATCGTGCTGGGTCGCGGCGCGCTCAGGATCGTCTAGAAATTATGTACCTCGCGCGCATCGACGGCACTTTGACTTCCACGGTCAAACACGAGACACTCGGCGGGTTTCGTTTTCTGATCGCGCAGAGGCTGGAAGGTGATGGCAGCGATAGCGGTGAACCGCAAGTGCTGGTGGATATGATCGGCGCGAACGTCGGGTCCATCGTGCTGGTGACGACGGATAACGAAGCGGTGCGGAAGGCTTCGGCGAATACGACCCCGGTGCGGCTCGCCGTGATGGGAATTGTGGACAGCGTATATATGGGTGCGGCATGAGGCTCGGCGTAGTGCGCGGGACAGTCGTGCTGAATCATGCCGTGCCGTCGCTGAACGGTGTGCGGCTGGTGATTCTGGAGCCGGTCACTTCGGAGCGGCTGGCGGGCGGCAATCCCGGCGGCGGGAAGTGTTTGATTGCGGCGGATCAACTCGGTCCGGGTGTGGGTCAGATGGTGGGTTTTGCGGAAGGGCGGACGGCGGCGAGTCCGTGGTATCCGAACGATATTCCGGTGGATGCGTATTGCTGCCTGATTGTGGAAAATCTGGAATATACTCCGCCGGTAGTTTCGGCGCAGCAGGCCGCGAAGCCGAACGGTAAGAAAAAAAGGGTGCGTCAATGAAAAGTTTCGATCTTCGTCAGTTTCGTGTGATCACGCTGGAGGATGTGGAGAATGCAGTGAAGGCCGGCGCAAAGGAACTGCTGGTGCAGCCTCGCGCCATCCTGACGCCCTCGGCGAAGGACGCGGTCACCCTGAAGGGCCTCAAAGTCAAGGGCGGCTGCTGCGACGATGGCGGCTGCGTGAGTTGCGCCAGCGGCACGGATACTGCTCCCTCCGCTAATCTCTCAGGCACTGAGTGGGATAAGATTCTCAACTCGCCCGAAGCGGAGAAAATCAAGGCAGAAATCGTCGATGTCGGCCGCAAGCTCTGGATGCGCCAGTACGTGGATGGCAACGGCGGCAACATCTCTTATCGCATCGCGGAGAACGCGGTGATCTGCACGCCGACGCTCACGAGCAAGGCCGACCTGAAAGCCAGCGATATGTGTCTGGTCGATCTCGAAGGCAAGCAACTGGCCGGCAGCGCGGCGCGCACCAGCGAGATCCTGCTGCATCTGGAAATCTATAAAGCTGTGCCGGAAGCGAAGGCGTGCGTACACTGCCATCCGGCGCACGCAACCGCTTACGCGATTACGGGCCGCGTGCCGATCACCTGCGTGATTCCGGAGTTTGAAGTGTTCGTCGGCAAAGTGGCGCTCTCGCCGTATGAAACGCCGGGCACGAAGAAATTCGCCGAAACGGTGATTCCGTACGTGAAGAAACACAACACCGTGTTGCTGGCGAATCACGGCATCATCTGCTGGGCGGACACCGTGACGCACGCCGAATGGTACGTGGAAGTGACGGACACCTACTGCTGGACGCTCATGCTGGCGAATCAGCTGGGTTCGCCGATCACGCACATCTCGACCGAGAAGAACGACGATCTGCTGGAACTCAAGAAGAAGTTGGGGCTCCCGGACGCGCGGCACGATATGACGATGCAGGAATGCGCGCTGTGCGACCTGCCGGAATTTCCCGGCGGCATCGCGGTGGTACCAAGTCCGGTTTCGGGTGGACCGGCTGTGAGCGCACCCGCCTCCAGCGAAGTGGAAGCGATAGTGAAATCGGTTACCGACGCCGTGATGGCGGCTTTGGGGCACTAAGTAATCTCGGCTAACAGGCGGGTCCACTAAAAATGAAGGCGCCCGGACGGCACCTCAAAATCCGTGCATTGCTCGACGAGCAGGAGTTCGTCGATCTGGAGACGTTTTGCCGTGAACTGGATGCGTCGGAGTCGTCGGTGCGTCGCGACCTGGTGCAACTGGAAAGCGAAGGCGAACTACGCCGGGTCTACGGTGGCGCGATGGCCGCGCGCGAACCCGCCCGCGAACTCACGCGCGAGCATGGTCTGGATTTCGACTGGCAGAGTACGCGTCAGGCCGACGAGAAACGGCGCATCGCCGCGAAGACAGCAGCCCTTATCGAAGACCGCCAGACGGTAATTCTGGATGGCGGCTCGACGGTCGCGGCGGTCGCGCAGGCGCTGCGGAATCGCTCGCTCCACGTGATTACGAATTCGCTGCCGATCGCGCTTGCGCTGGATGACGAGCGGCAGATTGAAGTCACGCTGACGGGCGGCTATCTCTATCCGAGGCTACGCGTGACGCTGGGTCCGCTGTGCGAGCAGATGCTGGGTGGCGTGGCGGCGGATGTGCTGATTATGGGGATCGGCGGCGTGACGGCGGACGGCTTCAGCAACGGGAACTCGCTGGTGGTAGGCTCCGAGCGCAAGATGATCGAAGTGGCCCGCAAGGTGATTATCGTTACGGACCACACGAAGTTCGGTCGAAACGCGATGATTAACGTAGCTCCGCTCGATATCGCGGATTTTGTGGTGTCGGATACGGGGCTGGCGGAGGAATATCAGGAATTGCTGCGCGGGCAGGGCGTTGAGGTTTTGCTGGCGTAGCCAGAAACGTCGGTTGCGCCGGTATAGTCAGGCACCATGCCTTTATGGTCGATAATGACAAAAGGAGGCGACATGACAATCACCATCCGGCCAGAAGACGAGCAACTGATTGCAGCGGCGATTCAAACCGGGGCCTACCAAAATCCAGACGACGTGATCGGACGTGCGTTGCAGATCCTGCGCTCGGAAGAAGAATGGCCGGACGAAAACAAGAACGCCGTCGGCGAAAAGATCGATCGGGCTTTCGGACAGTTTGAGCGCGGCGATTTTTTTTCATCGGAACAATCAAGAGCCGATATGGAGAAACGTAAGGAGAAGTGGCTGCTTGAGCATCAAGCTTGATGGAATCGTCTTACAGTATTTCATCAGAGGCGCAGAACGATCTTTTTGAAATCCGGGGCGGATAGCGGCAGACAGTGTGTTTCTTGCCAATCGAATTGATAATGAATTCCACGAATTTTTTGTTTCGTCAGCCCGAATGCCCGGGCAGGGACATACCCGCAAAGACCTTACCCGCCGACCTGTTTTGTTCTTCCCTCTGTACTCATTTCTGGTCGTCTATCAAAAAGACATGCAGCCCATCCGCATCATGGCCGTCCTTCGTGGCAAACGCGATTTCAAGCGCATTTTGAAAGAGCGGTTCTAACAGACTCTCGGCCAGGACGAATCATTTTTCAGCCACCCCAAATTTCTCCAGCGTCTTATCGAGACGTTCGATCCGATCGTGCAGGTCTGCCAGCTTTGCCTGATCGTTCCGAAGCTGGCTTGCAGCGTCGGCCTCCGCTGCCTGACAGGTTTGAACTGCCTCTGTCTGCAACTCAACCTGACTCTTCACCTGTGCCTGGTCCGACCGAATTTCCATGACCTGGTCGGCCGGCAGAGTGCCGGAAGCCAGCACGGTTTCCAGCCTTTGAATCTCCCCAGTCGAATGGTCCCGATCCGCCGTCGTCGCGGCACACTTATTCCGCGCATCGTCCGCCCTCCGGGTGGCGCGCGCAACAGCCGCATCCTGCATCTGCAGCGAATACAGAGCGATCTGTACCCGCTGCGACGCCAGAGTCACAGCCTCAATATCCTGCCGCAACTGACGCACTTCCGTCAGCAGCGCCAGCAGGGTATCGGGCGCCTTCGCGGGCGTCTGGCACACAGTCCGCGACACCGCAAACACTATCAGAATAAAAGCTGAATCTCTAATAGGCGGCCCTCGGCAGGAGTGTAGCGAATATTCCCGGCGATGGGGGTATTTGACAACGGCCTCCCCGACGCCCGACAATCGACCGTGATGCTTTTTCGCTATTCCCTCCTCCTGAACGCCCTTCTGCTTGGCGCGCAAACACTGCCGCCACCGCCACCCGCTTTTCCCGCAGGTCGATTCTATGCGCCGTACATCATGCCGCGGCCCGCGCCGGATCTTGCGGACAACTATCTGTCGCAGCTCTCGGACTCCTCCGGGATCCGTTATTTCACGCTCGCCTTCATCATCGATGGCGGCGGTTGCCAGGCCGGGTGGGGTGCCCGGACGCCACTGGGGCAGGAAACTGCGCTGGCACCCGCCATCGAAAACCTGCGCGCGCATGGCGGTGACATTCTGATCTCGTTCGGTGGTGAAGCAGGGAAGGAACTTGCGCTTGCCTGCGACAGCGTTGCCGCGTTGCAGGCTCAGTACCAGGCCGTCATCGACAAATACAAGCTGACCGTTCTCGATCTCGATATCGAAGGCACGGCGATTAAGGACTCCGCCAGCGTAGACCGCCGCAATGCCGCGCTCGCCGCGATTCAGACGGCCAATCCCGGCGTGCAGGTTTCTTATACGCTGCCCGTGAATCCGAGCGGGCTGGCTCCATCCGGCGTCGCTCTGCTCAACAATGCAATGTCGCATGGCGTGAAAGTCACTGTCGTGAATCTGATGACAATGGACTACGGCGGCTCGGCCGATCCTCAATCGATGGGTCCATACGCCATCACTGCGGTGAACGGCACGATCGCACAGATGCTGGATAACGGTATCCGCGCCCGCATTGGCATCATCCCGATGATTGGAAATAACGACGTCAAGCCGGAAGTATTTTCGCTGGCTGACGCAAAACAGGTTTCCGACTGGGCGCAGGCGAATCCCGTTGTCGTGCGCATGTCGATGTGGTCCGTCAGCCGCGATAATGGATGCGCCGCAGGCGTCGCGCGAGGTTCGTGCAGCGGCGTTCCGCAGCAGGCTTACGATTTCTCGAAGATTCTGGGGACGTTCCACTAACCACGATGAAAACGCTTGCAGGACTTTTTCTCGCCACAACACTTCTGTTGGCCGCGGGCTTTCCCGAAGCCGCTATCACGAATGGTCTGGTGAGCGCGAAGCTCTACCTTCCCGATCCCACCGCCGGTTACTATCGCGCCACCCGGTTCGACTGGTCCGGACAGATTCCCGATCTGACTTACAAAGGTCACAGCTATTTCGGCGTATGGAATCCGGCTCCCTACGATCCGAAGCTGAACGACGCGATTAACGGGCCGGTGGAAGAGTTTCTCACCAGCAACGCGGGCCTTGGCTACGCCGAAGCCAAAGCGGGCGGCACGTTTATCAAGATCGGCGTCGGCGTCATCCGCAAGCCGGAGGATCGCCAGTTCCAGCAATTCAAGACCTACGAGATCGTCGATCCGGGAAAGTGGTCAGTGAAAAAGCACGCGGATTCCGTGGAATTCACGCAGATCGTGAGCGATCCGTCTTCGGGCTACGCCTATCGCTACACGAAAGTCGTGCGCCTGGTCAGGGGCAAGCCGTCGATGGTATTGGAACACCGCCTGAAGAACACGGGCAAAAAGCTGATCGAATCGGATGTCTACGAACACAACTTCTATATGATCGACAAGCAGCCGACCGGGCCGGACGTCGTCGTGAAGTTTCCGTTTGAGGTGCATGCCACACAGAACCTGCGCGGTCTTGCCGAGACACGCGGGAACCAACTTGTGTATCTCAAAGAACTGGCGTCCGGAGAGACGGCGCAGAGCAATCTGACGGGGTTCAGCGCCGACCCGAAAGACTACGACATCTCCGAAGAGAACCAGAAGACCGGCGCTGGCGTGAGGCAGACCTCGGACAGGCCACTAACGCGCATCAACTACTGGTCGATCCGTTCCACCGCATGCCCGGAAGCGTATATCCACATGTCGATCCCGCCAGGCCAGGAATTCACCTGGAAGATCGCGTATGAGTTCTACACAACGAAGTAGGCCGGGGTGTCGCGCCGCGACGCCCCGCGCATGATTCCCGATATAATGTCGGTTCGCACGGCATCGGAGATTCACCATGAAACGACTTTCAGCCAGTCTGTTGTGGGGCGGCGCACTCGGCGCGATTGCGATCGCTGCGGGCGTAGTCGCTCTCGCCCAATCGAACAGGAACGCTGCCATCGATCCCTCGAAAGAATGGCCGACTTACGGAAATGCGGGCGAACCAATGGGCGACGTTCCTGAGAATGCGCGGATCGGCCGCGGGCGCGGCGGCGGCTCGGGCTTCGCCGCCAGCGAAGTGACTCCGCTCGTAATCGGTGGCGTGATGTATCTCTCCACACCCCATTCGCGCGTGGTGGCCTTGGACCCCACGAACGGAAAAGAGATCTGGTCTTATCAACTGCCCTCCAGCGTTCCATCCACGCGCGGCGTCGAATACTGGTCTGGCGATGCCCAGACCCCCGCGCAGATCGTATTTGGATCGAGCGAAGGCAAGCTCTATTCGATCGACGCGAAGACCGGCAAGCCCAATGACAACTTCGGCGACAACGGCATCGTCAACCTGAACACTCCCGAGATCCTGCCCGGCCGCGACGGCCTGAGTTCGCCCCCAACCGTTTACAAGAACCTGGTCATTACCGGCGGCACCACGCAGGAAAATCCGCCGCTGGGACCAGCCGGCGACGTGCGCGCGTGGGACATGCATACCGGCAAGCTGGTTTGGACATTCCACTCGATTCCGGGGCCGGGCGAAAAGTTCCACGACACCTGGGCGGGTGACAGCTGGAAGGATCGTTCCGGCGTCAATGTGTGGGGCTTCATCACGGTGGACGCGCAGCGCGGCATCGTCTACATGCCGTTCGGCGCGCCATCGGTCGATCAGTACGGCGGCGATCGCGAAGGCGACAATCTTTTCAGCACCAGCGTCGTTGCCGCCGACGCCAATACCGGCAAATACCTGTGGCACTTCCAGGTAGTGCATCACGATATCTGGGACGGCGACATGACCGGCGCGATGGCGCTTATCGATGTGAAGCAGGCGAACCGGACGATTCCCGCCATCGCGGCAATCAACAAGCTGGGGCTGCTGTTTTTGCTGGATCGCGTGACCGGCAAGTCGATTTACGGTGTGGAAGAGCGGCCCGTGCCGGCGAGCGAAGTGCCGCTGGAACGGGCGTCGAAGACCCAGCCGTTCCCGGTGAAGCCACCGCCGCTCGCGCGCAATACGATGAGCGTGGCGGACATCAATACCGTCACACCGGAGTACGAAGCCGCGTGCAAGAAACTCATCGAAGGCGTGCAGATGGGCGGCCCTTATCTGCCGCCTGGGTACAATCGGCTGCGCGTGCAGTTCCCCGGCAATCATGGCGGCGTGAACTGGTTCGGAACGTCGTTCAATCCGCAGCTTGGCTATCTATTCGTGAATACGAATGAATTGGGGCAACTCTCTGGCCTGAAGGATCACGATACGAAGGCTGGCCGCGCGCAGGGCAGAGGCGTGGGCAACCGCGTGGATCCCGGCGGACCTTATGAAGGTGTGCCGGGCGGCGGACGTTTCAGCGTGCCGGGCCCCGACTCGCAGCAGATCCCGTGCCAGCAGCCGCCGTGGGGAGAGTTGACTGCGGTGAACGTGAATACCGGCGAATTCGCGTGGCGTGTGCCGCTCGGCGTCACAGATAGCTTGCCGCCGGATAAGCAGAAGACGGGACGTCCTGGAAATGGCGGCACCATCGCGACAGCGGGAGGCCTGGTCTTTGTAGGTTCAACCGACGACGGCCGCTTCCGCGCGTTCGATGCGAAGACCGGCAAGGAACTCTGGACGTTCAAGCTGGGCGGCGCGGCGGAAGCAACTCCGATGACTTATCAGGGGCGGGATGGAAAGCAGTATGTTGTCATCACGTCGACAGGCGGCGGGTTCTTCAACAATCCGGTGACCGACGACAGCATCATGGCCTTCACGCTGGACACCGGGAAATAAAACAGCGTGAAAACAGCAATTTGCATCGCTCTTCTCGCGGGTTCCGCACTACAGGCGCAAACCCCGAAGCCGCACACGACCTGGAGCGATTACGGCGGCGGCGCGGACGCCTCGCAATACTCCGCGCTCAATCAGATCAATCGCACCAACGTAACGAAGTTGCAGGTCGCGTGGACTTATCCCATCGGCGACGGAAATCTCTACCTCTTCAATCCCGTCGTGGCAGACGGCGTGATGTATGTCATGGGGAAGAATAACTCCATCGTCGCTCTGGACGCCGGCACCGGCAAAGAAATCTGGTCGCACCCGAACGCCCGCGGCCCCATCACAACGCGCGGCCTCAATTACTGGGAAAGCGCCGACCACAAAGACCGCCGTCTGCTCTACGCCAACGCCAATTATTTGGTCGCCCTCGACGCAACCACAGGCCAATCGATTCCGGCCTTCGGCACTGATGGCCGCGTCGATCTACGCGAAGGCCTGGGCCGCGATACCGCAAGACTCTCGGTGCAATCGATGACGCCGGGGCGGGTGTTTGAAAATCTGATCGTTCTCGGCTCTGCCACGAACCAGGAATACGATTCCGCGCCCGGCGACATTCGCGCATACGACGTGCGAACCGGCAAGCTCGCGTGGACGTTCCACACCATCCCGCACGAGGGCGAGTTCGGATACGATACCTGGCCGAATTCACCCGAGCCGTCCTGGAAGACCGTCGGCGGCGCCAACGCCTGGTCGGAAATGTCCATCGATGAGAAGCGCGGCATCCTTTACGTTCCGACCGCGAGCCCGAAATACAACTTCTACGGCGCGGATCGCAAAGGCGCGAATCTTTTCGGCGATAGCCTGCTCGCGCTCGACGTCCGCACCGGCAAACGCCTCTGGCATTTCCAGATGGTTCACCACGATATCTGGGATTACGACAATCCCATGGCTCCGAAACTCCTCACCGTGAAACACAACGGACAATCGGTGGACATCGTCGCCGAGGCTGGCAAGACCGGCTTCCTCTACGTCTTCAATCGTGTGACAGGGGAGCCATTGTGGCCCATCGAAGAGCGTCCCGTTCCGAAATCGGACATGCCGGGAGAAGCGGCCTGGCCGACGCAGCCGTTTCCCACGGTGCCGCCCCCGTTCGCCAGGCAGTCGTTCACCGTGAAGGATCTCAGCCCGTACTTCGACGATCCGGTGGAGGCGGCGCGCTTCCGCGACGATATTCAGGGCGCGCGCAACGAAGGGCTTTTCACGCCGCCCGGCCTGCGAAACACAATCGAAATGCCCGGCAACAACGGCGGCGCGAATTTCAGCGGCGCGGCAATCGATCCCGAACACGGCACCATGTTCGTCGTATCCAAGGATTTTCCGGCGATGCTGAAGCTGTCTCTGATCGGCCCCGATACCGGCAATCCAGCCACCCTGCGCTACAAAAGTTCGTTCGGCTTCATGGTGACCAACAACGGTCTCTCTGCAATCAAGCCTCCGTGGACGACGTTCACCGCCTATGACCTGAACACGGGCACGATCAAGTGGCAGATCCCTCTGGGGCAGGTTCCCGAGCTCGCCGCAAAAGGAATCACGGACACAGGCTCTCATTTCCCGAAAGTCGGGCCTGTGGTCACGGCGGGTGGTTTGATTTTCACCGGAACGCGCGATCGCGACATCCGCGCGCTCGATGTGGATACCGGAAAAGAACTCTGGCACGCTGAAGTGGACGCCGCAGTGGAAGGCATTCCCGCCGTCTACGAATTCAACGGGAGACAGTACATCGTGTATTGCGCGGCGGCTCGCGCGACCACGCACACCCATCCGGTGCCGGGTCATCCCGCATCGAACACGCCGGTGCCAGGAGCCTACGTGGCGTTCGCGCTCCCAGCGACAGCGAAGTAGCGCTCAGTTCAGGCGCGCGCACTTCGTAAGCATCTCGATCGTGACTACTTCAAGCGCTCGCTCATGCGTGGCTTCCAGACGAACCGGCGCGATAATCCCGGCCTCCAGCGTCCGCTTCCATGGCTCCACGCAGACGCACCAGCTGTCGCCCGCCTTCAGCCCCGGGAAACCCCATTCCGGATGCGGAGTAATCAGGTCGTTCCCGATGGATGCCTGATGCGCCAGGAACGCATCGTTGACGATCACGCACACAACGTGACGGCCCAGGTCGTCAAGGCCCGAGTTGCACTTGCCGTCGCGATAATAGCCCGTGAGGGGATCCGTGCAGCAGGTCTGTAGAACGCCGCCTAATACGTTTTTCACCATGGTCTGATAAACCATGATACTAGCCAGCCTCCGGGACAGGTTTCGGTATATACTCCAGGCATGAATCGCCGAAACCTGCTGACCACCCTTGCCGCATTGCCCGCGGCGTCCGCCTTGCGAGCGCAGTCCGCGCCTCCGCCCGCTGCGACGGGTGCGCGTTTGAAAGCCGGCCTGGTCGCATACTCCTACCGCACCGCGCTGGCGGCCAAGACGATGACCTACGAAGACCTCATCCACATGGTTTCGGACTGGGGTCTGGACGGCATGGATACCACCGCCTACTGGTTTCCCGATACCTCCGACCACTACCTCGCCGGCCTCCGCAAGGCTGCGTTCAAGGCCGGTATTCAGCTCTATAACGCCGGCGTCCGCGTGCAGTTGTCGCAGCCGACGAAGGAATTGCAGGACGCGCAGGTCGCCAGCATTCAGAAGTGGGTCGACGTGGCCGATAGAATCGGCGCCAGCCACGTTCGGGTCTTCGGTGGGTCGATTCCGAAAGGCGCAACGCAGGAGCAGGCGATTGGATGGGCGGTCGAAGTCATGAAGCGCGGCGCCGAGTATGCGGGCACAAAGGGTATCACGCTCGGCGTCGAAGACGATGGCGGTCTGACGGCAACGGCCGAGCCGACGATCGCCATCGCGAAGCAGGCCGACTCGCCGTGGGCCGGCATCAATGCCGATTCCGGCAATCTTCCGAAGGATGGCTACGCCGGGTTCGAGTCGATGTTGCCCTACGCCACCAGCATTCATTTCAAGACTCAGGTCTCGGACCCCGACGGGAAGAAACTTCCGGCTGACTGGCCGCGCCTGCTGGCCATGATCGCAAAGTCCGGTTACCGCGGCTTCGTGGGTCTGGAATACGAACAGAACAGCCCGGCAACCGATGTTCCGGAGTTGTGCGCCAAGCTGCGTTCGCTCATTTCAAAGATCGACGCCGCTTAATTCCCCGAACGTGAGACAATGCCTTCCATCGGACTTTGGAGAAGACAAATGACTGAAATTTCGAGACGACAATTTGTTGCAGTAGCCGGATCCATGGCGGCCATTGGAATCAACGCGCACGCGAACCCTCTCGGCATGCCCATCGGCTGCCAGACCTACCCGGTGCGAACCAATCTTCAGGCGGATTTCCCCGGCACCATCAAGATGCTGACCGACGTCGGCTTCACCACGATCGAGCTCTGCTCCCCCGCGGGTTACAGAGAGTTCAGCGGCCTCGCCAAATACACCGGCAAGGAACTGAAGAAGACGTTGAACGATATGGGCGTCACCTGCATCAGCTGCCACTTCGGCCTGCGTGAGTTGCGCATGAATCAGGCGGAAAGAATCCAGTGGGCCAGCGACATGGGCATGACCCAGATGGCCGTTGCCAGTCTGGGCGGCCCGCGTACCCCGACCATGGACGATGTGAAAAAAGCCGCCGACGAGTACAACAAATTCGGCGAAGAGGCCCGCAAAGCCAACATCTGGCAGACTCTCCACAACGAGAACTTCGAGACCAGCATGGTCGGCGACAGGCGAACCTACGACGTCTTATTCGAACTCCTCGATCCGAAGCTCGTGAAGTTTCAGTTCCAGGTTTCCACCATCGCGGATGGCTTCGACGCCGCCGAATATTTCAACAAATACCCGGGCCGCTTCATCTCGATGCACGCCCAGGGCTGGAACGCCGGAGCAAAGCAGCAGGTGGCTATCGGTTCCGCACAGGATTCGCTTGACTGGAAAAAGATCTTCGCGGCCGCGAAAACAGGCGGCATTCAGAACTACTTCGTTGAGATGAATTTCGATCTCATGAAGCCCAGCGTCCCCTACCTGAAATCGCTCCAGGTCTGAACCTGTGAACTAGTTCAAAAGTGCGGCCGATTAGGTACAGATTGGTAATCTGTACGGTCGAGCGAAGCTCGGCTTCGTGACGATTCGCCGCGTCCTGATTGCCATGGGAAAACCCGGCAACTGCTCTACGCCAGCATCCGCGCAGCAGGCTTCGCAAAATAAGTCAGAATAAAATCCGCGCCCGCGCGCTTGATGGAAGTCAGACTCTCCATCATCGCCCGGTCATGATCGATCCACCCGTTCGCCGCCGCCGCCATAATCATCGAATACTCGCCACTCACCTGATACGCCGCCAGGGGAACATCGGTAAATCGGTCCCGTGCCTGCCGGATCAGATCCAGATAGGGCATGGCGGGCTTGATCATAATCATGTCCGCGCCCTCTCCCAGATCGAGCGCAATCTCTTTCATCGCCTCGCGCGCATTGGCGGGGTCCATCTGGTAGCTGCGCCGGTCGCCGAATTGCGGCGCGGAATCGGCCGCCTCGCGGAACGGTCCGTAAAACACCGACGCAAACTTCGCCGCATACGACAGGATCGGCGTATTCGAAAACCCGCCGGCGTCAAGCGCGCTCCGAATCGCGGCCACCCGGCCATCCATCATGTCGGACGGCGCGACGATATCGGCCCCTGCGCGCGCGTGCGAAACCGCCGAGCGCGCCAGCCAGCCCAGCGTGATGTCGTTGTCCACATCGCCATCCACAATCTTGCCGCAATGCCCGTGGCTCGTATATTCGCAGTTGCAGACATCTGTGACCACCAGCAACTCCGGCACCCCGCGCTTAATGGCGCGAATGGCCCGCTGCACAATCCCCTGGTCGTCATACGCGCCGGACGCTTCCTCGTCCTTCGATTCCGGCAGGCCGAACAGAATCACGCCACTGACCCCCAGCGCCTTCACTTCGCGGCACTCTTCCACCGCCAGATCCACCGATAACTGGCACTGCGGCGGCATGGAGCCGATGGGCCGCCGCACGCCTTCGCCGGGCACGATGAACAGCGGCAGAATGAAATTCGCCGGGTCCAGCCGGGTCTCACGCACCAGCCCGCGCATGGCTTCAGTCGAGCGCAGGCGGCGGGGCCGCTCTATGGGAAATGGCATCTGATGTGAATTTTAGCAACCCTCCCCCTTGACAGTTGCCGCCGACGGGTTAAAATAATTCGTATCTCAGGCCTTTTAGCATGCAAACACCCTGCGAGCACAAGAAAACCGTAATCATCGCCCGCCGCGACGGTGTGGACTATATGGAATGCCTCGATTGCAAACAGATCTTCGAAGCCGAAGATCTGGAGCCTGTCGCCGCCGATGCAGACGAAGATTAGTCCCGCCGCCCCATTTCCGACTGCCTGTTAGCATACGTCTATATGCATGATCTGGGCGTCTTCCGCGCCAATCTGGACGCTATCGCAGCACGCCTCGCCACGCGCGGGCTGACCCTGCCGCTCGATGAGTTTCGCAGCCTCGACCAGCGCCGCCGCGCCGCCATCACCGAATCCGAGCAGTTACGCGCCGAACAAAATGCCATGTCGCGCGAGATTGCCCGCCTGCGCAAAGAAGGCGTCGATACAGCGGCGGCCCAGCAGCGCTCGCGTGAAGTGAGCGACCGCATCGCGGAACTGGCGAAGGACGTGGAAGCGGCCGATTCCAGTTTTAAGGAGATGCTCTCGGGAATTCCGAACGTGCCCCACGAATCCGTGCCCGTGGGGAAGTCCGCCGAAGACAACGTCGAAGTGCGGCGCGTAGGCGAACCGTTCGCCACGGATTTCGCCCCGAAAGCCCACTGGGATCTGGGGCCGGACCTCGGCATTCTCGATTTCGACCGAGCCGCCAAAATCACCGGCGCGCGCTTCGCCGTCTATTTCGGGATCGGCGCCAGGCTGGAACGCGCGCTGATCAACTTCATGCTCGATGTCCACACCGAACAGCACGGCTACACCGAAGTGCTGCCGCCGTTCATCGTCAACTCGGCGAGCATGTACGGAACCGGGAATCTGCCCAAGTTCGGCGCGGAGCTGTTCAAGCTCGAGAACACGGACTACTGGCTGATCCCCACCGCGGAAGTTCCGGTCACGAATCTCTATCGCGACGAAGTGCTGACCGGCGAAAAACTGCCGATTTGCCTCTGCGCCTATACGTCCTGTTTCCGCAGCGAAGCCGGCTCCTACGGACGCGATGTGCGTGGCATCATCCGCCAGCATCAGTTTCAGAAAGTGGAGCTCGTAAAATTCACCCGCCCCGAGCAGAGTTACGAAGAGCACGAAAAACTGACTGCCGATGCTGAGGACATTCTGCGCCGCCTCGGCCTGCCATTCCGCACCGTCGTGCTGTGTACGGGCGATATGGGTCCCAGTTCGGCGAAAACTTTCGACATTGAAGTCTGGTTGCCTGGTCAGAACGGCTACAAGGAGATTTCCTCCTGCTCCAATTTCGAAGCGTTTCAGGCGCGCCGCGCGAACATCCGATTTAAGGGCGGCAAGAAAACCGAACTGGCACACACCATCAACGGCAGCGGCCTGGCCGTTGGACGCACGTGGGTCGCGATCGTGGAAAATTACCAGCAGAGCGACGGCAGCGTTATTGTTCCTGAGGCGCTGCGCCCCTACTTGAACGCCGAGCGGATCACGCCCCAGGCAAAACTGACTTAGAGATCCGTGGCGCACGCACTTTTGCGTAATGCCACTAAGCGGCATAAATCGTGTTGACTTAAGTTTCTGAAATAAAGACAGAAAAGCAGGAAAATACTTCAGGGCGCGGTATGACAGTAAGTGAAGCGAAAAAGCAAGGAACCGC